>Ga0209501_10000894_pt1 | contig 34408 bp, 46 predicted proteins | sample ArcticOcean_MG_C_4_FD_187434 | JGI IMG/M metagenome (GOLD analysis project Ga0209501, IMG submission 187434) | Marine microbial communities from western Arctic Ocean - ArcticOcean_MG_CB4_134 (SPAdes) (version 2) | ecosystem: Environmental > Aquatic > Marine > Oceanic | place: Arctic Ocean...
CCTGGCGACAATATATCAATGACGGTTGAACTGATCACGCCAATCGCTATGGATCAGGGGCTTCGTTTTGCTATACGCGAAGGGGGCCGTACTGTTGGTGCCGGGGTTGTCGCTAGTATTGCAGAATAGTGGAATATAACTAGATGAGTGGTCCGCGAGTGCCGCACTAATTTCTTCTAATTGGATAAATAATATGGTAGACAATCAAAACATTAGGATACGGCTTAAAGCCTTTGATCATAGGGTACTTGATCAATCAACTCTTGAGATTGTTAATACTGCAAAGCGGACTGGAGCCCAAGTTCGGGGGCCTATACCGTTACCTACAAATATTGAGAAATACACAGTGCTGCGGTCCCCTCACGTAGATAAAAAATCCCGTGAGCAATTTGAAATACGTACACATAAACGTGTGCTAGATATTCTTGATCCTACCCCAGAAACGGTTGATGCGCTTATGAAGCTTGATCTCGCTTCCGGTGTAGACGTAGAGATAAAAATTTAGGTGGAATGTTCAATGAGAACTGGACTTATTACAAAGAAGCTTGGAATGAGCGCAATTTATACTGACGACGGTGGGCATATACCCGTTACTGTGTTGAAAGTGGATAATTGCCAGGTTGTAAGTCAGCGTACTGAAGAAAAGGATGGCTATGAAGCAATCCAGTTAGGTGTTGGAGTACCCAAAGTAAAAAATGTATCTAAACCTTTGCGAGGTCATTACGCCAAAGCCAAAGTTGAACCCAAACAAAAGTTGGTTGAATTTCGGGTAACACCTGATGCGTTTATAGATGTTGGTGTTGAGTTAACGTCTGAGCATTTTGTGATTGGCCAGTACGTGGATGTTGTTGGTATTACCAAGGGAAAGGGCTTTGCGGGCGCCATCAAACGCCATGGATTTAAGGGGATGCGGGCTTCACATGGCGTCTCTATTAACCACCGTAGCCTTGGATCCACGGGACAATGCCAAGATCCTGGGAAAGTCTTTAAAGGGAAGAAAATGGCCGGACAGCTTGGTGATGTTAGGGTAACCCAACAAAACCTTAAGGTGATTTCTACGGATGTCGATCGCGGCCTTATTCTTGTAAAAGGCTCTGTTCCCGGGGCAAGGGGCGGTTACATTTTGGTAAAGGATGCAATTAAGCTTCCAGTACCGGATAATGTCCCATTACCCGGTACTGTGGGTTCGGATGAAGGCGCTAAAGGCAATGATGTAATTGTAGAAAACAGCACAAGTGAAGATACTGTTATAAATAGTGTTCAGTCAGTTGGTAAGGAATGAGTTACCATGAAGTGTCCTGTTATAAACTTAGATAATAAAAGTGCTGGCGACATTGATTTGGACGACAAGATTTTTTGCTTGCCGATTAGGAACGACATTCTTCACCGAATGGTGAGTTGGCAGTTAGCCAAACGCCGGTCTGGAAACCACAAGACAAAGCAGCGATCAGAAATCCGAGGGAGTACGGCAAAACCGTTTCGCCAGAAAGGTACGGGGCGTGCGCGGCAAGGAGACAAAAAGGCCCCTCATATGCGAGGGGGTGGTGTCGCATTTGGACCTGTAGTAAGGGATCATGGCCACAGTCTACCAAAAAGAATTCGTAGATTAGCATTAAAAACCGCATTATCCGTTAAGCAGGCAGGTGGCAAATTAGTAATATTAGATGACGCTGTTTCAAAAACTGGAAAAACCGCTGATTTGGTGAAAAAGCTAGAAAATATGGGCTTGTTTTCGGCGTTGATTATTGATGGTACAAAGATTGACCCAAAATTTGTTAATGCGGCGAACAATATTAAAGGTTTAGATGTCCTGCCTCAAATAGGAGCAAATGTTTACGATATTTTGCGCCGTGACACTCTCGTGCTGACAAAAGATGCGGTGAATATGCTTCAGGAACGTTTAAAATGAGTAAGTACAGCGGTAATAGGGTGTCATTGGATAAAGAAAGGATGTACGAAATTATCCGCTCGCCCCTAATAACAGAGAAATCAACCATAATTTCGGAGCACAACCAAGTGAGTTTCCGAGTGCCTCTTTCGGTTACGAAGCCGGAGATCAGAGCAGCAGTGGAGGGTTTGTTTGGTGTAAAAGTCACGTCTGTGAATACTCTGCAACAGCAAGGGAAGGTAAAACGTTTTAAAGGTAGAATTGGTAAGAGAGCCGATACAAAAAAAGCTATTGTTACCTTGGTTGAAGGTGACACCATAGATATAACGGTGGGGGTCTAATATGGCTCTGAAGAATTATAATCCCACATCTCCAGGACGCAGGGGTTTGGTGTTAGTAGATAAGTCTAACCTTTGGAAAGGTAAACCTGAAAAGACTTTAACTGAGGGGCTTAGTAGTAACGGCGGTCGTAATAACAAAGGTCGGATTACTGCCCGCCGTCGTGGTGGGAGACATAAGAGAAGATATCGAATTGTTGATTTTAAGAGAATTCCTTTGGGTGTTCCAGGTACAGTAGAACGATTGGAGTATGACCCTAATAGGAGTGCCTTTATAGCGTTAATTAAGTATGAGGATGGAGAAGTTAGTTACATTTTAGCCCCTCAGAGATTGGAACCAGGCGATCAGGTGGTGTCTGGTGATAGAGTTGATATAAAACCTGGTAACGCTATGCCGATGGCAAGCATACCGGTAGGTACGATCATTCATAATGTGGAAATGAAGGTCGGTGCTGGCGGCCAAATAGCCAGATCGGCAGGCACTTACGTACAGCTTATCGGTAAAGACCAGGGCTACGCCCAACTTCGCTTGGCCTCCGGTGAGATTCGTATGATTCGTGTAGAATGTATGGCAACCATAGGAGCGGTTTCTAATCCTGATCAGGCAAACATTAAACTTGGTAAAGCCGGTCGTAAACGTTGGCTAGGCAAGCGACCCTCAGTCCGAGGGGTTGCAATGAACCCAGTGGATCATCCGCATGGTGGAGGGGAAGGTAGGTCTTCTGGTGGTAGGCATCCTGTGAGCCCGGGAGGTGTTCCAACTAAGGGCAAGAGAACACGCAATAATAAGAAAACCCAGCGACTAATTATGCGCCGGCGCAAGCGTTAAAGGAGGATATGTGTCTCGATCAATTTGGAAAGGCCCTTTTGTCGACGGCCATTTGTTGAAAAAGGCGGAGGTTGCTCGGGAAGGCGGGCGTAATGACGTGATCAAAACCTGGTCACGTCGATCAACCATTCTTCCCCAGTTCGTGGGGCTTACATTCGGCGTGTATAATGGGCAAAAGTTTATTCCAGTCTTGGTGAGCGAAAATATGGTGGGGCATAAACTTGGGGAGTTTTCTCCAACTCGTCAATATTACGGGCATACAGGAGATAGAAAAGGTGCAAGGGAATAGCTATGGGGAAAAAAGCACTCCAAAGGAGACTGGCAGATAATGAGGCGAAAGCTTTTGCCAAATCTATACATATTAGTCCACAAAAATTGAATCTCGTGGCCCAGACTATCCGCGGTAAAAATTGCGGAGATGCACTAAACGAATTGAGTTTTTCTCGTCGAAGAGTAGCTGTGGAGGTAAAGAAAGTCCTCCAGTCGGCTATTGCTAATGCAGAAAATAATCAACAACTTGATGTAGATCGTTTAATGGTTTCTGAAGCGACAATTGGACGGCAATTTGTAATTAAGCGTTGGAGGGCTCGGGCTCGTGGCCGAGTTGGTCAAATCATCAAACCCTTCAGCAATTTGACTATAGTGGTACGTGAACGTGAGGAGACCGCCTAATGGGTCAGAAAGTAAATCCGATTGGATTTCGTCTTGGTATCAATCGTACCTGGGATTCCAGGTGGTTTGCCAATAAAAATAAATACGCCGATCTTCTACACGAAGATCTGGAACTCAGACGTTTTTTAGAAAAACGTTTAAGACAGGCGGGCATTAGTAAGGTGATAATTGAGCGTCCTGCAAAGCATGCAAGGGTAACCATCCACACTGCTCGTCCGGGTGTCGTAATAGGGAAAAAAGGTGCAGATATTGAGATATTACGTAAGGAACTTGCAAAAAGAACTGGGACTGACGTTAACTTAAATATCGTTGAAATTAGGAAGCCAGAAATTGATGCTCAATTGATTGCTGAAAATATTTCTCAGCAACTTGAGCGTCGTATTGCTTTTCGTAGGGCTATGAAGCGGTCGGTTCAATCTGCTATGCGCCTGGGTGCGAAAGGCATCCGAATTAATTGTGCTGGTCGGTTAGGAGGTTCGGAGATTGCACGAACGGAGTGGTATAGAGAGGGTCAGGTGCCGCTTCACACCCTGAGAGCCGATATTGATTATGGTACGGCTATGGCAAAAACCACGTACGGTATTTGCGGTGTTAAAGTATGGGTCTATCGGGGAGAAATTCTTGCCCACGATCCTATGGCTGTCGATAAGCGGGTATTGGAGCAACAACCTCAGCGTTAGTTGCCCTGAGAGTTAAGGAAAAAAATGCTTCAACCAAAAAGAACGAAATATAGGAAAGCCCATAAGGGTCGTATTCATGGAAATGCAAAAGGTGGTGCGTCTTTAAATTTTGGGGCCTACGGATTAAAAGCTATAACGCCCGGTAGGATCACCGCCAGGCAGATTGAGGCTGCACGGCGTACGATTACTCGACACATGCGCCGGCAGGGAAGAATCTGGATTCGAATTTTTCCAGATATTCCGGTCTCAACTAAACCGGCTGAAGTCAGGCAAGGCAAGGGAAAAGGAACACCGGAGTATTGGATAGCGCGAGTTAAGCGGGGGAGAATAATATTTGAACTGGATGGCGTCACCGAAGTAATCGCCCGACGAGCTTTTGAATTAGCTTCTGCTAAATTGCCAAATCAAACAAAATTCGTTCAACGAGCAGGAAACTAATTTTAGAATAGGATTATGGGAATGAAGGCAGAAGATTATCGCGGAAAAACTGTTGATGAACTAACTGAGAGCCTGAATGAATATGCGAAAGAGGCATTCAACTTGCGATTCCAGCGTTCTACCGGTCAGCTCGAGAATACGGCGCGTGTGGGCCTAGTTCGGCGGGATATTGCCCGTATAAAGACTATTTTGAATGAAAAGGGCTGGGGAAAAGCCTCCAAAGGAGTTTAATTGATGCCGAAGCGAATTATGCAAGGTGTTGTGGTAAGCGACAAGATGGAAAAAACTATTGTCGTTAATGTAGAGCGGAAATTTCCTCATTCTCTTTATAAAAAATTTATTAAACGATCTAAGCGTTATCATGTTCATGACAAGGATAATCAATTTAAAATGGGTGATATTGTTAAAATTCAAGAATGTCGTCCATTGTCAAAATCTAAAAGATGGGAAGTCATTTCAGGTAGTAACTAGGATTGCAGGAAAATAGAATTAGGTTCAAATAAGGTAAAAATGTAATGATTCAAATGCAAACCAACCTAGAGGTTGCCGATAATTCAGGCGCGCGACGGGTGCAGTGCATTAAAGTTTTGGGAGGTTCTAAACGCAGATTTGCATCTGTTGGGGATGTAATAGTGGTGTCTGTTAAAGATGCTATTCCTAGGGGGCGAGTAAAAAAGGGTGAAATGCATCGAGCGGTAGTGGTGCGCACGGCCAAGGAGATTCGTCGGTCAGATGGAAGTGCCATTCGATTCGATACTAACGCTGCAGTTCTCATTGATCCGCAAAATGAACTGATAGGTACCCGTATCTTTGGGCCGGTGACGCGCGAACTGAGGTCAAAGAATTATATGAAAATAATTTCTCTTGCGCCTGAGGTGCTGTGATGGTTGCCAAATTTAAAAAAGGCGATCGTGTTACGGTGCTGAGTGGTAAGGATAAGGGTAAAATTGGAGAAGTGTTAAAAGTTTTACCTTCGAAAATCCGGGCAGTAGTTCAGGGAATAAATTTGTATAAACGCCATACTCCTCCATCTCAGGCGGGGCCAGGCGGTATAGTAGAGAAGGAAGCTTCAATTCATTTATCTAACCTGTCCCATCTTGACCCCAGCGATAATAAACCTGCACGCATCGGTATCAAGGTATTAGACGGTGGGAGGCATGTTCGTTATGCGAAGCGGTCCGGTGAAATAATTGACTTATAGGGTTCTTTAATATGACGCGTTTAAGGGATTATTTTCAATCAGAAATTCGACCTACGCTGATGGAGAGAATGAGGTATTCCAATGGTATGCAAATACCTAGGCTTGATAAAATTGTTCTCAACATGGGTGTCGGCGAAGCTTCTCAGGACCGTAAGATAATTGACGCGGCAGCCGCAGAAATGGCGTTAATATCTGGTCAAAAGCCCGTTATTACCGTGGCTCGAAAGTCAATTGCTACATTTAAGTTGCGTGATGGTATGACCGTTGGATGCAAGGTGACGTTACGTGGTGATAGGATGTATGAATTTTTGGACCGATTGATTAATGTAGCGTTGCCTAGGGTTCGTGATTTTAGGGGTATCTCGTCTAAGAGTTTTGACGGACATGGTAACTTTGCTCTTGGCATAAAAGAGCAGATTATATTCCCGGAGATTAACTATGACCGAGTAGACCAAATTCGTGGCATGGATATTGTTATTTGTACAACAGCGAATACAGATGCAGAGGCCCGCGAACTTCTAAAAGAATTCGATATGCCTTTTAATAACTAGAACTAAAGATGGAGTAAAAAGATGGCCAAAACGAGTGTCATCGAACGAAACAAGAAAAGACAAAGAATGGTTGCTAAATATGCAACAAAAAGAGCGGCGTTGAAAGCGAAAGCTAAGGACGAATCGTTGTCGCCCGAAGACCGTTTTAATGCTTGGATTAAACTGGCGGAATTACCAAGAAATTCCTCGGCTACTCGTGTCCGACTCAGGTGCCAAATTTCTGGACGGGGAAGGGGTAATTATCGGAAATTCCGCTTATCAAGAATTGCTATGCGTGAATTAGCCTCCCAAGGTCAAATACCTGGGATGGTGAAGTCGAGCTGGTAAAGGAGGATTTTGCCAATGTCGATGAGTGATCCAGTTGCTGATTTATTGACCCGCATTCGTAACGGTCAAAGGGCCAATAAAGATTCGGTGGTTGCACCCGGGTCAAGAATTCGAGAAAATGTTCTCGGTGTTTTGGTTCGTGAGGGGTATATACGCGGATTTGAGCGTTATAATGTTCGGACGGGTATAGATGAAATTAAGATAGAACTCAAATATTATGAGGGTCAACCGGTAATTCGAGAGATTAATCGGATATCCCGCCCTGGATGCCGGATATATTCTAAAATAAGAGATTTACCTAGAGTCTATAACGGCCTAGGCATCTCCATTTTGTCGACACCCAGAGGGATTATGTCTGATTCTGAGGCGCGGGAAGCTAATGTGGGTGGAGAAGTGCTTTGTCAGGTATTTTGAAGAAATGAAGGGTCTAATATAAAATGTCTCGTGTGGGTTTAAATCCTGTGAACATTCCAGATGGTGTTAGCTTGGCGCTGTCTGGTAATAAGCTTACGGCAAAAGGAAAGCTGGGCGAGTTAAGCCTTAAGTTTGTGGATGAAATAGAACCTTCTATTGTGGGTGATCAATTGGTAGTGAAGATAGTCAATGACACTTTGAATTCGCGTAAGCTCTGGGGTACATTTCGTAGCCTCGCGGGAAACTTGGTTAAAGGAGTTCATGAGGGGTTTACACGTGTGCTCGATATCAATGGTGTTGGTTACCGTGCAGCTATTCAAGGCGAATCTCTAGTTTTACAACTTGGTTATAGTCACGAAATCAATTTTTTGATCCCAATGGGCCTTACGATTGATTGCCCTACTCAGACCGAAATTATAATTACAGGTGTAGACAAGCAACTTGTGGGAAGTGTTGCGGCTAAAATCAGATCATTTAGACCTCCGGAAAAATTTAAAGGAAAAGGTGTAAAATATCGTGAAGAATTAATTGTGCGTAAAGAAGGAAAGAAAAAATAACGATGAAGTCAAATCAACTTCTCTTCAGTAGACGTCGTAATCGAGTTAGAACTGGGATTAGTAAACGGGCAAAAGGCCGGTTTCGCTTATCTGTTTTTAGGTCTGGACGACACATTTATGCGCAGGTGATAGATGATTCAGAAGGTAGGACCCTTGCCGCCGCGTCAAGCCTTGATAAAGATATGAGGTCTAAGGGAAACATTAATCCGGGAATGGATGTTGCCGGAGCAGTTGGCAAGTTAATTGCGTCACGTGCGAAGGATGCTGGAATCAACAAGGTAGTCTTCGATCGTGGTGCCTATCTTTATCATGGTAGGGTTAGAGCATTAGCCGATGCAGCACGTGAAGCTGGATTGTCTTTTTAGGAGTTGGAGAGAATGACAGAGGAACCAAGGGGACGATCTCGAAGTGATCGAGGGTCTCGGGAAGAAAAAGAGCTGATCGATAAACTGGTTAGCATAAATCGTGTTGCCAAAGTTGTAAAAGGCGGGCGTCGTTTCGGCTTTGCTTCTTTGGTAGTTGTGGGGGACGGTCGCGGTCGAGTTGGTTGGGGTAGCGGTAAAGCACGAGAAGTACCAGAAGCCATACGCAAAGCAACCGAGGCAGCCTCTCGAAATCTTATTCGTGTCCCGCTCCGTGAAGGTCGTACAATGCATCACGATGTTACGGGTCGATATGGAGCTGGTCGGGTTGTAGTCCGTGCAGCACCACCGGGAACGGGCATCATTGCAGGTGGTCCAATGAGAGCGGTGTTTGAAACCCTTGGGGTTCAGGATGTAGTTGCAAAATCGACCGGTAGTCAAAATCCCCATAACATGGTTAAAGCGACGATTAATGCTCTTCAAAAACTCGCATCACCGCGGGCTATTGCGGCGAAGCGCGGGAAAAAAGTCAGTGATATTGTAGGTCGGCGAAAAACTGCTGCAGGCAAGGAGTGAAAGTCGTGGCAGAAAAGAGTAAATTTGTGATGGTGACTCAAATAAAGAGCCCTATTGGGCGGAGAAAGGATCAACGTGCTACCCTCGTGGGATTGGGTTTAAATAAATTACACCGTACTAGATCCCTAGAAGATACGCCGGCAGTTCGTGGTATGATTACTAAGGTGCAGCATTTACTGCGGCTTGGATAGAGGACGTAGTCGTATCAATTATCATGGCCAGATAGGAAAACATTATTATGAGGCTTAACGAATTACGCGACAATGATGGCGCTCGGAAAGCGCGTATTCGAGTTGGACGTGGAAAAGGATCAGGAAAAGGTAAAACCGGAGGACGAGGCCTGAATGGTCAAAAGTCACGAAGTGGCGTATCTTTGGTTGGTTTTGAAGGGGGGCAGATGCCTCTCTACAGGAGACTTCCCAAAAGAGGTTTTACCAATATATCCAAAATTGAATTTGATGTTGTCAACATAGGCCGCCTGCAGAGCGCAATTGATCAGAATAAGATCGATATTGCCAAGGTTATCGACGCTCAGGCAATGAAGAATGCTGGCTTGGTTTCGGGAAATCGAAATGGTGTGCGTCTATTAGGAATGGGAAAGTTATCGACAAAATTGAACGTTGAAGTGGCAGGTGCTTCAAAAACAGCAATTTTGGCGGTCGAGAAAGTGGGGGGCAAAGTAGTCTTGCCAAAGCCAACAAAAGTTTTACTTGGAGCTCGTGAACAATCGGCCAAGTTACATGCCAAAAAAGCTACTCTTAAAGGCAAAAGTGTTGATGCGGGCGTAATTACCAACGTGGAAAATGACTCAAAAAGTGCTAACGACTAGTGAATTTGATGTCTAGTTTTACACCGTGATATTAATTTACCCTAATATTAATATGACAGAGGTGTGAGGAATTAATTATGGCATCAGCTGCCGAGCAATTAGCTGCTAATCTTAATTTTGGCGCCTTCTCCAAAGCGACCGAATTGAAGAAACGCCTTTGGTTTACGCTTGGCGCATTAATCGTCTACAGATTGGGTACTTATATTCCACTGCCGGGCATTGACCCTGTTATTTTGCAAGATATTTTCCGTCAGCAAGCGGGTGGAATATTAGGCATGTTTAATATGTTTGCTGGAGGAGCGCTGGGGCGAATGACCATATTTGCCTTGAATATTATGCCGTATATCTCAGCCGCAATTATAATGCAGCTGATGACGTCAATTTCACCCACACTGGGGCAACTTAAAAAAGAAGGTGAACAAGGACGCAAAAAAATTAATCAGTACACGCGTTATGGTACTGTATTGATTGCTGCAGCCCAGGCCTATGGAATTTCAGCTGGTATCGAAGGTATGACTGGTAGTCAAGGTTCGGCAGTGATGGATCCTGGCGCCTTTTTTCGGTTTACAACCGTTGTAACGCTAGTCGGCGGAACGGTGTTCTTGATGTGGCTTGGTGAACAGGTGACCGCTCGAGGTGTCGGCAATGGTATTTCCTTGATCATCTTTGCAGGCATTGTTGCGGAATTGCCTAGTGCGCTGGCGGCTACCTTAGAATTAGGTCGAACAGGTGCTATGTCCTCTGCTTTGATTGCACTTTTACTTGTTGGGGCAGTGGCAATTATTTACGGCATCGTGTTTGTTGAAAGAGCTCAACGTAGAGTTCTTGTTCAATATCCAAAGAGGCAACAAGGCAACAAGATGTACGGAGGAGAGAGCTCTCATTTACCCCTAAAGATTAATACTTCGGGGGTTATTCCGCTGATATTTGCTAGTTCACTGCTTTTGATGCCAATCACAGTAATTCAATTTTCTGCAGGTCAGGGGCCAGACTTTCTCACCACCATAACGACATTCCTCGGTCGGGGACAACCAGGTTATTTGTTAATATTTGGTGCCTTGATTGCATTTTTTGCTTTTTTTTATACCGCTGTGGTGTTTAACCCGGAAGAGACCGCTGACAATCTGAAAAAGAACGGTGGGTTCATTCCTGGTATCCGTCCCGGTAAAAATACAGCTGATCATTTAGACTATATTCTCACTCGCCTTACGGTGGTTGGAGCAATCTATCTAGTGGCAATAGCAATATTGCCTGAGATATTAATTTCCAAACTATCAGTACCATTTTTCTTTGGCGGAACTAGCCTTTTGATAGTTGTTTCTGTGACACTTGACACTGTTGCACAAGTTCAATCACATCTTTTAGCGCATCAATATGAGGGTTTGATAAAAAAATCTAGGTTGCGTGGGCGGCGCGGATGATCCTCATTTTATTGGGGGCGCCAGGTGCTGGAAAAGGTACCCAAGCTGAGCGCCTTGTCACTGCATACGGTTTGGTACAATTATCAACGGGTGAAATGTTGCGTTCTGAGGTCAAATCCCAAAGTGAACTTGGACAAAAAGCCAAAGAAATTATGGAGTCTGGTGAGCTTGTGCCGGATGACCTGATTATTAAAATGATTTCTGTCCGTATTAGTCAAGAAAGTGATGCAGAGGGCATTATACTTGATGGTTTCCCGCGCACTACTGAACAGGCTAAAGCACTTGATATTATGCTAAAAGAAAAAGATCTAAGAATTAACCATGTTATCCAATTGGAAGTGAACGAAGAAGAGATTGTTGAACGGTTATCGGGCAGATTTTCCTGCACCGATTGCGGAATGGGATACCATGAAAAATTTGCTGCGCCGGTTAATAAAGGCATATGTGATAAGTGTAAATCTACAAATTTCACGAGACGTTCTGATGATAGTCCTAAAACCCTGAGAAATCGTTTGTCTGCGTACAAAGAACAAACAGCACTTATACTACCATATTATTCCACAAAAGGTTGTTTAAAGAGTATAGATGGTATGGCTGAAATGGATATAGTATTTGATGAAATTAAGAAGATGATAGACGGAGACTAATACGTTATAGCTTGTTGACTTAGGGCGCGTTACGCCTATAATTCCGCGTCCTTTGGCACCCTGAAAAAATAACAGTATATTGATATCTAAGGAGAATTGGCTTTGGCACGTATCGCTGGCGTAAATATTCCGACTCAAAAACGGGTGGTGATAGCGTTGACCTATATATATGGAATTGGACGTACCGCTGCAAAGGAAATTTGTAAAAAGGTAAGTATACCTGAAGAAAGGCGGGTCCATGATTTAACGGATGAGGAGGTTACAAAAATCCGAAATGCCGTTGATGGAGACTATCAGGTTGAAGGTGATCTTCGTCGCGAAGTTTCGATGAATATCAAACGCCTGATGGACCTAGGTTGCTATCGTGGCCTACGTCACCGACGTGGGTTACCGGTTCGCGGGCAACGTACTCATACAAATGCGAGAACTCGGAAGGGACCTGCTAAGGCAATTGCTGGCAAAAAAAATGTGATTAAGATTAAATAAAGTCTGGGTCAAATTCATTAAACTTACAAACCTGGTGCAAATTATTCGACTATTTTGAAATAGAAATGATATTCTTGAAGGCTGATAAATGGCTAATTCTACTGTAGAAACGACACGCACACGGCGCCGGGAAAAAAAGAATATTTCTTCTGGCGTGGCGCACGTAAGCGCAACATTTAATAATACATTGGTTACGATCACTGATGCCCAAGGTAATACCATTTCCTGGTCCTCGGCTGGAAGTCAGGGATTTCGTGGGTCGCGGAAATCAACCCCATATGCAGCGCAGGTTGCTGCTGAGGATGCTGGGCGAAAAGCACAGGAACACGGTATGACAAATCTTGAGATAGAAGTAAAAGGGCCTGGTTCAGGGCGGGAGTCGGCTCTAAGGGCTTTGCAGGCAGTGGGATTTATAATTACATCTATTCGTGATGTAACGCCAATACCCCACAATGGGTGCCGGCCTCGAAAGCGCCGTCGCGTTTAAATAATTGTTTAAGTTATCTAATTGGGCGCACTAAGCTAGAACTTTGTGCATTATTTTAACATTAAAGAGTGAGGAACTCTAGTGATCAAGAAAAATTGGCAGGAGTTGATTAAACCTAACAAAGTAGATGTCCTTCAAGGTGGCGTATCCGAGCGTCGTGCTACCATTGTTGCTGAACCCTTAGAAAGAGGTTTTGGTCTAACCCTTGGAAATGCTCTCAGGAGGGTATTATTATCATCTCTTCAAGGCTCTGCGGTCACGGCAATTCAGATTGATGGCGTGCTCCATGAGTTTTCATCCATTCAGGGTGTTCATGAGGATGTCACGGATATTGTATTAAACATTAAATCTATGGGCATTCGAATGCATAATGAGGGGCAAAAACGTGTTTTGCTACAAGCTTCTGGTCCAGGTGAAATAACGGCCGGCATGATTGATACAGGCCATGGTATAGAAATCATGGATCCCGATTTAGTTATTTGCACACTAGATGACAACGCATCGATACGAATGGAGTTGACCGTTGAAACTGGCAAGGGTTATGTGCCGGCAGGTCAAAATAATCCAAACGAGAGTCCTATCGGCCTAATACCCATTGATGCTGTATTCTCCCCAGTTCGTAAAGTCGCTTATAAAGTGGACAACGCGCGGGTTGGGCAAGTGACTGATTATGATAAGCTTTCTATAGATGTCACTACCGACGGAACTATTTCGCCAGAAGATACAATTGCTTTTGCAGCACGTATATTGCAAGATCAGTTTCAGCTTTTTATAAATTTTGATGAACCTCAAATAGCCCCCCCAGAAGAAAATGTGGACGAACTGCCATTCAACAAGCATTTGCTTCGGAAGGTTGACGAATTGGAGTTATCAGTTCGATCTGCAAATTGTTTAAAGAATGATAATATTATCTATATTGGTGATTTGGTTTTGAAAAGCGAATCGGATATGCTTCGCACACCAAATTTTGGAAGGAAATCATTGAACGAAATTAAAGAAGTACTTTCTCAAATGGGCTTGCATCTTGGAATGGATATTTCAGATTGGCCACCTGAGAACATTGAGGATTTGGCTAAGCGCCTTGATGAAATCTTTTAAACAAGAGATAAAGTAAGGCATAGAGGATAAAGTAATGCGTCACAAAATGAGTGGTCGGAAGCTAAATCGCACCTCGTCACATCGTAAAGCAATGTTTGCTAACATGACGGTTTCTCTTCTCCGACATGAACAAATAAAGACGACCAAGCCTAAAGCTAAGGAGTTGAGGAGTTTCACTGATAAAATGATTACATTGGGAAAAATGGGCGGCCTACACGCACGTAGGCAAGCTATGTCTTTCCTTCAAGATATTGAAGTAGTCAGCAAAGTTTTTGATGCGCTGGCAGAACGATATCGTGATCGTCAGGGAGGTTATACACGTGTCCTGGCAGCAGGGCATAGGTACGGCGATTCAGCACCCATCGCAGTAATTGAGTTAGTTGATCGGGATCCGGATGCAAAAGGAATGGAGGATAAGGCGCGAAGACAGGTAGAGTTGGAGGCTGAAGAGGAAGAGAAAGAGAATATTTCTGAATGAATGTAATTAAAGTTTAATCCAAATTCTTAATAAGGGGTGGCTTCATGGCTACCCCTTTTTGCTATGTGGTACAATAATTAAGATATGAAGATTTACCTAAATGATAGTGTTTCAATAATTATCTCAGCCGTTTTTATTCTTTGTATTTTGGTAAAACCTGCCGCATCTGATGAAAAACGTTCCCCAACTAGTCGCTCCCAAATTCAACTATCCTTCGCTCCATTAGTTAAGAGAGCCTCCCCGGCAGTGGTCAACATCTCTACAAATAGAATGGTTAATACCCGCAATTTCTCACCTTTGTTCGATGATCCATTCTTTAGACAGTTTTTCGGGGACAGATCTCAATTGGGATCGCGCCGTAAAAAAAGAGTTCAAAATTCACTCGGCTCTGGAGTGATTGTGAGGTCAGATGGGACCATCATTACGAACCATCATGTGGTTGCGGGTGCTGATGAAATCAAGGTGGTTCTCGCAGATCGTAGGGAATTTGATGCTAGGATCGTGGGTAGCGACAAACGTACGGATTTGGCCATTCTGAAAATTGAACCTGGTGCGCTGAAGTTGCCATTTTTATTGTTTCGTGATTCAGATGACCTAGAAGTGGGGGATATCGTTTTAGCAATTGGAAATCCTTTTGGTCTTGGACAAACGGTAACTAGTGGAATTATATCGGCCTTGGCTAGGACACAAGTGGGTATAAATAATTTAAATTTTTTCATTCAAACAGACGCTTCAATCAATCCTGGAAATTCAGGAGGAGCTCTAATCACAATGGATGGACGGCTGATTGGCATAAATTCGGCAATTTATTCTAATAAGGGGGGTGGGTCTGTCGGTATTGGTTTTGCCATACCCTCCAATATGGTTCGATCTGTTCTGGCTGGGATGACGTCAAAAGGACGTATTGTACGTCCGTGGGCTGGAGTTGAAGGACAGGCGGTAAACGCCGAAATTGCTGCAAGTATTGGTTTGAAACGTCCAATCGGGGTCTTGGTAATTAAAATTTTTCCTAAAGGGCCCGCTGATAAAGCCGGAATTCATATAGGAGACATTATTATTGAATTAAATAGCCGTGAGACAAATGATCTGGAGGCGTTAAAATTTCGAATAGCTACACAGTCAATTGGTGAAAGGGTTCCGGTGAAATTAATTCGTCGGGGAAGTGTTCGCCAAGTTGTACTACAAATTAAAGCGCCACCATATATTCCTATACCAAACCGCACCCAGTTAAAGGGACTTCATCCATTGCAAGGGGCAACCGTGGCCAACTTATCGCCAGCTTTACTGGATGAACTCGGAATTATATCTCAACAAACGGGAGTTATTATTCTTAAGAGCCAACGAGGTAAAGTTGCCAATAGATTGGGATTTAAGCTTGGAGATATTGTTCTAAAAATAAATGGCCATGAAATAGATAAAGTCTCCACGTTGAAGAAGCTTGTTGCCCATACCAAAGATAGTTGGAAGGTCTTAATCAAACGAGGGGATGACGTTTTGTCGTTGTTGATCCCTAGATGACTACCTTATTCCAATCTCTAGCTCCAAGACCATTAGCTGATCGCCTCAGGCCCCGTTCCCTTGACGAAGTCGTAGGGCAGGATCAATTGTTATCTACCGGTGCTCCGCTTCGTCGAATGGTAGAGGAAAATCGCCTATCTTCGATTATATTTTGGGGGCCACCGGGTACTGGTAAAACTTCAATTGCAAGATTGTTGGCCGAAAATACCGACCTCCATTTTGAGTCAATTTCGGCCGTGTTTTCGGGTGTTTCAGATCTTAGAAGACTGTTTGATAGTGCGAGAAAACGGCGTGATGTTGGTAAAGGATCCCTCCTTTTTGTTGACGAAATCCATCGTTTTAATCGCGCGCAACAGGATGGATTTTTACCCTATGTCGAAGATGGAACAGTTATTTTGGTTGGTGCCACTACCGAGAACCCTTCTTTTGAGTTGAATAGTGCGCTGCTCTCCCGATGTCAGGTTCTCGTATTAAAAAGACTGAATGAGTCAGCATTAGAAGATTTACTTGTTCGTGCAGAAAGAGATGTGGGGCAAAAAATCCCTGTTACGATTGATGCTAGAAAGGCCTTGAAAAATGCTGCGGATGGAGATGGCCGTTACCTTCTTAGTATGGTCGATGAATTATTTCATTTTGGAGATAGAAATCATCTAGACATAGAAGGATTGTCTGAAGTGGTCCAAAGACGGATGCCTCTCTATGACAAATCTCAAGATGCTCATTATAATTTAATCAGTGCACTTCATAAAAGTCTGCGTGGATCTGATGTCAATGCCGCACTTTATTGGCTAGCGCGTATGTTAGCTGGTGGGGAAGACCCAAACTATATTCTGAGACGTTTAGTTAGGTTTGCAACCGAAGATATAGGTATGGCAGATCCAGTTGCGCTATCTCAAGCGGTTGCTGCATGGCAGGCCTTTGAGCGCGTGGGGTCACCAGAAGGAGACTTGGCTATCGCACAGTGTACTATATATTTGGCCACGGCACCTAAGTCTAATGGTGTTTATAAGGCTTTTCAGAACGCTAGTGGTACCGCAAAGGAAACTGGGTCACTCCTTCCCCCTAAACATGTCCTCAACGCACCTACATCAATGATGAAAGAGATAGGTTATGGCGATGGCTATGTTTACGATCACGGTGTAGATGATGCTTTCTCCGGACAAAATTATTTTCCAGAGGAGCTTTCTGAGCCACGATTTTATGAACCAACTGAACGTGGGTTTGAAAAGGAAATTAAGAAACGACTAGATTATTGGTTAAAGTTAAAAAAACGATCGGCTTCTAATGATTCTTAGCAGACTAAAGTGGATTAAGTGGCTGATTAAACTGAGTCACCGAAGATTTTTAATATAAAACGTTGAGAAAATTATGAATTTGGTTCTATTTATTGCGGCTGGTGGTGCCATTGGTGCTGTAGGGCGTTACGCCGTTATGACAGCTGTTTCTCATCTATTTGGGGCAGGTTATCCCTATGGCACTATAATGGTGAATTTAATAGGTTCGTTTGTCTTGGGCGGGTTAGTCGAAAGTCTTAAATATTTTTCAGCTATAAGCAACGAAATGCATGTTTTCCTGATAGTGGGAGTGTTGGCTAGCTTTACCACGTTTTCTACTTTCTCTCTGGATGTAGTGGTGTTGATGCAAAGGAACGAAATGTTCGCCGCGGGCCTTTATATACTTGGGTCTATTGTTGTTTCGATAGGAGGACTATTTCTTGCGATGATTTTGTTCAGGCAATTATTTCAATGAGTTTTGCCGAAATCATCTCGGTGACTGAAGATGAAATTGGAATGCGCGTGGATCGTTGGTTTAAACAACACTATCCAGATTTAAAACACGGTCGTTTAGAAAAATTACTTCGTACGGGACAAATTCGGATAGATAGAAGTCGAGTGAAGGCTAATGCCAGGCTTTGTGAAGGCCAGAAAATAAGAATTCCACCTGTTGTACAAACGAACATAAAGTCAACTGAGGTAAACTTATCATCTAATATTACAAAAAAAGATATTGAAATGATAAAAGAGACCATTATCCATATGGATAATAATATTCTGGCAATCAACAAGCCGGCTGGACTTGCGGTTCAGGGCGGTAGCAGGATAGTAAACAATTTGGATAGCATGCTTGATTTTCTGAAATTTGATGCTGATGAGCGGCCTCGTCTTGTGCATCGCCTAGATAAGGATACTTCAGGTGTTTTGATTCTAGCCCGGCAACGTAAAACAGCAGTCTTTCTAAGCGAGGCTTTTCGTACACATAAGGCCCACAAGGTATATTGGGCTATTGTGTTAGGAGTGCCTCGACCAACTATTGGGCTTGTGGAACTACCACTAGTAAAGAAACGGGGATTGGGCGGGGATAAGGTGGTTGTCGATGGGGAAGGAAAGAGGGCAATTACTAGGTATCGTGTTATTGATAACGCTGCACGTAAAGCTGCTTGGTTATCTCTCGAACCTCTCACAGGTAGAACACATCAATTGAGGGTCCACTGCAATGAATTGGGTACGCCCATTTTAGGGGATAGAAAGTACGGTCACAGTTCTGAATTCTTTAATAATATTCCAGAGAATAAAAGACGACTTCAATTGCATGCAAAAGGAATCCGCATACCTAATCCTAACGGCGGCATTCTAGAGATATTGGCGCCCTTACCTAAACACATGGTCCAGATATGGCAGATATTCGGATTTAATGAACACCAGAAGGGTGATTTGTTTATAGGGGATGGCGGTAATTGAGGAATAGCTATTGTCCCGTATGAACTCTTTTGCTTTGCTTAATCTCTAATCCCACTTGTTAAAGTGTCTAACAATACGGTGCCAGAACTGGTAGCTCACCTGAAAATCGTTCAAAATAACTTTGTAAATCTTTATTTCTGTCGTAACAGCATAGTGATTTAATAATGGCCGAAAGGAAATTACCCAAAAGGTTGTACATAGATGTCTCTGTAATTGCTATCGACGAGTGTTACGGTATTACCCTTGAGGGAAATGTTCTTAAAACGCCAGCGGCGGCGATGTTATTTACTGAATGTTTGCCATTAATTGAGGCAGTTGAGATGGAATGGGAAGCACAAAAGATAGAAATTGACATCCAAAGCTTGCCGTTGTTTCGGTTATTAGTCGCCTCGATTGACGACGTAGGACCTAAGCGTGAGGAAGTAAACAGGAAAACCCTACAGTTTGGTGCAACGGACTTACTTTGCTACCGGGCGCAAGATCCCCCAGATCTAATAAATCGCCAAGAGAAGAAATGGCAACCAATAATTAATTGGGCAGAAGAAGAGTTGAATGTCCCTTTTCGGGTTACAGATGGCATTTCACCAATTACACAATCTCAGTAAACGTTATGTGCGATGGGAGATGTATTAGCTACGTTGACTGACTTAGAAATGACGGCGGTTTCTTCTGTTGTAACAGCAAGAGGTTCTTTGATAGTTGGATTGGCCTTAATGGCAGATGTAATTTTGCCTGACACGGCTGCTGAAATCAGTATTCTTGACGAAGTTTACCAAATGGAAAGATGGGGAAAAGACAAAAATGTATCTGATCGACACGATCAGATACGCAAAGAAATTGGCCTAGCTTACCGGTTATTGAGAACCCTCCAATAAATAGTATCTAATAAATTTTTTCTGGATTGAATTAGTATAGTCATTTACAAATATCTGAACCACAATTCGTGATATTAATACATTATGTATGACATCATTCGACAGCTTGAAGAGCGCCGCGCACGAGCACGTGCGGGCGGTGGAAAAGCGCGTGTTAATGCCCAACACGATAGAGGAAAATTGACAGCTCGTGAAAGGCTCGATTTGTTGCTTGATCCCGATTCCTTTGAGGAATGGGATATGTTTGTCGAACATCGATCTACAGAATTTAATATGGATAAAAACTTTGTTCCTGGAGATGGCGTAGTTGTTGGTCACGGCAATATCAATGGACGCCTTGTATTTGTATACAGTCAGGATTTTACAGTCTTTGGGGGATCTGTATCGGAAACTCATGCTGAGAAAATTTGTAAAATTATGGATCAGGCAATTAAGGTCGGTGCTCCCATAATTGGCCTTAATGATTCAGGGGGAGCGCGAATACAAGAGGGAGTTTCTTCATTAGCTGGTTACGGAGAGGTTTTTAATAGAAATGTTATGGCGTCAGGGGTTGTGCCGCAAATTTCGCTTGTTATGGGGCCTTGCGCAGGTGGCGCTGTCTATTCACCCGCTATCACAGACTACGTATTCATGGTTAAGGATACGTCTTATATGTTTATTACCGGACCTGATGTTGTAAAAGCTGTTACTCACGAAGAAGTTACTCAGGAGGAGTTAGGTGGCGCTATTACCCATTCAACAAAATCTGGCGTAGCTGACATGGCTTTTGAGACGGATGTTGACGCCTTAGAACAGTTGCGAATTTTTGTTGATTTTATTCCTTCCAGTAATTTAGAACGGCCACCTGAGATCCCAACAGATGATCAGGCAAACCGACAAGAGCCCTCACTAGATTCTTTAATACCAGAAGACCCAAACGCAGCTTACGATGTAATGGAACTTATCACTAAAGTTGTTGATGAAAATAATTTCTTTGAACTTCAGCCTGATTATGCAAAAAATATTATAATCGGTTATGGCCGAATGGACGGGGCAACCGTTGGCATAGTAGCGAACCAACCGACAATACTGGCAGGTTGCCTAGATATCAACGCCTCTGTCAAAGCAGCTCGATTTATCCGGTTTTGCGATTGTTTCAATATTCCTATAATTATGTTAGTCGATGTACCTGGATTTCTTCCTGGCACTCAGCAGGAGAATGGTGGTCTTATCCGTCATGGAGCTAAGCTTCTCTTCGCCTTTGCTGAAGCTACAGTTCCCAAAGTTACTATTATTACACGTAAGGCCTACGGTGGTGCCTATATCGTTATGGGATCCAAACATCTTCGCGGAGATGTCAATTATGCTTGGCCTAGTGCAGAAATTGCTGTGATGGGAGCTAAAGGAGCAGTGGAGATTATATTCAGAGGGGACTTGAATAACGAAGAAAAGATTAAGGAACGTGAGTTGGAATACCAACAACGTTTTTCTAATCCTTTTCATGTTGCTACACGTGGCTATATTGACGATGTAATAATGCCACATAATACCCGGTGGCGCATTATTCGGTCTCTTAGAATGTTGAAGAATAAGAAACAGGAGTTGCCTTGGAAGAAACATGGCAATATTCCTCTCTAACCGTTTTGTTATAAATGAATAGTACGGTTAATTTGAACATGAGACCATTCAGTAAAAATTCTTTTCGTACTTCCGAGGACATTAAGGGTTATCACGTACATCTGTACTACGATGGCCGGACGAAGCAATATGCCGGCTATCTCAGAAAGGAAATGGAACGGCGTTTCGATGGTTGTATTGAAGTAGGTCGATGGCGTGACATGGCTCCACAGGGACCACACCCAACATCACATTTTCAGGTTTCTTTTCCGACTCACCTGTTCAATCGACTTGTGCCTTTCTTAGCCCTAAACCGGGGTGGGCTTCATATACTGTTGCACCCCAATACGGGGAATGGATACGAGGATCATACAAAAAACGTGATGTGGATTGGACCGAGTATCCCCCTAGACCCAAATTGGCTTAGTCGAAATAAATAAGTGTAATTGCCCTATAAATATTATAATGAATTTACTATTCTGCAGTTTGTTTAGACAATTAGTTACAAAATATTGTAATGTGTTGGAAGTTATTTTGGCTAATTTTTCTTCCTAGGTAACTCATCGGTAAGTAGTCGAGTTTCTTTTGGTTTTGGAAGGGTTTGGTAAATAGAGGTTGCCAGGTTCAAGGAGGGTCTTAGTTAGGCGTGGGTAACAGTTATTTTTTTTTCTGAACTTGGGAATAGTTCTAGAGTTTGGAAAGATATTCAATTAGGGAGAAAATTATGAAAAGAGTTAGTTCTGGGGTATTAAGTCTGGGTTTAGTTCTCAGCCTTTGTTTTGGTTTTTCTTTGTTTACATTCAATTCTGCCATTGCATGGGAGCCTAAAAAACCAGTCGAATTCATTGTGATGGCCGGTAAGGGTGGTGGTGCAGATAAGGCAGTACGTTTTATACAAAGCATCATCGCAAAGAACAAAATGTCTTCAAAACCATACACGGCAATTAATAAGCCGGGCGGTTCAGGTGCGGAGGCCTTGGTTTATGTCAAGAATGCTAAGGATCCCGATCATACCATCATGTTTACTTTAAACAGCTTCTACACCACGCCGTTGCGCCAACCTGGACTTGGTGTTGATATTTCCAAATTCACTCCAGTCGGTCGTATGGCAGAAGACACCTTCCTTCTGTGGGTAAATAAAGATTCAGGTATTAAGAGCGTTGATGAATTTGTCAAAGCTGCGAAAGCCGCTGGTAATAAATGGATCATGGCGGGTACTGGAAAAAATTCTGAGGACAACATTCTGACAGACTTTTTGAATAAGGCCTATGGTCTCAATATGAAGTACGTTCCTTACAAGGGTGGAGGGCGTGTTGCCAAAGAACTCGCAGGTAACAATGCAAATTCGACGGTTAACAATCCGTCCGAACAGCTTGGTTTCTATCAGGCTGGTAAGACTGTACCCCTAGGTGCGTTTACGCCAAAACGACTGCCATTGTTCAAGGATGCACCAACATTTAAAGAGTTGGGTAAGGATTTTGTCTACTTTATGCAGAGAACTGTTGTTGGTGCGCCCGGCATGAGTGCAGGAGCAAAAAGCTATTACCAGGGACTTTTCAAGAAGGTTTTTGATTCCAGCGAATGGCAGGGATATATGAAGAAAAAGAGCCTTCAAGGCGGGTTTCTTACCGGTGATGCTCTGATGAGCTATTGGATGAGGGAAAAAGCTGCTCAAAAAGTGATATTACAAAAAATGGGTGCCCTTAAGTAGCAGTAGCGCTTTTATTCGAAGATTAAGTAAAGATAAAACGGAGGGGGTGCCTTTATGCGCATGGCAGAACTTGTCATGGGGCTTGTTATGGGCATCTTCTCCATTTATCTGATGTGGAAAAGCGCAGAACTGCCGATTGGATGGATTGCTGGAGAGGGACCAGGCGGCGGTGCCTGGCCATTTTGGTTAGCCGCAGGAATGCTTTGTAGCTGTGTTGCTATCATTTTTCGCTGGGCTAAACACATTACCCCCGAATCTCAATCAGACAGCCCATTTATGGATAGGAGATCTCTAAAATTATTCCTCCTGAATGCTGCTGCGATTACTTCGCTCATAGGATTGTTCCATATTGTAGGTGCTTACGGGGCAATTCCAATTTTTCTGATTTTTTATTTGCGAGTTATGGGGGGGCATTCGTGGGGATTGACTAGTGCATTTGCGTTATCGACACCGGTTATCACATTTCTCTTTTTTGAAATAGCACTCCAAAAGACCCTTCCTAAAGGTTTTACGGAACCATTATTTTTACCAATTTTTGACTTTTTCTATTAATTTTAAACTTTGTAGAATTCTTAATCCGGTATGGAAATTTTATCTCTCCTTATTGATGGTTTTGCCATAGCGTTCGAGCCACTTAATCTGGTTCTGGTTATTGTTGGCTGTGCCGTAGGGTTATTTATTGGGGCTATGCCGGGTTTAGGTTCAGTGAATGGTGTGGCGATACTATTACCAATGACTTTTTTGGTCCCTCCAACGGGAGCAGTAATTTTCCTAGCCGCTATTTATTATGGTGCCATGTATGGAGGTGCCATCAGTTCCATTATGCTGGGAATTCCTGGCGCCTCAACGGCAGTTGCTACGACATTCGATGGTCGCCCGTTGGCACTTAAAGGTCTAGCCGACAAGGCGCTTGTTGCAGCAGCGACGGCATCGTTCGTTGGGGGGACTATTTCGGTTATCTTATTTACTTTATTTGCGCCACCACTAGCCGAAGTTGCATTGACTTTTGGAGCCCCTGAGATATTTACCTTAATGTTAATGGCCTTTGCTACTTTCGTGGGACTTGGTGGCGATGATATACCTAAAACGTTATTTTCTATCTGTATTGGACTAGTATTTGGTGCGGTTGGTCTAGATATTATTTCAGGTGAACCACGATTAATTTTTGGTGGTCTTCCGGGTTTTTTTCACGGCATTAATTTTCTGGTATTGGCCATAGGGATCTACGGTATTGCCGAAATGTTATGGACGATTGAGGTATCTCAGGGTGAGGTAATGATTTCTCAGGCGTCAGTTAGTTTTAAGAGGATTCTGGCTAATTTACGCGAATTAAAACAAACGTTAAAAACAATGGTGATGGGTTCCTTCCTCGGTTATTTCGTTGGAATACTACCAGCCGCAGGAGCCACTCCAGGTTCGTTGATGGCTTATGGCCTTGCTAAAACTATTTCAAAAGACCGCGAGAGTTTCGGAAAAGGTAATATCAATGGCGTAGTTGCTCCGGAGGCGGCCAACAATGCTGCTTCCACCGGTGCGATGTTGCCAATGTTAACGTTGGGTATTCCTGGTTCTCCAACGACTGCTATTTTGTTGGGCGGTATGGTTATTTGGGGTTTGGAACCAGGTCCGTTGTTATTTGTAGAACACAAGGAGTTCGTTTGGGGTTTGATTGCAAGCCTGTATGTTGCAAACTTATTTTCTCTTCTAATCAATATAGCTTTTATCCCGGCTTTTATCTCGGTGTTGCGCCTACCATTTACAATCCTAGCGCCGATAATTTTTATCTTATGTATTGTAGGTGGTTTCGTTCCGACTATGGATATGCATGATGTTTGGTTGATGTTGATATTCGGTATTGTTGGATATCTGATGCGCAAACTGAATTACCCGATGGCACCGGCTGTTTTAGCTATCGTTCTCGGCCCCCTGGCTGAGCCTGCCCTCAGACAATCACTCTTGATTTCCGGTGGTTCTTTCTCGATCTTCTTTACACGACCGTTTGCGAGTGTGATTTCAGTCCTTGCGTTGATTTTATTACTATTGCCAGTAGCAAAAATTTTATATGAAAAATATTTAAAATAATCCCTCAATTTCACCGGCACTGTTAAGCAGAATACTATTAGCCGCTGGTACTCGAGGGAGACCGGGCATAGTCATAACGGCGCCTGTAACGACGACAATAAAGCCGGCTCCTGCAGATAATCTTACTTCACGAATTGCTAATTCATGATTATTGGGAGCACCCTTTAAATCAGGGTTGGTAGAAAAGCTGTATTGTGTTTTGGCGACACAAATGGGGAGATGGCCAAAGTCGACTTGAAGATCATCAATCTGTTTCCGTATAGTAGCATCTGCTGAAACAGAACTTGCACCGTATATTTTTGTAGCAATGGTTTCAATTTTTTCAATGAGCGGCATCTCATCGGGATAGAGGCAATGAAAATCAGCTACATTGCTATCTACTAATTCTACAACATGTTTGGCAAGATCTTCAGTGCCGACTGAACCATCAGCCCAATGGTGAGCTACTATAGCTTTCGCACCGAGGCCATCTGCCGTCGTTCGCACAGCTTGAAGTTCTGCTTCAGTATCATTACTGAACTGATTGATAGCGACTACAACTGGAACACCAAAAGACTTAACGTTTTCAATATGACGGGCCAGGTTAGCGCAGCCCTCTTTAACCGCGCCCACGTTTTCATCGGCAAGGGCATCCTTGGCAACACCACCGTGCATTTTTAGGGCCCGAACAGTGGCAACAATTACAGCGGCGGAAGGGCTCAGACCTGCTTTTCGGCATTTAATATCGAAGAATTTTTCGGCACCTAAATCCGCACCAAATCCTGCTTCGGTTACAACGTAGTCGGCCAATTTTAAAGCTGTTTTGGTGGCAATAACAGAATTACATCCGTGGGCTATATTGGCAAAGGGGCCACCGTGAATGAAAGCGGGATTATTTTCCAAAGTTTGAACTAAATTTGGTGCGAGTGCATCTTTTAAAAGTACAGCCATAGGTCCTTCAGCTAGTAGGTCTTTTGCACGTATTGCTTCCCGGTTACGCGTGTATCCTACAACAATTTGTGCAATTCTATTCGTCAGATCATCCAGATCTTCAGCTAGACAAAAAATTGCCATAACTTCGGAGGCTACGGTGATATCAAAGTGATCTTCCCGGGGGAAACCGTTGGCTACGCCCCCTAGAGAATTTGTTATGGTGCGGAGAGCCCGGTCATTCATATCGACCACGCGTCTCCAACTTACCCGCCTAGGATCGAAGGCTAATTCATTACCCCAATAAATATGGTTATCGATTAGTGCTGCTAGCAAATTATTGGCCACCCCTATGGCGTGAAAATCGCCAGTGAAATGAAGGTTAATATCCTCCATTGGAACAACTTGCGCGTATCCTCCACCAGCGGCTCCTCCCTTCATGCCGAAACATGGGCCCAGAGACGGTTCACGCAAACAAATTGCTGTACGTTTCCCGATCCTATTAAGACCATCACCTAGGCCGACAGTGGTAGTCGTTTTACCTTCACCGGCTGGGGTTGGTGTTATGGCGGTTATCAGAATTAATTTACCATCAGTTTTGTTTTTCAATGAATTAATAAAATCGAACGAAATTTTGGCCTTGTGTGGACCATAATGTAGAAGTTGTTCTGGTGGGATATTTAATTTGGTGCCAACTTCCGTAATTGGCTGCATTTTCGCTTCTCGCGCTATTTCTATATCCGATTTTGCCATTCTTTTAGTTTCCAATCTTATATTGTACTAAATACTTACATCGATTTTCTAAGTATGTATATTCCAACGCTTTAAAAAATATATTTTTTCATAATCCAAAACTAGCACCTACTGAAAGGCTGTAGTTTTCAACAAATTCATGTGCGGCAATTTTTCCGGCATCATGAGGACGTACACGCTGAATTAGGATTCCACCACCATCCGCAGCCACGACTATTCCATCGTTAGATGTATTTATGATCACCCCGGGTGCACCATTTGCATCGACCATATTACTATCAAAAAGTTTTAATTCATTCCCTTGAAAGGTGGTCCATGCACCCGGTTGAGGGTTGGTGCCCCGGATTAAGTTGTAAACTTCTTGCGCTGGCCTCGACCAATCTACTTCCACATCATCTTTCCTACACCAGCTTTCGTAGGTTGCATTTTCATGGTTTTGGTCAATTCTGGGTGGGCTTCCGCTATTTACCAAGTCGACGCCTTCAATCATCGCATCCACACCCATTGGGAAAAGATGATTGAAATAAATGCTACCCAAAGTGTCGTCGGGTCCAATGTCGACTTCTTTTTGGATTAGTATGGGACCTTCATCTAGACCGGCATCGGGCCAAAATATAGAGAGACCGGTTTTTTTGGCACCTTGTATTATTGGCCAGTTTATTGAACTAGGCCCTCGGTGGAGTGGTAAAAGAGAGGGATGGTATTGGATAGTGCCCCGTGTCGGGGCGTCAATAACCTCTTGGGAAACAAATAATGTTACATAAGCCATTACGCAAAGGTCTGGCTTGAAGGATTTCATAAGCTCAAGTGCTTCATCTGTTTTCCAAGATGTGGGCTGGTGAACTGTTAGTCCATTTTCGAGGGCACACTCTTTTAGTGGATCAAGAGGACGTCCCTCTTTATCTGGTGCGCAAAAAACCCCGACGACGTTATCGCCTCTCTCAATAAGCCTTTCAAGTACGGCTTTTCCAAAAGCCTGTTGACCATGAATTACTAACCGCATAATTAATTCTCCCAGTTATTTTCGGAGTTTTTTCCGCCAGATTAAAATAAAGAAGTAGAAAAATATCTAGTCGATTCCTTTTACTGCTGGTTCTCCTAAAGCGCCACTGTTCCATGCAGCATTGACTTCTTCCTTACTTAAACCCAAGACATCTAATAGTATTTCTTCCGTGTGTTCTCCTAAAAGAGGTGATGATTGAACTTTTGCTTCAGAATCTGAGAGTTTCACGGGCATTCCAACGGTCAAATATTTTCCTCTCGTTGGATGATCGACCTCTACGACGGTTCCAGTATTTCTAAGGGTAGGTTCATTAGCAATTTCCTTCATAGATAGGATTGGTCCACAAGGAATATCTCTGGCATTTAAAATGTCCATTACCTCCAGTTTTGTTTTTGTTAGGGTCCATTCTTCAATAATTTTAAAGCATTCGTCGAGTTTGGGTAATCGCGCTGCCGGCGTTGACCATTCTGGGTCGTCAATCAGTTCTAGTCGGCTACAGAGTTCCATATAATGTGACCAACCGGGGGGTTGAATTATAACGTAAATATAATCGTTTGGCCCACCACCCTTGGTCCGAACGGCCCACCCAGGTTGACCTCCGCCAGAAGCATTGCCGGCTCTTGGCGTTTCATCAACATCAGTATTTACCGGATACTCGGTCAACGGACCGTGTGCTAAACGCTGTTGGTCCCTAAGTTTTACTCGGGCTAGATTTAAAACCCCATCTTGCATAGCTGCTTGCACTCTTTGTCCTCGTCCGCTCGTTACTCGTTGAAAAAGTGCGGCAACTATCCCGAAGGCAAGGTTCAGGCCGGTGCCACTATCCCCGATCTGTGCACCTGTGACTAAAGGAGGTCCATCATCAAAACCAGTGGTTGAGGCAGCCCCTCCTGTACACTGAGCCACATTCTCATAAACTTTGCAATCTTCGTAGGGGCCAGGACCAAAGCCTTTAACTGAGGCATAAATCATACGAGGATTAAGTTCTTGAATTCGTTCCCAGGGAAATCCCATACGGTCCAATGCCCCTGGCGCAAAATTCTCCACAAGCACATCGCAGGATTTTATTAATTTTATCAATATCTCTTTACCACTTTCATTTTTTGTGTCGAGAGTTATTGAACGTTTATTGGAATTCAGCATGGTGAAATAAAGAGAATCCACGTCCGGAATATCTACGAGTTGAGCTCGAGTGATATCACCAATACCTGGCCTTTCGACTTTTATTACGTCTGCACCAAGCCAGGCGAGTAGCTGTGTACAAGTTGGACCTGATTGAACGTGAGTAAAATCAAGAATTTTAATGCCTTCGAGAGCTTTCATCCTTCATTCCTTTAGACGGGTCTTTGTTGATCCTCGTTAGTTATTTTTTTGATACAACGCTCTGCGGATTGAGGTTCCCAATGCGCCCACTCTCGGTTCCAGATTCCTCATCAATCACCGCATTTACCAAGCTTGGCTTTCCACAATCCAAGGCTTCGATCACTGCACGTTTCAATTCATCAGGAGAAGTAGCATTGTATCCACACCCTCCAAACGCCTCCATTATCTTATCGTAGCGTATATCTTTTACAAATACAGTTGTTGCCGAATCCGATCCACCCGAAGGGTTTATATCAGTGCCCCGATAGATCCCTCCGTTATTAAAAATAACCACACAAATCGGTAAGCTGTAACGAACAATGGTCTCGATTTCCATACCTGAAAAACCAAAAGCGCTATCGCCTTCCACCGCTAGAACCGGGCTGCCCGTTTCAACAGCTGCAGCGATTGCCTGCCCCATACCAACACCCATTACCCCCCATGTGCCAACGTCCAAACGCTTGCGAGGCTTGTGGATATCAATAATGGAGCGCGCAAAATCGAGCGTGTTAGCCCCTTCATTGACAAGTACGGTATCCGGCCGCTCCGCAATGATCCTATTCAGGACCCCCAAAGCTCCATGAAAATCCATGGGCACATTGTTATTCTGTAATTTGGGCGCCATGCGTGCGACATTGGTGTCCTTTTTAGCACTTACTTGATTGATCCAATCAGCAGGCGGGGGGGTCCAAGTCTCTCCCATTCCTTGAAGCAACGCCTTCACGCACGAGTCAATATCCCCAACTAGTGGAGCCGCGATTTCGACGTTACTATCCATCTCTCTAGGTTCAATATCAATTTGGATAAATTTTTTCGGCAATTCGCCCCAGGCCTTCCCTTTGCCATGGGATAATAACCAATTGAGTCGGGCACCAATCAGCATCACCACATCGGATTCCTTTAACACCAAGGATCGCGCCGGGCCTGCAGATTGAGGGTGCGTGTCAGGAAGAAGTCCCTTAGCCATACTCATAGGCAGGTACGGGACACCACTTTTTTCAATAAAAGCTCGAATCTCAATATCAGCCTGCGCATATGCAGCTCCTTTACCAAGGATAATGAGAGGACGTTCCGCACTTTTTAGGACATTAAGCGCCCGTTCTACCGCTTCTGATGCTGGGATCTGTGCAGGCGCCCCATCTATTACCTTCACAAGAGAGTTAGCCCCTTCGTCTGTTCCCATCGTTTGGCCCAAGAGTGATGCAGGTAAATCAAGGTAGACACCACCCGGTCGCCCGGAAACGGCGGCACGATAAGCGCGCGCAATTCCTATACCTATATCCTCCACGTGTAATATACGGTAGGCTGCCTTACAAAGTGGCTTGGCCACCGCTAATTGATCCATCTCTTCGTAATCTCCTTGCATAAGATCAACAATCTCTCGTTCGGACGAACCGGATATCAGTATCATCGGAAAGCAGTTCGTAGTAGCATGCGCTAGAGCTGTTAGACCATTCAAAAACCCAGGTGCTGATACTGTCATACAAACGCCAGGTTTTTTTGTTAAAAACCCAGCAATCGCAGCTGCATAACCAGCCGCCTGTTCATGTCGAAAGGATAGAACGCGCATGCCATTAGCCTGCATATAGCGTCCCAAATCCGTGATCGGAATGCCAGGCACATTATATATTGTCTTGATTCCGTTGAGTTTGAGGGCCTCTATAATGAGATGAAAGCCGTCTGTTAACTCACCTATTTCTTCTTCATTCCCTTGAGTATCAACTGCAGTTTCCAACATTAGTGTCCTCCATGTCTGTATGAGTCGAATAAACTATTTTAATACTCAACTCAGATAATCGACGTATTTTTCTACATGGCTTGCGAGATTGAGTGCATGTTCACGGACCAAATTTTCGGCGAGTTCCGCATCCCGACTTTCTAGAGCTTCGATTATTGACAGATGGTCAATTATGGAGCGGGATGCCCGATCCTCGTCATTTATAGTACGAGCCCTTATTCCACGCATATGTAAAAATAGTTTATCCGCTGTCTCTTTTAATAGCTGACAACGGCTCATCTCAAGTATGGTTTGATGGAATTTAATATTCAGATCGGAATATTCATCTATCCGAGCAGCAACGCCTCCGTTCCAAAAGTCACTGAAAATCACTCTAAGTGAGGAGATCTGCGTATCAGACGCGTTTTTGGCAATGAGTCGAGCAGCCATGCTCTCAAGTGCTGCCCATACAGTAATCATTTCAATGATTTCTTGTTTTGTTTTCCGGGTGATATAAACGCCCATTCGTGGTACGATGGTAACTAGACCTTCTTCCTCTAATCGAGCCAGAGCTTCGCGTATAGGAGTTCTACTTATACCGAGCTGTTCAGAAAGCTTTCTTTCATCGAGTTTCAGTTGAGCGTTAGTAGCATAGATGTCCATCGCAGTAATGGCACTTTTTAAAATGTCGTGGCTCTTATCTTTGAGGCTTACGTTTTCGCTAACCGGATGAATAATAAGTTGAGGTGAGGGCATGGATAATTAAAATAATTTGAGTTATTGGCTTGTTTAGGCGTATTTAAAAAAAATGTTTCAGGTATCGATTACAACTCTAATTTAATTTCCAGACAGTTTAAAATAAGACTGGTATACATAATACCAAGATTTATGGCAAACAGGTTTACGTTCATAATTCGGATTTTAATAACAAACCCCACGGGTCGCGTATGAATTCTTTGTTGGTTCCCCTGACTAGATTATTATTTTAACGTTGGAGTTGTCATTTTAATGGTTCACCTTGAAACTGATATATTTATCATCGGGGCTGGTGGTTCCGGAATGTACGCGGCGATTGCGGCCGTAAGAAATAGTGCCAAAGTCATAATAGCTGATAAAAGTATGATTGGTCGCGGGGGCGCAACAATTATGGCGCAAATGACAACAGCTGCTGCGCTTGGCGATGAAGAACCAGACCACTGGACAATACATCTTGAAGACACTCTCTTAGCCGGAAGGGGTCTTTGTGACGAAGAACTTTCCTCTATTTTGTGTAAAGAGGCAATTGATCGAATTCGAGAAATGGACGATTGGAAAGTGGGTTGGGCGAGAAAAAATGGAAAAATAACAGGTGTTGGAGCCCCTGGTCACAGAAAACCGCGATGCGTTTATGTGGATTTTTTAAATACGGGCCCCGCTGTTGCGAAGTGTCTAAGAACCCAAATAGTGCGTAACCACGAAGTCATCCGCATTAGTGGCCTTTTAATCACTGACGTAGTTGTTGAAGATGGTGTAGTCGTTGGCGCTGTTGGGTTTAATCTTGCAGATCAAACCCCGGTTACTATAGCGGCAAAAGCTGTTGTCATTGCAGCTGGGGGTTTAACGCGTTTGTATTCGCGCAATAGCGCGTCAGCAAACATGAATGGGGATGGTTACGCCATGGCATTACGAGCTGGTGCAGAGTTAATCGATATGGAATTCCCTCAGTTTTTTCCCATTGGGCATTTAGCGCCCAGGTTGGTTGGTATGGATCCGATAATGTGGGATCCATTTCGCTACAAACTTGGTGGTAGGTTAACAAATGCAAAAGGAGAAGAGTTCGTTCATGAATACGGTGGCCAAGATAAAGGTAAATATCTTACGACACGTGATATAATTTCATATGCAATTACTAAAGAAGCAGAGGCGGGACGTGCAACATCTAACGGAGGTGTGTACCTTAGTTTTGAACATTTGTTGGAGGAGGAATTACGGTCCGCATTCGGGCCAGTTATCGACAAGTTGGCGGCTAACGGCATAGATCTTACAAAACATCCAATTGAAGTTGCGCCCATTGCTCATTATCACATGGGGGGTATTAAGGTTAATAGCCGAATGGAGACAAGAGTGTTGGGGCTTTATGCTGCGGGTGAGGCTGTTGGTGGGGCAAATGGCGCTAATCGACTGTCTGGTAACGCTCTTGTTGAGGCGTTTGTTTTCGGAGAGAGAGCGGGAAGGTTTTCAGCAATCCATGCCAGGAGTAAAGCAAGAGGTTGGTCAAATAAGAGTAGGATCAGGCATCTTGATTCTCTTAATAATTTGATTTCCAGTAAGCATGGTGACGATGCTGAACCCGCGGAGCTTGGGCAAATATGGGCCGAACTTCAAAACTTGATGTGGCAGAATGTAGGTGTGTTGCGAACTGCTCTAAAACTGGAAAAAACCCTATTACGCCTCCAGTCCATTCGAGCGAATCTTGAGGAAGTAATACCTGCCAAAGGAGAGGCGTTTAATCTTACACTTCAAGATTGGTTTGATCTTCGGGCAGGGTTGTTGACTGCTGAAGCAGTAACCCTATCAGCTTTAAATCGTACAGAAAGCCGTGGTGCACATCAGAGGGAAGATTTCACTGAGACGAAGGTGTCATTTGAACGAAACCAGTCCATAAGTCTTGATATGAATGGCTCGTTGAATTCGAGTTTCGTAACATCTAATAATTTTAATGAATTAGAAAACGTTAGATTAATGAAATGAAGGAAAGGGTGGCAATCACCGTTAAACGAGGTGTTCAAAATGAGGAACCTCATTTTGAAGTCTACCATGTACCATATCGTGAGGGAATGTCGGTGCTCGACGCAATCCTGTGGGTTCGTACAAACATCGATTCATCGTTAGCGGTTCGGTATAGTTGTATCAACGCTAATGCCTGCAAAGAGTGTATGGTTATGGTTGATGGGAAAACTCAGTATGCCTGCACTACGCGTTTGTTAAATAGGGATACAACCATTGAACCTTTATCTAATAAGGTTCTCATAAAAGATCTGGTGACGGATATTGTGCCACCAAAAGAAAATCTTCATTTTATAGTTAAAAATACTCCATCGAATGTCTAAGAGAAATTGGATACGACATAATAGTATAAAACTATAAAGAATGGGCAATTTCAAATCTAATAATTGCGATTCAGGAATTAACAAAGTTTTAAAATGAAGGTTTGGTAGATTGAAAAATTAACAATTGTCCCTGGAACCCTTCAACTTAGAGAGCCATTAATTGGAAAGGGTCAGTGTTAGAGAATATGATTGCCAAAAGGTTATTAAAAAACTAGCCAGATTGTAAATTATGGCGGTATAGATCAGCTCTTTGAACATAACCCGCAGCGTTTGAAAAGAGAGTGCTAATTTGTTCTTCAGATAATTCACGAATTACTTTACCTGGTGATCCCATCACCAATGTATAGGGTGGAATGTGTTTTCCTTCAGTAATCAGAGAGTTGGCGCCTATTAGGACATTTTTTCCTATTTTTGCTCCGTTTAGAATGATACTGCCAATACCAATAAGCGTGCCATCATCAATAGTACACCCATGAAGCATGCATAGATGGCCGACCGAAACATCATTGCCTATTGAAATAGGAAACCCAGGGTCAGTATGCAATACGCAGCCATCTTGAATGTTTGTACGGGTGCCAATGGTTATGGGTTCGTTGTCCGCTCGCAGAACTGCCTGCCACCAGATGCTAGAATTTTTACCAATTGTGACTTCGCCGATTAAATCAGCGCTTGGTGCAACCCAGGACTCAGACTCATCTACTTTCGATACTTTTTCGTGTAACTTATACCTCATCCCATTGACCTCTTTTTAATAAATTACCAGGTTTTAATCTATG
>Ga0209501_10000905_pt1 | contig 34143 bp, 23 predicted proteins | sample ArcticOcean_MG_C_4_FD_187434 | JGI IMG/M metagenome (GOLD analysis project Ga0209501, IMG submission 187434) | Marine microbial communities from western Arctic Ocean - ArcticOcean_MG_CB4_134 (SPAdes) (version 2) | ecosystem: Environmental > Aquatic > Marine > Oceanic | place: Arctic Ocean...
CAGGTTCAGAACGAACATGGCACCATGAGTCTGGTGACGAGCGTGCTGTCCGCACGAGACCTGTTGTTTAAGGGCATGCCGAATGCGTCAGTGGCCATCACGCACGTCGACGGCGTCGGCGTGCCGTCAAACGACCAGTTGTCTGGACGGCGAGGGTGTCCCGAAAAACGACAGCCACGCTCAACTCGGGCCGCCCTAAGCCTGAGTTGCAGTTCAGACGCGGCGGACGCGATCACCTCCGCGAGCAACCAGCGATGTGATTGTCGGCACTTCGGAGTCTTTGATTGGCGTCTGCCAGCGGATAGCTGGCGCGGCATCGGTCGTTGTTGTGCTGCGTTCCCGACGGGATGAGCGCGCAGTGTTTACGATCAGTTTCAGTGCAAATATAGTCGCGTGTCGTCTGTTGTCTGTGCAGGTGGCAATTGCACTCTCAGTAGCGCTGATGGTTAGCGCTCATGAGCAACAATCCATTGGAGATTCGTCATGTCCGGCGAAGCGAAGCCGATTGGTCTGTCTGAGATGCTGAAAACGCTGCGTTCCGAGTTGCTCGATGCCCAGGCTGACGGCGCCGACTCGAACCTCAAGCTTCTGGTCGATGCCGCCGAAATTGAACTGAAAGTAGTTGTGACCCGGAAAGGCGAAGTCGGCGGTGGAGTGAAGTTCTGGGTCTACAACGCGGATGCCAAAGGCTCGCTCGGTGATGAAACGACACAGACGATCCGGTTGAACCTGCGGCCGGTTGCAGCGGACGACAACGGCGAGAACCCGAAGCCTGTTCCCATCTCCGGCACTGAGTAACCACGGGCGCTCCAGCGCGTCGGAGACTGGTCTATGGATCCGCTACTGGTCTGCAAAATCCTTGTCAGGCGGGACGATGGCAAGCAGGTCCGCGGCACGGGCTATCCCATCGCCGATGACCGCATCATCACCGCCGCTCATGTGATCGCTGACCGAGTCGACGATCCAGATGCGATCTCGCTGCTGTTTCCCGGCAGTGACGCGCCTCTGCCGACAACGTCCCCGATCGAAATTCTCTGGAATGGCGAAGACGCTGCTCCGCCCGTTGACGTAGCGATTTTGAAGTGCGCACTGCCCGAGCACCTGCGTCCCGGTGGACTCACATTGCTGCGACACCGTTCCTCGGCTCCGGTTGCCTGGCAGGCTCAGGGCTACTCGGCCGTCGCACAGACTCGCATGGCCAGCGGATTGCATGATTACAGCGGGCCTCATTTCCCGAAGGTGACCGCGCGTGATGACGGTAAGGAACTGAGTTGCCACAGTGGCCCGGAACGTGAGACCGGCAAGGCAGAAGCCGAACTGTGGGGCGGCGTCTCCGGCAGCGGCATCTTTGAAGCCAGCGGAAGACAGCGACTGCTGGCTGTCGTGACCGACTACGTTCCAGGTGAGAAGCTGCCGACGCTGCGCGTCGTGCCCATCCCCTGTCTGTTTCAAGTCGATGGCTTTGCGGACGCCATTCGCTTTGAACACATCCGGCATACCCGGAGGGAACATCTTAAAGCTGCGCGCCTGTCACTGGTCCGGGAACTGAAGTCCCTGAAAGAACGAATCGCCGACGTCGGATCGGAACTGCAGAAACTGACCGAGTGTGAAGTCGATGACATGCGACCTGAGTCGGTTGCGGAGGCGATTCTGAACTGCCCTGAGATTCCCGGATTGCTGGGGGCTCTACGTCGATTATCACAAATCACACTGCGCGAACATGCGTCAGCGCTGGCCCGCATGGCAGAGGTCATTCTTCCCCTCAACTATGCACAGGAGACGGTTGACTCACTGCACCACGTCACCGCTGGTTCGACCCGCTTCTGGCTTGTTGAAGGGCGGACAAAGACATCCACGCTGGCGGAAATCATCATGGCAGGATTCGACTGTGCTCCTGCCAGGTTTCCTGCGGAGCATGTCTCCGGCGGGAAAGCCGAACTGCAGGGGCCTGTCGGATTCGACTTTTCCGACGACCTGCCGCCGAACGAAGGTCCCGACGGCGCGTTTCAGAATGTCTTCAACGACCTGTGCCAACTGCTCAATGTGTTGGGGAGCGGTGCTGGCCAGGCGGAATTCAGCGACGCGGATTTGATGACACTGAAGGCGGAACTGGACACGCGCAGAGACGAATGGGGCGACCGCACGACGTACTGCATCGTTCGACTGCCGCAGAATGAAAACGAGCGCCGCGCCAGACGGAATGTCCTGGAAGATGTCTCGAACAGAGTCAACCCGGCGTCCGGGCCTCCTCGACTGGTGTTCGTCGAGAAGGTCGATGTTTCGCCGGATAACGATGGGGATGGGATCGACGAGGAGTTTCAGATCCAGTCATCCTTCCGGCAACTGCTGCTGCGCGCCTATGAAAAAGCCCCAGGGTAGAAACGCATCCGTATGCAACTGATTGAAAAAACGGCCCCATTCATCGTTTCCTTGCTCGACCGTGTTCACGAGTTCGATCAGGACAGTGTCGATGCGGTGAATTCGGCGCTGGCTTCCGGGCGTCCTTTGCTTGTGCGCGGGGAGCCGGGGGTCGGGAAGACGCAACTGGCCGAGGCAGCAGCCGAGCATCTGCAGCGGGCGTTTGTCCCGTTTGTTGTGAATTCGCGCACGGAAGCCCGTGATCTGCTGTGGCGATTTGATGCCGTCATGCGACTGGCCGAAGCGCAGATCCTGTCGCAGATCACACAGGACGAGAAGGAGCTGCGCGAGAAGCTGGCTGTCAGCAACTTCGTGCGGCCCGGTCCATTATGGTGGGCCTGCCACGCTGATGACGCGGAACGCTGCTGCACCGACGAAGACAACATGCTGACCGTCGGACAGAACGCAGCTCGGTCAAAGCACGGCTGGGTGGTGCTGATCGACGAGATCGACAAAGCCGAAAGCGATCTGCCGAACGGGCTGCTGGAAGCACTGGGCGCGCAGTCGTTTCGACCGCAGGGACGATCGGCGCATGTCACGATTCCCGCGCAGGGAGTTGCGCCGCTGATCGTCGTCACCACCAATGAGGACCGCGTTCTGCCGGACGCGTTCGTCCGCCGCTGCATGGTCCTGCATCTGAATCTGCCGGCGGATCGTGAAGCACTGGTCGCGCACCTGTGCCAGCGCGGAAAGGCTCACTTCGGCCAGCGGACTTCCGACCAGGTCCTGAGCAAGGCGGCCGGTCTACTGGCGGATGATCGCGAAGCCGCCAGCGCCAGTCAGTTGCTGCCGCTGCCGGGGCAGGCCGAGTTCCTGGATTTGATGCGGGCCGTCATCGAGTGGAAGGGCAGCGACCTGGCGGGACAGGAAGCCGTCGTCGATACCGTTCGCACATTCGCCTATCGCAAACACGCGGAACTGCGCTGATGGGAAATTCGATTGCTGGCCGAGCTGATCTGGTGGCTTCGCTCAGGCTGGGGAGCGAGCCTCTCCTGTCGGCGACTGCTGCACTGCTGGACTTTGAACGCATTGAACTCCCTCCGGAACCTGAAGAATCATCGCCGCCGGTTGAACGGCAGTCCGATCGAGGCAGGTCGTCCAGACCAGCAGTCAGTGACGGACTGTGGACGCAGTTTGATCCGCTGCCGCCCTGCTACTGGCAGCTGGTCCATTTCGAACGCGTCGAGATCGAGGACGAGGACACGCCGCAGACGGGCACGGGCACACGACAGCCGGGTGACCAGCCGTGGCGTGCGCGACCGGCCACTGTTCCCGTCATCGAGCCGCTCGCCACGCAGCGGCAATTGCTGACGCGACTCCGGAAAGCGGCCGGCTATCGCACCATCGGCCAGACGGTCGACATCCCCGAACTGGTCGACCGGGTCAGTCGCTGCGAACTGCTCGACCGGATTCCGCTCAAACCGTTCCGCGTGTGGGGCTCTTCGCTGCATGTCATTCAGGACCGATCACGCCGGCTGACTCCCTGCTGGAGCGATCAGGATCTGGTGTGCCGCATTCTGAAGAGGATCTATCCGCCGTACGCGCTGACCATCTCACGCATCCGGGACGAACATGACGTCCCGCAGATGCTCTGGCCGGAGAATCAACGCGGTGTCTCGCCAGCTGGCAGCTTACGCCACGGATGGCAGCATCCCCCCGCGACAACGTCGCTGCTGGTGCTGGGCGACCTGGGATCGCTGTTGGTCGATGAGGACGATGCGGATGCCGTTCAGGATGTCTGGCTTCGTCTGGGCCGCGACTGCCGCCGCGCCGGTAACCGGGCGATGGCTCTGATTCCCTGCCGGCCGGAGGAAGTCCCCCGCGCTGTGGCGTCTGTGTGGCACACCGTCCCGTGGGAAGACGGACACGCCAACGCCGGCAGTGCCGACACGCTTGACCGACTGATGACGCTGGTGTCTCCCGCCGTGCGGCTGGAGCCGGGCCTGTTGCGGCAGGTGCGTCGCCATGTGCTGGCCGGCGGATTCGGGAATCCCGGTCTGGAAGCGCGCGTCTGGCAGCATGAGGCGATCAGCAGCCGGCACAGCGTGGCCGCGTCGTTCGACCCCGACCAGCAGTTGGCTCTGCGGGCGAAGTTCGACGCGCTGCCCGACGCCACGCTCCGACGCGAAGTCCTGACTCTCATCCGCGACTGGCGCGGGCGGCTGCATGAAGCCATCTGGTTCGAGGAAATCCTCGGCATGGACGATCAGGCCCGCCACTGGTTCGTGGGCGACGTGGAAGATGCGCTGCACATGCTGCGGCAGATGGGCGAACGCGTGTGGGACGGGCCGCGCGGCACCGGCGACTGGCCGTCGTTTGTGACCTGGGCGCGCGGCGTGCTGCAGCGGATCCCGGCTGACCTGTGGCGCGATCAGGCCATCGGTGAGGCTCTGCACGCGATTCACGCGGCCGTCACCGACGAGGATGAAACCGACGTGTCACCCGGCTTCCAGCCAGCACGGGTCAGGACACCCCCCAAAGTCCAGCAGACCACGCTCGACATTCGGCAGCGGGGCGCAGCGCTGCTACTCACATCGACCGCAGAAACCGGGCCCATGATAGCGGAGCGGCGCAAGCCGCCCGGTTCGTCGCAGGCCAAGACCGGACGGCTCGCGCCGTACCGCGACAACCGGGAAAGTCCACACCCCGCCACGGGCAGCCTGATCGGATCCCTGCGCACGCGAAACGGTGCCCTGCGGATCTCAGCCGAACCGCCGCCCGGGCTGCAGGTTCAGACCCCCGATCCACGTCTGGCCTTCTGGGCGTCCGGAAATGCCCCCGCATGGGCCATTGACTGGGGCACGGATGCCGCCGGAGCGTGGTGTACGTTCCGCATCGGCGACGTGCAGCAGCGGCTCCGCTGGATTCCCGCCGGCAACTTTCTGATGGGTTCCCCGCAGGACGAAGCGGGACGTGATTCGGATGAGGGGCCGCAGCAGCCGGTGACGATCACTCACGGCTTCTGGATGTTCGACACGCCCTGCACGCAGGCTCTGTGGGAAGCCGTGACGGGCGAGAATCCCGGCGAGTTCGACGGACCGCAGAAGCCTGTCGAACAGGTGGACTGGAGCCAGACTCACGAGTTCATCGAGCAGCTCAATCAGCTTCTTCCGGGACTGGAACTGCGGCTGCCCACCGAAGCGGAGTGGGAATACGCCTGCCGCGCGGGAAATCCGGACGCACGCTATGGCGAACTCGACGACGTGGCATGGCATCCCGGCAACAGCGATGGCTCCACGCATGACGTGGCGCAGAAGCAGCCGAACGCCTGGGGCCTGCACGACATGCTGGGCAACGTGTGGGAGCGGTGTATCGACCACGCGTACCGCGAGTACTCAACCGAATCGGTCGCCGATCCACGGCACGTCACCGACGCAGAGAGCGCGAGCCGGGTTGTTCGTGGTGGCAGTTGGCGCAGCGCCGCGCAGTACGCGCGTGCTGCGTACCGCTACGGCAGCCGCCCGGGGGGCCGGTGGGACGACCTCGGCTTCCGCTGCCTCAGTTCCCCCTCAAGTCAGGTCAGGCCGGCCCGCGAGGCGGCTGTGAGCGGGAGCGCGTTGAGCGTCGCGGAGCAGCGAGACCGCGAAAGCGAACAGCCGCCTCGCGGCGCGCGTTTTTGGGGCTTCCGACCTGTTCCCGTCAGCAGACCCGCGCGTCCCCGGTCGACAACACCGGAGCAGATTCGACGCGCTTGCGAACTTCGGCCACAAGGGCCAGGACGTGCCTTGGGCCGGCGTGCCCGGAGAGCCGACGTTTGGCGGAACTTTCTTCTGGCAGCGCGTGCCTCCGGAGCAGATTTCGGGGCCTGAGTCTGTCAACGCCGATCGAGGAACTGCATGTGGGGAGAATTCGTCGCCGAGATTCGTCGATTGCGGGACAGTCAGCCAGCACGACGCTTGGGACCTGCACATCAATAACTTGCCGTTTTTGTTTGCCCCTCTCCCTGCCCTCTCCCCGTCGGGGAGAGGGGACATGCGGAAAGTTATTGTCGTGCAGGTCCTTAATTGAAAATGCAGTCCCTGCAAATTCTTAAGGACGCACCGCCACGCGGAGTGGGCGGTTTTCGAGGGCGAACTGAAACGCCTCGTTGACGGCATCGAGTGAGAACGTGCGATCGACCAGATTTCTGACAGGTGACTCTGCCGGCACGGACTCGAGGAATTCAATCGCTGCACGCAGGTCCTGCGGCTGGTAATTGTGGACGCCCTCAATCCTGAGAAGTCGCCGCACGATGGTTTCGGCTGTCAGGTCCATTGCGCGGTCTGGAAACACGGCACCGACAAGGACCAAACGACCTCCGATCCGCAGCACGTCCAGTCCAGTCTCAGCGGCGGTGGTTGAACCCGTCATTTCGAATACGACGTCGACGCCTCGGCCGTGCGTCTGACCAGAAACGGCCTGCCGAAGTTGTTCGGTGTCATTCCCCACACAGACGGGCACGCAACCGGCCAGAGACTCTGCCCGCTGAAGCCGCGCATCGTCGACATCGGCGAGAAACACAGTCGTCGCCTGCTGCTGCAAGGCCATTGCGGCGGTTGTCAGCCCGAGCGAACCAGCGCCCATGATCGCTATCGAAGACTGATTGACTGGTCCGGCCGTGCGCAACGCGGCCGCGGCGGTTGCTGTACAACAATTGGCCGGACACGCCGCCGTGTCTTCCAGCGAGTCCGGAATTCTGCAGACAGCCGTGCCGGCCATGATCCGACAATGTTTCGCCAGTCCACCGACTGGTCCCTGCGTCGCGAGTGCCTCATGACCGTACTTGGCGAGCTGCTCACACTTCTGCGGGATCGAGTTGGAGCAGTAGAAGCAGTCTCCACAACTGGCCGCGATTGACCAGGTCACACGATCGCCCGGATGCAGGTCCCGCCCGGACATGTCTTTGATGGAGCCTTTTAGCTCAAGTACCCGCCCGATGATCTCGTGTCCCAGGATTGTCGGGCACTCGCAACTTCTGCGTCCGCTGAACGTGTGCAGGTCGCTGCCGCAGATCGTGCATAAAGTGACCTCGACAATCAGCTCGCCAGGTTCCGGTGGCGGTATCGCAACTTCGGTCAGCTCGATGGGCTTTCCTGGTCCGTGAAACACAGCGGCGGTCGTCGAGCGAATCATGCCAGCGCCATCCTGTTACAACGCTAGTGCTTTGTCATGGTGGAAACTTAGGGTTGGGTGGCTGGGGTCGAGCGAAGCGAGCCCCCAGCGTTGTCGGACTGGGGGCTCACTTCGTTCGACCCCAGCCACCCTGACTTTTGACTCTGACAAAGCACTAGGTAAGGAATCCCATTTCGCGGCCGGTTTCAGCAATGGCCGTTATCAGCTCATCAATGTCCGCCGGGTAGACGTTTCCAATCGTCCCGATCCGAAACGTGTCGGCTGCGGTCACTTTGCCTGGATAAATCACAAAGCGACGGGCCTTCAGACGATTATAGAAGTCGTTGAAGGCAAAATGCTCAGGCGGGCAGACGAATGAGGTGATGATCGGCGAATGCAGTTCGTCCGGAAGCAGAGTTGCAATACCCAGATTTCGGAGACCTGCCACCAGTCGTTTCTGGTTTTCTGAAAAGCGTTGCTCGCGGGCTGCAACGCCTCCTTCGGCATCAAGTTCTGCGAGCGCCTGGACGAAAGCTCGAACGGTGTGAGTCGGTGAAGTAAACCGCCACTTCCCGCCGCTGCGTTCCATTTCTCGCCACTGGTCGAACAGGTCGAGACTCAGCGAGCGGGCGAAGCCCTCAGATCGTTTCAGCTCGGTTCTGCGTGCGATGACAAATCCGAATCCGGGCACACCCTGGATGCACTTGTTGGCGGACGAGATCAGGTAGTCCGCCGACAGCGACTCCATGCTGAGCTGAATTCCACCGAATGACGACATCGCATCCAGGATGTAAATGCGTCCGTGTTTCCGGACGCGCTCACCCACCTCAGCGGCCGGATTCAGCATGCCGGTCGTCGTCTCGCAGTGAACCATTGCGACGTGGGTGACGTCGGCATGCTTTTTGAGCAGGGCCTCAATTGCATCTGCATTGACGGGTTGCGTTTCGTCAAACGGTGCCTCGACAGCGGGAATCTTCAACCGCTCGGCAATCGTCAGCATGCGTTTTCCATACGCGCCGTTGTTGACGACCAGAAGTCGTCCGCCCGGCGGTATGACCGACCCGATCGTTGCCTCGACGGCGAAAGTACCGCTGCCCTGCATCAGCACACTGGTAAATTCGTCGGAGTCGGTCGCCAGCCGGACCAGCCGCTGTCGAACATCATTGACGAGAGTGTTGTAGTCGACATCCCATGTGGAATAGTCCCGGAGCATCGCTTCGCGCACGGTGCGAGTCGTTGTAAGCGGGCCCGGTGTCAGCAGCAGGTACGGGATGTCGTCGTCCATCACATCGCTTCTAAGAGTCAGATTCAGGAAAGTGAGTCAATCAAGGCCGGCAATTCGGCCACCGATCGAATCACATCGTCAGCGCCCGCACCACGTAGGATGTCTTCAGCCTTTTGAACTCGTTGTGCCGCCGCGGACTCACTCAGGGCCATGAATTCGTCCTCGGTCAAACCGACTTCACTTCCAGTCTGCGTGACGCCAACCGTACGGACTCCGGCATTCCGTCCGGCCTGGACGTCGGGAACTGTGTCGCCAACTTTCAGAACAGCCGACGGAGGGAACACTCCCAGTTGTTCCATGTTGTGGTAGATCATCCACGGCGCGGGCCGCGCCTGAGGCACTTCATCTGCGCATACATTGAAATCGGGCCGGTAACCCTGCTTCGCGGCAGCCTCAATGACAGGCTCGGCGACAGCACGCGGGTAGCCGGTTGATGTACCGATCAGAATCCCACGTTCTTTCAGTGCCTCGAAGCAGTCGCGTACACCGGGAATCAGGTCAGCGAGTTCCTGCGCTTTCTGAATCTGGATCGGCATGAAAGAGCTGTAGATCGTGTCCACGTCATCCTCGGTCCAGTCTCGGTCATGCGCTGCCCGCCATTGACCGGTGACGGCTTCCAGTTGAAACAACGCACGAATGTGATCGCGCTTATGGAGCCCCATCGGACCGCGAATTTCGTCTGGAGACATCTCAACACCGCTTGCGCGAAACGCCTGCATGAATGCGGCAACAGGAGCGAAGCTGCCGTAGTCCACAGTCGTGCCAGCCCAGTCGAAGACAACCAGTCGGATTGGCTCAGGCAGAGTCTGACTCATGCGATTCCTCTTGAAGCGTCTCGCGGTTCATCATTCGTTCGTGAATGATCCAGTAGATGATGGCCGTGACGGCAGTCACCGCGCAAACGCCGGACAGCGCACCGAAAGCCGTACTCCAGCCGTAACGTTCGGCAATCACACCGACTGCCTGACCAGACAGAATCGCGCCAAGGTACCCCGCGCTGTCGCTTAGTCCGGCAACAGTCGAGCTGGCCCGCTTTCCGCCAAGGTCCAATGCCATCACGCCCGACAGGTAAGAGTAGGGTGCAATCAGAAAGAACGACACTGTCGAAATGAGAAACAAAGCCATCGTCGGTCGACCGGACAGGTCGACTGATGCGAGGACCGCCAATGCCACCGTCAGACACAGAACCGACGGTACCATGACGCGTCCATGTCGCCCGCCCAGACGATCCGAGATCGTTCCCCCCAGAATTGCTGACACCGCACCAACCAGCGGAAACAGCAGACTTCGAATCGCGGCATCGCCAGGGCCCAGCTTTCCAACCTCGACGAGAAACGTGGGCGTCCAGAAGTTGAACGTCTCGCGCACCAGCGTCAGGCCCAGATTCGTCAGACAGATCATCCAGAACAATGGACTCGAAAACAGCGGAAGCAGGCGTTCGCGCAGGGAGACGTTGTCAGATGACTGACCGTCTTCTCCGTAGACGTTGACCGGGTTGGCAGCCGGTTCATCGGCTCCGACTTCGGACGGATCGGATTTCAGCGACAGCCTGATCGCCAACCCGATCGACATGGAGGTGGCAGCGGCGATGAAGAAGACTGCCCGCCAGTCCTTCAGAAACTCCAGAGCACTGAAACTCTCACCCAGCCAGATAAACACGCCAAGATACAGCCTCGCAAATGCATCGCCGAGCAGAAAACTCAGCGAGAGAATTGCCATGATCGTGGCGTGACGCGAGACGGGGAACCACCGGGAAGCCGTCTTGACCAGAGCCACCCAGCCCATCGACTGGAAGAACCGGTTGAAGGCCCATGTCACAGCAAACATCGTGATGCCGGCGCCGATCCCAAACACCAGCGTGCAAACGACCGACGCAAACAGACCGAACAAAAACAACTGGCGTCCACCAAGCTGGTCGGCCAGGAGCCCGTTGCTGATCTTTCCCAGTGCGTAGAACCCTACGCCGACGGACGCAACAAACCCGATGTCATTTTTCGTAATTCCCTGGTCTGCGAATTCGGCCAGGATCAGCGGGGTGGCAACAGATAGATTGGACCGGCAGATGTAATAGCCAGCGTACCCGGCAAAGAGCGATATTGCTGTCTTTCGCTGCCATCTGGCGAGATGCGGATCGGGCATGCAATCAGATTCGGTCCGGAAGGAAGTACGCGTCAATCACTATTGCCGGACGACATATGCCCGATGGATTCCAGCAAACGATGGCCGTCTGAGAGGTCCGTTGGCAAGCGAGGTCGAATTATTCGCGAGCGTCTGACACGGTGAGCAGCCGGTGCCGCGTTGGACAACGCCATGTCTGGACTGCGACGATGCATCGTCGCTTTCAAACTTTCATATCTTCCTCTGCTGGCGGCGCAGACGCGTGCATCTCGGTGTTTTTTCTCGCACCAACGAGGGAGAATTGGTGGGCACGCAATCGAAGTCCCTCGGAAAGCGGCTGCGCCGAAGTGGAAAATGGGAAAGCGGTGATGCATCACCGCACTCCAGAGTGGCAATGTCGAGCCAGTTCACTCTGACCAAACCAGCTCTCTGTGTCAGCGAAATCATCAAGCCTCCCGAATCCCCAGGCGAGTTGAGATGCGTTTGCTCAGTTTCGGTCTGGTCGCATTTTTCTGTGGGACGGCGGCGGCCGAGGATGCTGTCGAGTTTCTTCTGTCGCATGCGAATTCCGTCCAGGCGGCGGTTCGAGACGGCGTGGCCCGGTTGTCCGTTGATGGGTTTCAGTTCTGGGTGAGTGTCGACTCCGAAAAGGATCTTCTGGCGGTCAGAAGACTCAGGCCGCCAAACGTCATCCGGCAACGCAAGGATGCGGACCTCGTGGTAACGCCCGATGTCACTCGCGAGGGTCGCATTCCGGGGTTCAGCATTTACGAAACTCGCACCGGCGGGCTACTCGCCGACCAGGCAGTAGACGATGCCCGGCCCGAAACTGCTCTGGCGGCTGTTGTGCGGCACTTTCCCTGGCATTCTATGCAGCCAGGTGGATGAACCCGATTGCGGCTCGTCGTGGACGGCGGTATCACCTGTGAGAATCCTTCGATCATTTATTGTCGCCTTTCGCTCCACGAAAGTGCGTTCTTTCGCGGAGCGAAAGACGACAATATGACACTCAATTCAAAGGCAATTCCAAGGTGACTTGAGCAGATCACGCACTGCGTAGCTGCGATGGACGTGTCTGCAACGCCAATGGCTGCTTGCTGCCCGCGAAACTCAATATGATCCCTTTTCGCCCGGCAAGCCGGGTTTCCAGAACACCGCATCATCAGAGACAGGACAGACTAATGAATCGGCTCTTCATGGCTATCGCCGTTGTGCTCAGCAGTTCCTTTGCTTCGCAGTCATTTGGCGACGTCTTCGAGTTGCGTACCTACACAACGAACAAGGGCAAGCTCGAAGCGCTGAATGCTCGGTTTCGTGACCACACGGTCAAGCTGTTCGAGAAGCACGGCATCGAATCCGTCGGTTACTGGGTGCCAACCGGCGAGAAGAGGGCGAAGAACACTCTGATCTATGTCATCAAACACAAGAGCCGCGACGCCGCCGGAGCTTCGTGGAAAGCGTTCGGTTCGGATCCTGAGTGGCAGAAGGTCGCGAAGGCGTCTCAGGTCGATGGACGGATTCTGGCCAAACGCCCCGAATCCGTTTACATGGATGCAACCGATTACTCGCCGACCTGGAAGAATGGAGACGCGGACGATGACGATGTCTTCGAGCTGCGAATTTACAAAGCGGCGGAAGGCAAGCTGGAGAAGCTCGATGCTCGCTTCCGCGACCATACGGTTCGTCTCTTTGAGAAGCAGGGAATGAAGTCTGTTGCTTACTGGCATCCGACGGACAAACCAGATTCGAAGGACACCTTGATCTACATCATCAAGCACGACAGCCGCGACGCTGCGAAGAAGTCATGGCCAGCATTTCTGGCCGATCCCGAGTGGAAGAAAGCGGCCAAAGAATCCGGCGTCGGACGCCTCGCGAAGCCACCGGCTGCGACTTACATGAAGGCAACCGATTATTCCGCAATTCGCTGACGCATGGGACAATTCTCGCGAGGCATTTCCGTGAAGATCGAACGACAACCGGACTTATGCTGACCGAAACCTTGCGTTGACTTCGTTCCAGTCGATGTGGTCGAGGAACTTATCGACGTAGTCGGCTTTGCGGTTCTGGTAGTCGATGTAGAAGGCGTGCTCGTAGGTGTCGATGACCACCAGCGGCTTCGCCATCCACAGGACGCCCGTGGCGTGTTGGTCGCTGACGACGTTGTAGAGTTTTCCGTTGACCGGATGTTTGACCAGCATCGCCCAACCGGCGGCGCCCTTTGCCGACGCCGCAAAGTCGTCCGCCCATTTTTCGAGCGAACCGAAGCGATGTTCGATTGCGCTGCGAACGTCGGCCGCAGGATCGGGTGCCGTTGGTGCCATGCCGTCGAAATAGAACTCGTGCAGGACGACGCTGTTGCCCTTGCTGTTGACGGCTCGCTTGAGGGCTCCGTAGGCCGCACCGTCAATGGGTTCTCCGGATTTGATACCGGCTTCCAGACGCGCATCCGCGGCTGCGTAGCCCTTCAACGCTCCGCCGTAGTGCGCGGTGTGATGCGGCGCGATCTGCTCGGCACTCAGGAAGCCGGGGATCGCTTTGTGCTTCAGCGGTTTCGGCTTTCCGGTCACCAGACCGCTGTGGCTGAAGTCGATGTCGTGAGCGTTGTCGTCCGCATCCGCGACACCTGATGTCACGAAGTTGCCAGCAACGGCTCCCGACGAAAGAAACACGAACTCGCGCCGTGACACTCCACTCATGGCTCACTCCCTGCGGTGACTTTGGGCTTGAACAGAAGACAGCGAACATCCAAACCAGCATGGTGAGCTTCTGCATGGAATTCGGCAACGGCACGGCGCGGAACATGAATACGTTTTCAAGCGGCGCTCATAGCGAAGAGCCGGCCAACTCCACCGTCAGATAGCAATGCCGCGTGCGATTCGGATAGAAGAATGGGGATCTCGCGAAGTCGGCCAATCTCGTTTGACAGGCAACAACTTTTCATGGAAGTGGCACACGCTGACGGTCACACCACAGGGGGACGGTATGATGTACCACCAGATTCAGGATTCGGCATCGATCGTCGATGTTCTCCGCACACGAACCGGTTTCGTCCTGACGTCAACGATCGCCCAGCCATGATCGACGCCTGCCCGCTGCTGGAAGCACGCCGCCTCGGTCGTCGCGAACCGAACTCCGAGAACTGGCTTCTGCGAGACATTTGCTTCGCGATTCACGCCAGCGACCGGCTGGCGATTGTTGGACCGACCGGCTCCGGTAAGACGCTGTTGTTGCGGGCACTGGCACGACTTGATTGCATCGACACTGGCGAAGTTCTCTGGCGAGGCGAGCCGATTCGTGGTGACGACGTCCCGCGGTTTCGACAGCAGGCCATCTACCTGCATCAACGCCCTGCACTCACAGAGGGCACGGTCGAGGACAATCTTCGTTTTCCGTTTTCGCTTCGGGTTCATCAACAGCGTGAATTTCGTGGCGAGGATGTCGGTTCTCTACTTGCACAAGTCAACCGCGATGAGACGTTTCTAAATCGGTCTGTGCGAGACCTGTCCGGCGGCGAAGCACAGATTGTCGCTCTGCTGCGGGCCATCCAGTTGCGGCCGATTGTGCTCTTGCTCGACGAGCCCACTGCCGCACTTGATGTCGTATCGACGCAGCTACTCGAGAAGCTGGTGACCAACTGGTTCGACGATTCGCCAGACGATCGTGCCGTTGTCTGGGTCAGCCATGACGAAGAGCAGGTCGGTCGCGTCTCAGATCGAGTCGTCAACATGAGCGACGGGCAGATTGCTGATGACGATGCCGAAGGTTCGGAGCCATCGCCATGAAGTACATCGAGCTTTCATACGTCGATCTTGGACTGGCCGCCGCTTTGATCATCGTCAACGGCGTCATCTCCATCGCACTCGGTTTGCGGCTGGAGCGATCGCTGTTGCTCGCATCGGTCCGCACCATTGTGCAATTGCTACTGGTCGGTCTGGTGCTGGAATCTGTGTTCGCGGTACGCGAATGGTACATAGTGCTGGCACTATTGCTGGTGATGACGATCATTGCCGGTGTCGCCGCGGTCGGCCGTATGGATCGCCGGTATCGCGGCGTCTACGTCGACAGCATTATCGCGGTCTGGTCCAGCTCGTGGATCGTCGCCGCGTACGCGCTATTGGTCATCATGCGAGACGTTCAACCGTGGTATCACCCGCAGTACGCGATCCCGCTGGCGGGAATGATTCTCGGCAATTCGCTCAACGGAATCTCGCTTGGACTCAACCGCCTGAGCGAGCAACTGGCAACGCGTCGAGATCAAGTGGAAGCCATGCTGACACTGGGAGCCACTCGTTGGGAAGCCGCCCGCGGCATTATACGTCAGGCCATTCACACCGGCATGATCCCGATCATCAACTCGATGATGGTCGTCGGCATCGTCAGTCTTCCCGGAATGATGACTGGCCAGTTGCTCTCTGGTGTGTCTCCGCTTCAAGCCGTCCGCTACCAGATCGTCATCATGTTTCTGATTGCCGCGGCGACGGCCCTGGGCACAGTCGGGGCGGTGTTGCTGAGTTACCGGCGGCTGTTCAATGAGGATCATCAGTTTCGAGGCGATCAGATCACGGGATCGCCGGATGCCTGAACAGGGAGCGGCCGTTTGCACAGCGAACGGGTCGACCCCGCTTGACAACAGCGAGCGGGGGGTTTCAATTGGCGGCCTGCGCTGTGAGTGTTTCCCGGCCTGGCAGACCGGACTGCAGTCCTCTGTTCGTCAACCTGCAACCCGGGTCAAGTTTCACTTCCGTTCTGCTGTCACTCGTGAATCCCATGCCCTCACTCAACCGTTGGAGCGAGCACACGCAACCGAGCCGTTCCAGGTCGTGTACATGCCTGCCCGGCGTTCTCGTTGTGCTGTCGGCGATCGGCCTGGCGGCACCTGGCGAACCGGGGCTTGCTGCCGAACCGAATGCCGATCAGCCAGCCAGGACAATCACCAGCTCGATCGGCATGCAGCTGACCCGGATACCGGCCGGCGAATTCCTGATGGGATCTGCTGCAGCCGATGCCGGCGCGCGAGAGGACGAACAGCCACAGCATCGCGTGCAAATCAGCAAATCGTTTTACATGGGCGTCTACGAAGTGACGCAGGCGGAATACGCAGGGGTGATGGGAACCAACCCCAGCTCATTCACTCGGACGCGGCTGCTGCAGGACGCACCGCGGGACCTGGACTGCTCGCGCCTGCCGGCAGACAACATCACGTGGTACACCGCCGTCGAGTTCTGTCGACGCCTGTCGAAACTGCCGAGCGAACAGAAGGCGGGCCGCGTCTACCGGCTGCCGACCGAAGCCGAATGGGAATACGCCTGCCGGGCGGGCACGACAACAGTGTTTCATGCGGGCAATTCCCTGTCTTCGACTCAGTCGAACTTCAACGGGAATTACCCGTTCGGGAACGCGCGGAAAGGACCGTTTCTGAATCGGACGACGACGGTCGGGTCGTACAAGCCGAATGCGTTCGGTCTGTACGACATGCACGGCAACCTGAATGAGTGGTGCGCGGACCGGTTCGACCGCGATTACTACCGAGTGTCTCCCATCGTGGATCCGCAGGGTCCGGAACAGGGCACGTCTCCCGTGATCCGCGGCGGCGACTGGTACAGCGATGCTCGGGATTGTCGCAGCGCATTCCGCTATGCGGATCTTCCAGAGGGACGCTTCTACGCGCTGGGCTGCCGAGTGGTGTGCGAGTTAACTTCCGAAGGAGCCCGTCTGGCCCCATACGTGGCGACGGCGACCGGACGTCATACGAATCCTTCAACACCGTCGGCAACCGTGCCGGTTTCCCGACGACCTGATCCAGCAGTCGGCGAAGACTGGCCCCGCTGGCGCGGACCGCGTGGTAATGGCACATGGCGCGGACCAAAGCTGCCGCCAGTGTGGCCCGCAGGAGGCTTATCGCGCGTCTGGCAGCAGACCATCGGTGGCGGCTACGGCGGCATCGCGGTGTCAGGCGGACGCGTCTACGTCATGGACCGCCTGACATGGGCCGAAGACACCGAGCGTGTGCTGTGCTGCGACGCGATCAGTGGCCGGCCGCTGTGGGAACATACCTGGCCGGTCGTCTATCGAGATGTCGCTTACGGGAACGGTCCCCGTTCAACTCCCACCGTGTTTCGCGGACGTGTTTACACGCTGGGGGCGGTTGGTCATCTGCACTGCCTCGACGCGGCGAATGGCGAGGTCGTGTGGAAAAAAGATCTGGCCGCTGATTTTGGAGCACGAGTTCCGTTGTGGGGTCTGAGCGCCTCGCCGCTGATCTTTGAAGGGCTGGTGATCATTCATGCCGGAGCGGAGCCGGATGGCTGTTACATCGCGTTCGATCGAAGTACTGGAGAAGAACGCTGGCGAAGTCTGCCCGACGCAGCCGGCTATGCGACGCCGATCCTGATCGACCATGACGGAACGCGACAACTGGTTGGCTGGACGCCGAGCAACGTACGCGGGCTCGACCCCCGGACGGGAACAGAGTTGTGGACGATCCCGTTTGAAGTGAACTACGGAACGGCTATCGCCAACCCGATTTTCGAGGACGGCCTGATCCTGGTCAGCAGTTACTACGACGGCAGCCTGGCGATTCGGCCAGGCAATTCCCGGACCGAGGCCGAGGTCGTCTGGCGGGATCGCCGGAACCTGCGCGGGCTGATGTCCCAGCCGCTGTTCCGCGACGGTCACGCCTGGCTGATTGACAAACGCCACGGCCTGACGTGCTTCGATCTTGCGTCCGGCAGGAAGCTATGGGACGACGACAACCGCCTGACGCCCAAGGGCCGCAATCCGCAGGCAACGCTGGTCTGGCTGAACGACGGGAACCGTGCCATCGCGATGAACTCAGACGGAGACCCGATCCTGGTGCGCCTGAACACCGACAGCTACGTCGAAGAGTCTCGTACGAAAATCATCGGCCGCACGTGGGCACACCCTGCGTATGCAGGCAACTGCGTCTATGCCCGCAGCGACAGCGAGATTATCTGCGTGCTGCTTCCGACGGTGAAGTAAACGGGTCGGGGCACGATGGCCGGCTTCTCCAGACTCCTTCGTATCCCAGGATGGCCGACATTGGCTGGAAAAAGACCCCTGAACCCTGCGAAGCCCGCGCAGGGAGGAGCATCCTGCGCCTCCGGCACGCGAGCACAAGTGGTCGAGCCACCCTGCGACTCATTCTTTCCAGAAATGACTTGCGTCCCCTTTTACTCGGGCATCTTTCGGCTGCGCCGCCGTGGTTGCAAGCAACAGGGCCACCCCTCGTCACCACGAATCAACCTGCGCCACCCCGCGTGAGAGCGGAGACCAGAAATCGTGTTCTCCGCCTTCATTCTGCAGATCGTCAGACTTGCACAGTAGTTTTATGGAATTGATAATTTCGAACAGTGACAGACAGATGATCTGTAATCGAACGGGTCGGCAATGGCGAAACGGCGGCGATACCTGGTTGACGGACAGCGTCCTGCGCAGCTTGACGCGATGGACCAGTCCCGGTTCTGGCGACGACTCGATGACCTGGCAGTAGAGGCTCCTTCAGCCGACCGTAAGGCGTCGATCGATCACCTGAAGGCCAGTATTCGGAAGGTCATCGACAGGGCGAAGTGGATCAGCACTCAGGTCTGCCGCTTCATGCCTCAGTACACGCTGCATGAGGAACGCCACTTCCTTAACGTCCTTACGATCATGGATGCATTGGTGCCCGACGAGGTCGTGGCTCAGCTCGACCCTCTGGATTGCGCGTTGCCGATTCTGGCAGCGTGGACACACGACCTCGGTATGGCACTGTCAGGGGAAGAGCACGAGACGCTGCTCGACGAATCGACGGAGCAGGGAAAGCACTTCGCCAGCTATCGCAGTCGTTTCGATGAGGAACTCCGCCAGATCGCGCGTTGGCGAAGACGCATCGATGACCTCAAGTCGCAGAACGATGACGAATCAAAGCATGAATCCGCCCAGGCAAGGAAACGCGTCGATGCCATCGAAGGCCACATCCTTGCCAGCTATCTTCGCGACACGCACACGGAGGATGATCAACTTCGCCGCCTTCGCCACTGGCTCGAAGCCATCAAACAGGAAGCCGGCGACGACAACCTGTTCCAATACGGCAACTTCGATTACCAGCGCACGCTGGCCCTGATCGGCATCAGCCACGGCCGCGGCGCTCTCTGGCTGCGACGGCAGTTGATCGACGGTGGCCCGGACGACCGCTTCTTTCAACCCACTGCCACCGGCGAGTCGGCCAACCTGGCGTTTCCCGGCCTGCTGCTCGCCCTGGCCGACGTGATGGACTTCGACGCCAGCCGCGCGCCGCGCATCCTCTTCAAACACTTCGGCATCGAGAACGACCAGAGCGTGCTGGAGTGGAACAAGCACCTGTCGATCGTCGGCTGGCGGATGGACGTTGATCCCGAGGGTAAGCAGCAACCCGACTTGCTCTACTCGGCCGAGTGCCAGCATCCCGTCCACGAGAAAGCCATCCGCGAATTCAAGACCTGGATCGACGCCGAGCTGTCGGCGGTACGCACCGAGCTGGACGCCCAGCGCCGCCAACTCCCCGTCGCCGCCCAGCCCCGCTACGACCTGCACCTGCCCAGCCAAACCCGCCTCGACATCCGCCCGGCCCGCGACCCGCTGACCGACCAGCCGAAATACGTCTACCACGACCTGCAATTCCGGCTGGACCAGGACGAGATCCAGCAACTGCTGATGGGCGAGTCGCTATACGGCGACCCCGGCCTCTGCATCCGCGAGCTATTGCAAAACGCCCTGGACGCCCTGGAGCTGCGCGAACTGCGGCTGAAGATGAAGCAGAAGGGCGAGGCCCGCGAGCCGGTCGACGGCGAGCTGATCCGTCCCGGCTGGGTCCGCGAACCGGACGGCCGCGAGGAGGAACTGCGCGTCACGCTGGATTGGGGCACCGACGAGGAGACCGGTCAGCAGTGGCTCCGCGTGACCGACAACGGCGTGGGCATGACCGAGGAGGTGATCAAGAACTACTTCACGCAGATCGGCAAAAGCTACTACCGCAGCCCGGAGTTCAACCAGGAACGAGCCGCGATGAAGGCCGCTGGCAAAGTCGTATCACCGATTTCAATATTTGGGATTGGGATACTGTCCTGTTTCATGATCTCTGAAAGGCTGCATGTCCGCACGCGACCCGGAGCGGCAAATGAAACTGATCGAGCTGCCCATGACATCACGATTGCCGGATCGGGCAGCTTGTTTTGGTTTCAAAACGGCTCATTGGATCATCAAGGAACGGAGATAACGTTACTTGTCAGGCCACGGTTTTCGATCGAGCATAATCAATCGACATTCACGCAAGAGCTAACGAAGCGATTCGACCACACCAAAAGCGTAAGACGCTTGGTAGATACGAATGACAATGTCAAAGTCACTTCGGATGAAATTGATCCACCATTGACCGCGGCCTGCCATGTCGTCTGGCCGATCTACCCCGTCATTATCCAGACGTCAGCCGGAGATTCAACGCGCATCGATGAGCGTTTTCACGTCGACAATCTGGCACAATTCAATCGGGACGACCTCGTCGAGACACTGGATGAATGGGAATGTCCTGAATCAAATGTCAAGGATTTGAACTGGTCTGTCTGGGACTGGGTGGATTTCGAAACCGACGAAGCGACTGGTAGTCGTATTCGTCTTTGGCAGATTATCGAATCCACTGCAGCGGGCGGCGATGACAAGGATTCGACGCCACGCACGTCACTGTGCGGACACGAACTTGCCGCGTTCGTTGATCCACTGCTCTGTTCTCCGATGATTTTGAGCCATCGAATTCCCGTGTTAGTCAATGGCATGCACGTCGACGATGTCGAAGTTTGCGATGACGTGATAGAAGTAATGCACAAATCTGGAACTCGGGTGTGGGTTGATTTGCGCGGCCCCGCGGCTCCGTCATTGACAAATACGCGACAGAAGGCTTTCGCACCACCAGATAAGCAACGATGGCGCGAGATGATTGCGGGCTTGTTCCGACGTTTCCATTGTGCGTTGAACGACAGTTGGCAAGTGGCTGACTTCGCTGACAAGCAGAACATCCTTTGTGGCTTCGGCTGGCCCGGTGCGTTCGAACAATTGGATCCTCTTGGGCGGATCATTCAAAGATTTGACTTTGTGAAAGGATGTAGTGGTAGTTGGCACTCAGGCGACTCCACTGCCATTACTTACGCTTACCAGCGTTTTTGTCGTGAACGCAACTACGAAAGCAGCTTTCGCATCCCGCACCTCGGAAAGGTTTGCCTCACACGAGACCCGCGCGAAAGGGCATCAATCACGGTTTATAGCGGGTCACTGGACTTCAAGCAGACTACTCGTCGTCCAGCTGCAGAGGAAGATGCGTGTGACTTGGCGTCCGTGTTGTTTGAACAACTTCGGGACAAAGACGTGAGCAAGCGCATTGTTGATGACGAATCCAATGACTTTCAATTTGCCTTTTCAAGAACCTTCACAACGCTTGACCGCTGCGCACAAAGCTCAAGCCTCCAGGAAGGATTTCGCCCGCAACTTGTATCAAGCTGGCCGCCATTCGGACTATTCTTGTTGCGAGGGCTCATTGGGGATTCGATCCTGCTGGCACCTGGGCTTGTCGAGTTTGAATTCGAAAACGACGACCGAACGGTCAGTTTCACCGATCCGCAGGGCGAGACACCGGCAGAGTTAATCCAGCGAGGGTACGACCTGACGTTTCCCATGACGGCGGTGCTGCTGGGTCAATTGCGTCGGCAATGCAGCGAGTGGAGAAGCGACCGCTGGTACCGACCGCTGGGCGTCGCGTCGTTCCTCTTGCCCGCCCTGCACGACGTGTGGCCAGCGCACGCCGAGTTCCTCCAGGAGACGTTCGGAGTGCCGCACATCTACTGCCTGCTTCCCCGCTTCGAACTCTGGTCCAAACGCTTCAGTGACTGGACCGATGCCGACTGGCACGACCCGGAGAACCTGTCCGCCCTCTGGGACCTCGCTGGCCACCTCACCGGCACCCCCGGCCAAGTCCTCTGGGCCCGCGGCACTCACAACATCAATGAACTGCCCAAGATCGGCCTTCCAGCGCCGGAGTTCCTTGTGGCTTTTTCAAAGTGACGGTTTGTGGGCTGGGTGGAGGGAACGAAAGGGGACGCAACTCATTTATTCCGGATGCAGTGCGCCTTTACCTGCCCGTCAGGGAATTGGATGCGCGGAGGTCGACGCATCGGGGCGTGCGCGCATGCACTTGGGAACGAACTCCTGCTGACTCCTCACGCTTACCGCCGCACGAAAACCGAACACAAGTCCTGACCCCTGCGAAGTGCTGCAACGGAACATCCGCCAGATGAAAAAATGGATTTCCGAGGGGAAGTGAAAGATCGGGCTCGGTGTGAATTGTTGTTCTCGGCACGACTCAGCCCGCCGCCTCAGTGCGCGCTCAGGCATCGCAAGGCCACTCGCATGGTGAACCGATAATTCGGTTCGTAGGATGTCCGACTTCTCTTGAGCCTTTTCGTCCGCAACAGGTGTGGTCATGCGTCGTGAAACGGGTCGATCAGTATTTGGAATTCGCTCACGATCAGCACTCGCCGTGCATGTGGCATGTCTCACCTGGCTGGCCATGGCCTGCGCCGGTGCCTTGCCGGCGGACGCGCAGGACGCTGTTCCTGATGCGCAGGCTGACCGGCAGCAGGATCTCGAAATCCCGCTGGCCACCGACCTCGTGCTGGGTGAGGACAAGCCGGAAGACGATGCCGAATTCTGGATTTACGCGGAACTGTCCAATCGAGGCGGAGTTGTCACGCGGCTGCAGTTGAATCGCTACGACAACGAAGACCGCAACGGGCCGCTGATTCTGCTGCAGGAAGAAGTCGCCGACTTCCATTCGTTCCGGCTGACGACCGGACTGGAGCCGAAACTCGCCGAGACCATGTGGGAGGTCATTGAAAACTCACCTCGAAAAGTCGTGTTCCGAACTCAGGATCGCGATGGTGCCCTGGAAATCGAGAAACGGTTTTCGCTCAAAAAGAACAGTCCCTTTATCCGACTGGAAGTCGCGATCCGGAATTTGAGCGACGTTCCACAAAAAGCTGTTTCCTGCTCGTTGAGCAGTGGTAGCGGACTACCGATGGAAAACGTCGAATCCTCCGGTTACTTCCGAAACTCGCTCGTTGCGGCCGCCGATGAGGACGGCAAGATGAGCCTGACGAAATCAGATTCGCTTGACGTTGGCCCGGGACTCCGGCAGCAGGTGGTCAATTCGCCTGTACGATTCTGGGGTGTCGACTGTCAGTTTTTTGCCTCGGTGATCATCCCGCGACCAGGCAATGCCGCGCAGCGGATCCGCGTTGTCGAGTCGGTCGCGGATCCGCACCCCGACCTCCTCTGGAACAATATCCGCGTGACAGCGACGACGGCATCGTTCGACCTTCAGCCCGGTGGCGAGGTCGTGCATGAGTATCTGCTGTTCAATGGCCCGAAGGATTATCCGCTGCTCGACGAACACGAGGAGTACGATCTTCGGTTGCTGGCCGAGGAAGGCACCTTCCTGTTTATCCCCATGAAACACATTGCCCGGCCGATCGACGGAGTGTTGCGGCTTGTCGGCTCGATCATCGGTGACTATGGGCTCGCGCTGATCCTGACGACGGTTCTCATTCGCATTTCAATGCTGTCCCTCTCGAAACGGCAGCGACGAAGCGCCGCGCTGATGAAGTTTCTGCAGCCGAAAATTAAACAGCTCAAGGAGCAGTACGGCAAAGACAATGCCGGATTCTCCCAGGCACAGGTCGAGTTGTTTCGGAAGTACAACTGCAAACCACTGACCGGCTGCCTGTTCGGCATCGTCACCGGGCTGTTGTTTATCGGCGTCTGGCGCGGGCTGCTCGGAAGCTTCTCACTGCGTCAGGCGGAACTCCTGTGGGGCATCACCTGGATTCACGACCTGTCTGCCCCCGATCGACTCATGAATCTCGGGCAGCAGGTGTTTCTGCTCGGCAGCCATCTCAACCTGCTGCCGTTTGTGGCGCTGGTCCTGATGTTTGCCGGTTACCGGACCGATCCGTCCGTTGATCAGACTGAAAAGAAAAAACGATTCTGGGGGCCCGTCCTGTTTTTCCTTCTCTGCTACACGATGCCCGCCGCAAGCTGGCTGTGCTTCCTCACGTTCATTGCCGGGGCACGAGTCGAACAGATGATCTTTCCGGTGCTGGAGTTTCAGGACCTCGAAGCTGATGAAACGGCAACGGCTGTCGAAGATGAGATTTTCGAGGATTAGGCTTCAATCGAAAAACTCGGGATTCGAAGTGCCCTGTGCGGAGTAGACCGGCACGTTGAGTTCGCTGTCGGCGGTCCAGCCGCCGGGCAGCGGAGACGGCATTCCCGCCAGGCCATCGGTGCCGCAGCACAGCAGCACGCCGAGGACTGCGGCCAGGCCCACCCTGCCCAAGGTGCATGAACAAAGAGGACGGACCACTTTCCGGCTCCCATTCATCAAGTCCGTCAGGGGGGCATTCCTGCAACCTGCGTTTCTCTCTCTCGTCTCAAAAGCTGACGTCGCATTTCGGCAGTTTCTCCCGGAGGCTGGTCACTCCGGCTTCTGTGATCCGGGTGCCGATGGCAAACAGCGATGACAGTTTCATGAGCCCGGTCAGATGTTCGAGACCGCGATCGGTGATCCGGGTTCCGGACAGGCCGACGAGGTTTAAATTCGCCAGCCCCTTCAGGTGAGCGACCCCGGCGTCGTCGACGGCGGTGTCACTGAAGAATGCGCGTTTCAGCGTGGTCAGTCCCTTCAAGTGGACCAGCCCGGCTCCAGTGATTTTCGTCTGGTGCAGATTGATCTCCTCGATGGCCCGCAACCCGACCAGGTGAACCAGATCCGCGTCGGTGGTCGATCGTTCGCCGAGGTCCACCTCGGTAATACGGCCGGCATCGTCCCGCTTGAGCCTGGCGCCCAGCTTCGACAGGGCGGCGGCCGCTGCGTCCTCGGACATGCGGCGGTCAAATCCAAACGGCATCGATGGGTGATCGGTGACAGTGACCTGCACTGGTGGCGCGATTCCGCCCTGGTCAACCTGGACTCGCAGGATATTCTGAGCCCCGAAGGGACGATCGTGGATCCAGCGGTGTCCATCACCGTGCAGGTAAAGAATCGGCTTGCCGAATTCTCTGGCATCCTCGGTAAACGGACCGAAGAAATCCTGGTGGTTCGCGTTCGGCTGCGCGTGACCGAAAATGATCAGGCTGCTGGTACCGGGGCCGAACTGCCGCAGGTTGCGTCGCGTCCAGTCGAGGCAATCGGCGTGGCGTCGCTTCCACTCATCGGGATCGTGGACACGGCCGCCGACGATGTTCAGTCCGATGAACAACACGCCGCCCCGGACAAAGGAGAAATTTTCCTTTTGTTCTATTTGTCGGAAGACGGGAAATCTGTGCTGCCACCTCCGATCCAAACGAGTGAAGTACTTCTGCCAGTACTTCCAGGCCTGTGCCGGGTCGGTGCAGTCATTCCACTCGTTGTCGCCTGGGACGATAAAGACGGGCGACACAGACTGGCTCAGCATTCCGAAAACCTTGTTGTAGACCGCCTCGTCGCACGGTGTCGCACCCGACTTGATATCTCCCACGTGGATCACGAATTCCGCATTCCTCGGCAACTCGGAAATCTGCCGCGGCAGCAGTTTGTCTTCCACGTCCGCGTATGGGACATCCCCCATCGCGCAAAACTGAACCAGCGTCTTCGGATCATCGCCAACCGCCGACCGACTTCCACCGGCCGTCATCGCGGCTCCCAGCATGAGAGCCAGCAGAAATTCACGTCGCCATTTTCGCCCTGTCATGGATGTTGCCCTGCTCTGATTGAACTGTGAAACGCTGGCCAGTCAGTTGGCGTCGATTCTCTGATACGCGGTCAATCTCTTTCCAGTCAGGCGAACTATTCTTTCGCCGGGCGGGACGAAACCAGGGGACGCAACTCATTTATTCCGGATGCCGTGCGCCTTTACCTGCCCGTCGGGGAATCGGATTCGCGGAGGTCGACGCATCGGGGCGTGCGCGCATGCACTTGGGAACGGACTTCTGCTGACTCCTCACGCTTACCGCCGCACGAAAACCGAACACAAGGCCTGACCCCTGCGAAGTCCGCGCAGGGAGGAGCATCCTGTGCCTCCGGCACACGAGCACAAGTGGCCGAGCCACCCCGCGACTCATTCTTTCCGAAAATGAGTTGCGTCCCCTCTTACAGTTCCCCCCTTTTACAGTTCGCCTTTTCGTTCCCCCCTTTTCTTTCCGACGCGACGGCTGCGGTTTCGCCCCGGCGGCCACGCGAGTGTGTTGACGTCCGGTCATGGTCACCAGCGGGCACAAAGCTCTTATCCGAGCCGATAGCAGCTTGTCTGTGCGGAACGATGTACCGTAGTGTGGCCTCGCGACGCGTTCTGAATGTCCCGCTGAGTCCGGAGATTGAACATGACGAGAGATTTCACGAACACCATCGCTGCGCTGGCAGTTGTTTGCTGTTTTGGCCACTCGCCCGGCCTGGTGTGGGCGGAAGAAGTTCGCGAGGGATTGGCGGCTTTTCCATCCAGTTTGACTGCCCGGCAATTCGCCGAGTACCAGACATTGGTCCGGCCGGCGGCTGATGAGTCACCGTGGGCGAAAATCTCATGGCATGCGAGTGTCTGGGAAGCCCGCAGGCAAGCGGCCGCAGAAGGGAAACCCATTCTCATCTGGTCGGGAGGCGGGTCGCCTCCGCTGGGCGTCTGCTGACAGGCTGGAGCCGGGGGCCGTGAGCCTTCCAAGTGGGAAAACGATCTCGAAACCATCCAGAAGCAATTTGTCTGTGTCGCGATCAACGGTCGCACGCAAGGCCGTGACTATCCGGACGCGAATTTCCTGCGTGAAGTTTGCGGCCTGAAGTTCTCTGGCGCCGGAGGCGACCGAGTATCGATCACCGCCAATGGAAAGGTACTGGCCACGAACTTCCAAACGTGTGTCCGGGACGCTCTGGAAGCATGGAATGCTCTACCCGAGCCACAGCGCAAGCCAGACGCGGTGAAACTCGGTCAGCGAGCCGCAGGAGTGGACGACGGCCTTCCGAAACCGCCGCCGGGCGGACTGGTCGTCAAGATTCACATGCGTGCCCTGGGCCGCGACAAACAGGACCGGCTCCGCCACGCTGCCCGCGAGGACTGGCTGGGTAACAGCGACGATCCCGAGGAGCAACGTCGATACCTGATGGCCGGCTACAAGAACATTCGACCCGACATCGACATGCAGGTGCTGGAAAAGCGGTACCGAAACATGCCGCACTGGTTTCACGTCTCGAAGCGAATCTACCAACCGCATCCCGACTTCATGTGGCTGACGGAAGCAGAATGGAAATCGCTCATTCCGGATAATCCCAAAGCGGGCAACAGGTATCCCTTTCCCGAGCGAATCACCCAACGGATATTTCAGTTTCATCTCGACTTGAACCGCACCATCGGCGATCCGATCCGGCAAAAGGTTCTGGCGGGCGAGCTTTGGCTGAAGGTTGTCAAAGCATCGCCGAACCAGCTTCAGTTAAAGGTGGACGGGTTTGCCAAAGTGAGAGATGGTGTCGGCGGAGACAAAGCCCGTAAGTTCGACGCAAGATTGTACGGCTATCTCGATTACGATCGGCAAGCGGGCGAGTTTACACGTTTCGACATGCTGGCCCTGGGCGACACCTACGGCAACTTTGAGGCAGGGCTGGGGCATTTCGGCTACTCGCGGCCGGGTCGGTCCCCCTATGGGATCGCCTTCGAGTTAGTCGGTGATAACTCGCCCGCTGAACGCCATATTCCACCACGCGGCGGCGGAGCGACATACACCTACGAAGGCTATTTCGGGAAACCGTAAGTAAACGCACACGGTTCGGCGTGAATCGAACAAGTGACCAATAAGGAACGGGTCCGAAACAAGTTCCCTCATTCCATGAGCCGACGGCTCACGAGCTGACCCAATATCGGGAGGTTGTTTCCGACCTGTTGTTAAGGCGAGTGGTGGTCGCCCACGTTTGCATAGTGACAAGTTCTCAATTGCCGGTCGCCTGAAGAGGAGCGGGTCCATGTGTATAAGCAGAGTACGATTAACCAATGGGCGAACGGTGGCGAGTGCCGTGTTGCCTGGACTTCTGGTCTGGATGACAACCGCGACGTTTGCCGAGGAACCAGCTTCGCGCGGGAGCGGCTCGGCAATCCGGCGGGCGGCGGAAACGGACTTCGACAAGCTGCACTCGATGGTCCTTCCACAGGACAACGAGCTTAAGTGGGTGTCGCTTCCCTGGCTGACCAGTATTACGCAGGCCCGTCATCGGGCGGCCGTTGAGGGAAAACCGCTGTTCGTCTTCGCGGACACGGGTGCCGGCTTCGCCGACGCGCTGGGCCTGTGCTGAGGCGGCGCGGGTGGCCGGTCGGGCGACTGGCAAGGACTGAGTGGCGAACAACTTGCGATGCTGAAGCGGGAATTCGTCCCCGTAGTGTTCAACACCGTGAACAAGTCTCTTCCCGGGGATTCCGGCGTCTGGACCAACGTCTTTCGATCCTGGGTGTGTAAACCGCGAGCAGCGCTGCCGCTGGAATCGCGACTGCCCGGCACGAAAACGATGTGCTTCTTCGCGGCGAGTGGGCGGCCGATCGAAATCGACGCCGCGAGCCGTTCTGAAACTCTGGAGCAACGGCTGAGCAAAGTCGTCGACGTGTTTGAGAAGATGCCTGAAACGGATCGCAAGCCTGTCGGTGCGAAGAAGCGTCTGGACCTGAGCCAGTTGAAGTACGCATCCGGAGGCGGGCGATACCGCGGAGAGGAGCCGCCGCCGGGTCGACTGGTTCTGCGAGCTTACAATCGGATTTTGACTCGTGAAGCAAATGGAGACCTGCATCCGGCGAAGATCAACCGCACGCAGTTTTTGCTGGGCGAGGGAGGCGCCTGTGTCGAGGGTCACCCGAAATTCAAGGCCGAGAGGTCCGCGCAGCCGGAACCGATCAAGGACATGTTCTGGTTGACCGAAGTGGAATGGAAGACGCTGGTCCCGGCCGATGCAAAGAAAGGGGACGTAATCGCCGTGCCGCGTTCGGCCAGTCGGCGACTGTTCCTGTGGGGCTGTCACAACTGGTGGGCCGCCGAGACGCTGATCCGATTATGGAAACCGGACGCCATCAAACAGGGAGACCTGACCGCGACCGTCGTCGAAGCATCACCGGCTGGGGTCACTCTCAAACTGGCCGGGGACTTTGACATGGCCAACGACATGAGCAAACCAAAGACCTACCGGGCTGCTTACAAAGGTCAGGTGAGCGGTGTGGTGCATTATGACCGCTCGAAAGCAAAGTTCACTCGCTTTGACATGCTCGTTCTGGGCGAATTTCAGGGCGTCTGGTACTGTCGTTCCAATCTCGACTGGGGACCAAAGCGCGTGCCACTGGCATTCGCCTTTCAACTGGCCGAGCAGGGGTCTCCGGCCGATGATGTGGTCCCAATCGGTTTGAACAAGGGCGGCAAACTGTACTGGCTCAGCGAATAAGAGAAGTGCAATTTACCCTTATCCGAAGTCACCGAGCGGCTGGCAGGGAGGGCGAGGCTCCCGCCGAGCCGCACGTATTCCGCGATCGGCGGCTCGGCAGGAGCCTCGCCCTCCCGAAAATATCCACTACGGATCCGGCACGATGGCAGGTCATCGTTGGAGTTAATTGCCGGCATCTGACGACGCGAGATGCGATCCGAGGAACGTACCGAGGATTATGGCGACGATGATCAAGCCGGCCCCGATCATCAGCTTCTGTCGAACGGGCCATGGGATTTCGCAGACCCAGGCATAGAAGCTGCGCCATGACACTTCGCCGCCCGCGAAGGGCGCCTCGTCTTCCACCGGGATCGGCACGGGTGGCTGTTCGGTAGCCTTCGCGACTTTTTCCAGTCTGCGAACCAGTGCTGCTGGCGTGTCGAATCGCTCGCTCGGCTCTTTCTCCAGCATTTGCAGGATGACCGCCGCGAACTGTGGCGGTATGGAGAGATTCAGTTTTCTCGGATCGACCGGCTGCTGTGATTCGATGCGAGCAATTGTCTGCGCGAGTGTCTTGCCCTCAATCGGCGGTTTGCCCGTGACCGCGGCATAGATCGCCGCTCCAAGACTGTAGATGTCAGACCGAAAATCCAAATCGTTCTGAGACAGCAATTGCTCGGGCGATACATAGGGAATATCGCCGACCGTTTCACCCGGACGCGTGACGCGTTCGGCTTGCGTGCCCTCCAGCGCTTTCACGAGCATCAGGTCACCAAGTTTTGCTGCGCCGTCGCGTTTACGAATTAGAATATTTGTGGGAGTAACGTTGCGGTGGACGAAGCCCTGCGCGGCTGCGGCTTCGATGGCACGAGCAATGTGAATGGCGACACGCAGGCACTGCTGCCAGGGAAGCTGCCCGTTCTGGCCGGCCTGGCTCATGACATCCATCAGGCTGTCGCCTTCGACCAGTTCGCTGGCCGTCCAGCAGTACCGCGGAGCTGACTTGCCGGCACCATACAGGGCGACGAGATTCGGATGCCTCACACCCACCACAGTCTTCGCCGCGCGCACAAACCGCTGCATTTCTTCATCGTCACGAGTGATCTCGGGCCACAGGACTTTGAACGCGACGAGCCGATCCTTCTCGGTGTCCCGGCCGCGGAACAACATCCCCGTGCGTGTGCGTGTGATGACGTCCGTGATTTCATAGCGACTTAGAGTCTTGCCCACGAGGTCCGACAGGTCATGCCCCTTTGGCGGTCCTGAGCGGGCAGGCTTCGACTTTGACGCTGACTGGGGAGACTCGGGCGGCGGCATCGGTTTCGGAACTGCCGCGGGCGGCGAAGGGGAACTTGCGGGCCGTTCGGGGACGGGCCGCTCTGGCGGACCTGATTGAGCGCCCGGCGTTCCAGGCGTTTGTGGTGCTGACTGATTCGGTTGCCAGGTCGTCGCGGCCGCTGATGTGGCCACTTCGAATCGCATATCGGTCTCGACGAGTCGGACCATGTCGCCGGGCTGCAGTTGATAAGAGCCGACTTTCTCGCCATTGACGAGCGTTCCCCAACTGCTGTTGGTGTCCTCAAGTTGAGCTTTCCCGCCAGTCACCACGATCCGGCAGTGATGCCGTGAGATTCGCGGGTCGCTGAGTTGAATGCTGCAGTCTTCTTCGCGGCCAAGGATGTACGTGCCGACCATTTCGAGTTCGAAGACCGTGCCCATATCAGGCCCGCGGGTCACAACGAGTTGCAGACGCATTCAGTTACTCCGACCAGTCGTCTTTAACTTAGGAACAGTCTCGAAATAACTACCCGAAATCAACACGCCTGTGAGCCGTGGGCGCTAGCCTCGGGCCTTGTGACCTTTCGGCGCCGGTTGGCCCGCGGCTAGCGCCGTCGGCTCACGAAAATGGGGAGTTATTTTGGGACAATTCCTTAGGACCAACGAATCGATAAGTGGCGTAAGCTTCCAGGTTGCGGTCCCGCATCAACGCAAGCTGGAAGCTTACGCCACTGCATTCGCGCCACTAGTTGATTCGCTGGTCCTTAGCTTGGAAAGTGGGAATCCATTGATTCCCGAATTTCAGCCGCGAAGCGGGCACAGGATGGTTCTTACCTGAATTTATCTGGTGCGCGTTGACAGGAATCTCGCACACAGCGGCCACGCTGCGGACCTGTCATTCAGCGTTCGGCCGTTTCACTCCGTTGAGCACTATCCGCAGACGCGGGTGAGCATTCTGCACGGACTGAGCCGCGGGCACTGTCACGCGGGTCCGCCGCACGTCCACCTCCGACAGCTTGGGAAGCTGGGAGAGAGTCGGTAGACAGTCGTCGGACACATCGGTGTTTCCCATCACCAGCGTCTAAATCTGCGGGTGCCCTGCGAGCGAGCGGATGCCAGCGTCGGTGATTTTCGTCTCAGAGATGGAAAGGCTGCCGAGTTTCGGCGCTCGACTGAGTGCTGCGAGTACGTTGTCACCGACCTCAGTGCGACTCAGATTGACCGAAGTCAGGTCCGGGAGCGCCAGGAACAGCGGAGCGATTCCGTCAGTGATCGGCAGGGACTGCAGGTCGAGCAACGTCAAGCGTTGCAGTTTCTCGAGCGCGATGATTCCTTCGTCGGTGAGTTCCATATCTGCGAGGGTGAGGTTCTGCAGGGCCGGCCGATTGTTCACCAGAATTCTGAGACCGTCGTCGGTCAATGCCGCACGTTTGATGGCCAGGCTGCGCAACTTTGGAATTCGGACCAGATACTTCATCGCTTCGTCGGAGAAGTGTGTGATGTTCTTTGAACGGTCGAAACAGCTCAACTCGACTGTGGACAGCCCAGGAATTGTCGTCAACGGCTGGAGCCCGTCATCAGTCACGCGCGTGTTGATGAGCTGAATTCTCGTCAGGACTGGATGACCCACCAGGAACGACAGTGCCGCATCGTCGAAGTCTGGGAGATAGACGGTAAGACCATCCAGATTCGGGAGTGCCTTGAGAAAGGCCCACTCGGTCGGCTTGATTCGGGAGTCAGACTGAATTGTCACATCGCGCACAACGAATCGAACAGTCGGCACGTTATCGAAATCTTTGACAGGCCTTGTCCGAAGTTCCCCGTCAGCCTGCTGGTATGAGACGCTGACCTTGACGTTCCGGCTCAACATCCATCCGAAGGTCCGCAGTTCCGGATTCGGATTCTTCGCGTAGAACTCCGGGATCTTGTCGTCGTTGTTGACTGTGAATGCTGGGGACTTTGTCGCGGTCGCATCGGGACTGGCACTGATCGAAGCAACCGGCGCATCGGCCGCCTGGCTGAATGAGACCTTGCAGTTCTTACAGGCAGCCTCGAAGGCGGCGATGCCGTCCACGGAGCAGTGTGTTTCTCTCAGCGACAGCGTCCGCAGCCCGCGCAGTTCGTGGAGCTTTGTCAGGCCGGCGTCTGAGATGGCCGTCCGACTCAGGACCAGCGTCTGCAGGCGACGTAGCTTCGAGACTTCGTCAAGTCCCGCATCCGTAACCTTCGTGCCTTCCATATCCAGCAGGTGCAAACGCGGCAGGCTGCAGAGCTGCCGGAACGTAGTGTCGCCTGCCTCTGTCCCCTTCAGGGTCAGCGACTCAAGCGTCTTGATTTCGCTGATCGCCTGGGCGGATGCGTCCGTGATTGTGTTGCCCTGTAAATGCAGAGTCTGCAGCTTCAGGTCACTCAAATGTTCCACACCTGAATCGGTCAATCCGCAATGACGCAGTGACAGTTCCCGCAGACCGTCGAGATTCGCAAGTGTCTCCAGGCACTCATCCGTGATCGCGCAACTACTCAGGTTCAGTTTCCGCAGCTTCGGAATCTGACTTATGGATGTCAGGACTTCATCCGTAATGCGAGTCGCCCGGCGTTCCGGATTCTGTGTGCCCAGCAACAGCTCTTCGAGCGCGGGCATTGTGGTCAGCACGTGCAGGCCCGCGTCGGTCACGGATGTATCGAGCAACTGCAGGATCTTCAGATCGGGCGAGTCGGCCAGGTGCGCTAACGCTGCGTCATCAAATCTCCCGTCTCGCACGACAAGAGAATTCAGACCACGCAGTGCCTTCAGGTGGTGCCAGTCCTCTGACTCAATCGGCCGGTCTTTGGCAATGATGAGCGAGCCGACCTGCAAAGGACCGTCCGGCACATCGTCATAAGTTCTGATCGGCTGTGGTCCACCATCGCTGATGATGTGCAGACTGAAGTTGCGGCTGATCGCCCAGCCGACGGCGCGTCGTACCGGGTTATCGCTTTCACTGAATTCTTGTGGGATTGATGGACGTTGGGCTGGCGTGGCCGATCCTTCCGCAGGTGTGAAATCGATGGTGCATTTGCTCAGCTTATTGCGGAGTGAGGTGACAGCGTGTTGGGAACAAACGGTTGATCGGAGTGACAGCCTTTGTAGCGATGTCAACGATTCCAGTTGTTTCAGACCGTCATCGCTGACCCGAGTACGATCCAGCACAAGGGTAAAGAGCCGAGGTAGGTCTCTGAGGGTTGAGAGTTGCGCATCGCCGACGCGGGTGTCTGACAAATCGAGACGCTGTAATTGTGGGAGTCCGCTGGCCAGCTTCACCGTCCCGTCGCCCACACCTGTGTTTTTCAGAATCAACGATTCGAGCGCCTTGATGTTGCCGAGCGGGCGAGCAGATGTGTCATTCAGTGGAGTGCCCGTCAGATCGAGGGAATCGAGTGTCATCTGACCCAGGTATTCAATTCCAGGAGCGGAGATTCT
>Ga0209501_10000912_pt1 | contig 33843 bp, 37 predicted proteins | sample ArcticOcean_MG_C_4_FD_187434 | JGI IMG/M metagenome (GOLD analysis project Ga0209501, IMG submission 187434) | Marine microbial communities from western Arctic Ocean - ArcticOcean_MG_CB4_134 (SPAdes) (version 2) | ecosystem: Environmental > Aquatic > Marine > Oceanic | place: Arctic Ocean...
CGGCAATGATCGAGGGCGGTGGCCTAGGTATTTTTGCTCCTGAAGATATTGGTCCGATGGAAATACAGATACCCAACGGTGTTGTAGATATATCGGTTAAAGACGAAGCAGAAGCCGTTCAAGTTGCCAAGAAATACCTGTCTTACTTCCAGGGGTCAGTGGATACATGGGAGGCTCCTGATCAGCGCAAAATGAGACAGATTGTCCCTGAAAATAGATTGCGAGTTTATAGCGTCCGAGACGTGATTAATACATTGTCTGACGTTGACTCCATACTTGAGATTCGGCCTGAGTTTGGAATTGGGATTGTCACTGCGTTGGTCCGCGTGGAAGGCAGGAGCTTGGGCGTAATTGCTAATAATCCTGGTCATTTGGGCGGTGCTATTGACTCGGATGGTGCTGACAAAGCGGCTCGATTTATGCAGCTTTGCGATGCGTTTGATCTGCCGTTGCTCACGTTAGTCGACACTCCTGGCATCATGGTTGGGCCTGAGGTCGAAAAGACCGCTTTAGTACGTCACGCTAATCGCCTATTTCTGCATGGTGCCAATATTGAAACGACTTTCATGTCAATTATTTTACGAAAGGCATATGGGCTTGGCGCGATAGCCATGACTGGCGGTAATTATCGCCAACCACAGTTCACCGTATCTTGGCCGACGGGGGAGTTTGGCGGAATGGGCCTGGAGGGTTCGGTAAAGCTTGGCTATCGTGATGAACTTGCGTCCATTGCAGATCCACGAGAGCGATTAGAAAAATATGAAGCAATGGTGGCTCAGGCATATGAACGTGGTAAAGCTTTGAATACGGGAATGAACTTCGGTTTTGATGACACGATCGATCCCGCAGAATCGAGGGCGTGGATTGCGGGAACCCTCAAGGCAGCAAAATCGCCTCCAGTAAGATCCGGGAAAAAGCGCCCATTTATCGATGCGTGGTAGGAAGAAAGTCAGCGAATCCTTAAATCCAAAGGCGATGCAGTTTTTTGCTTTAAGGCAGAAACAAGATCGGCGACCGTTTTGATCTCGGTTGGGAATATGGTTGCCGCTCTTCCGACCGCCTGAACTGAATGAGCATCTGACCCCCCAACCGCAGCTACACCTAATTCTTCAGCTAGTCTCACATAGTAGCCATCATCACTGTCAGAATGATCGCCGTTGACTGCTTCGATCCCAGCGAACCAATTTTGTATTTCTTCACTAGAGGGCCTGCGTAGAGTTCCTGTTGACCGCATGGGATGTGCGACGATCAAAGCGGCACCTTCTTCTTCGGCACTCTTAATTAAGTGATCTATCATTAATAATTGGGGACGATATCGAGAGAAACCGTAGGCAAGAACATGGCCGAAGTTAGTTCCTAACTCGATAGCCGGAAGGACATTGATCTGGAAAATGTCACTGAGCCGCTTTGTATCTTCCTCAGGCCAGAGCGCATTGTGTTCGGTCAGGCAAATTCCATCGAGTCCTCGCGCAGCTGCTTGGCCCACGAGTTTCTCGACGCTCACTCCACTATCGAGTGATTTGTCTGAGCTGTGTGCATGCATCTCGAAGATAGAACCACCTTCAGGCCGATACTGTCTTGGGGATTTCAGTTGGATATCTGTGCTCACGGAAAATTAGTGCCTCATAGCTTAGCTACTTGTGAATCATTGAATTCTAACGCAGAAGCTCAATGAGTTCAGGCAATACAGCTAGGCAATCATCGATGATACCTATATCGGCATATTTGAAAATAGGAGCATCTGGATCGGAATTAATTGCGACAATCAGCCGAGCGTTGGAGCATCCAGCCATGTGTTGACTAGCTCCCGAAATACCTGCTGCAATATAGAGCGCAGGAGCAACGGTGGTGCCGGTCAGTCCAATTTGTTCTGTGGGTGGCGCCCAATATTCATCAACGATCGCTCGAGATGCCCCGGGCATTCCCTTTATTAGGGTCGCCAATTCTCTCACGAGCCCAAAATTTTCAGCATTTTGTAATCCTCGACCACCAGACACAACTATCTCAGCATTTTCAAGACGAGGTCCTTCATCAGCTGTTGCCTCAGTGATAACTCGCACCCTGTCAGCCGAGAGTTCAAGATTGAGTTCTACTATATCCGAGGAGTTTTCTGGGTAAGGCGTCGGGGCTTCAGCAGCAGCTGGTCGCAGACCAACGACTACAGGCGAAGTAGAATCGACTTGGTAGAGTGCTCTGGCAGCACCTCCATACACAGCCGCCTCAATTTCGGTATGCTGCTCATTTACTGTTTGAATCCCTGTCACGTTCATTACACAGGTACCGTCTATCCGTCTCGACAATCTGGGGATAAATTCAAGCGTTGACGGGTGTCTGCCGATGAGCACTATGTGTGCCCCTGAGGCGGAAACAATGTGAGCAGCAGCGGAAACCATATTGTCTCCTGAAAACCGATCCAGCAGCGGATCTTCGATCGTGTAGACCTTTGTCGCACCAAGCGCAGTAACTTCTGCGATTGCGGACGAGTTATCTGCACCGATGAGCCCGCATTCCACAGGGCGTCCGGTATTTTCTGATAGATTCTGAGCGAAACCTAAGGCTTCACGAGCCCCTATATTAATTTGTGACATCTCATCAATATGTGCCAGCACAAGAATGGGATCAGGCATTCAGGGCACCTCGTTCTCTAAGGATCTGCAGTAAATGTATTGCCTTTTCCTTCGGATCAACACCTTCAATTATTTCGCAGTCTCCCTGCACTTCTGGGACCGTTAAGAGTTTGATGCTCATTTTTTCAATAGCTGGACCTGACAGCAGTTCGTCGGCTTGAAAAACGGTAGGGGGGTTACGACGGGACTGAATCATGCGCCGGCTACTCGGATACCGTGGTTGTCCGATCTCATTGCTAACAGCCACTACCGCTGGCAGATTGCATGCCAGTGTTTCCGGCCCGTTTGGAGTCACAACGTTAACATGCAATGATTGTGTTTGTTCGTCAAAACTTACCTGAGATGCCATGGTGATGAACGGCATTCCGAGATCCTCGGACAAGATTGCCGGGACGGCGCCTTGGTCGTAATCAGAACCCTGACGACCACATAAAATGAGATCGACATCTCCTAGATTTTTGGCCACGGTGGCAAGTATTTGAGAAATCCGGAACGGATTACCGGATTGCTTTTCGTCATCATGTACGTGAATGGTGTTTTCAGCTCCCATTGCGTAGCATCGCTTTAGTACATCAGGGGCCGTATCTGAGCCAACCGTGACTGCTGTCACGCGTGTACCCACTTGAGCCTCGGCAATCTGTAGGGCAGCCTCCATCGCCTGTTCGTCGTAGGCATTAATAATATGTGGCACGGTCGCTCCGGTATTAAACCCTCGCCCATCCTCGCTAACTTCTAAGCGTCCCCATAACGCATAACTGTTAATACCGTCTGGATCCAACACTTGTTTTGCTGCCACAAGAATATGCATAGTGCCCCTTATACCTCCAGAGATTTAGTCGAGAGAATAGACGTAGGATTCCTCACACCAAACGAATTCATCCTCAAAATCATCTGGCTTGACCGACAACTGACCTATTTCTAACCAGTACCAAGGAGGATCTCCCTGAACAATTTTGCGCCCAGTTAAAACTCCTTCGAATTCAGCACGTGACGCAAAATTGGTGTTTCCAACTTGGGTGCCACCATCCGCTTCAACCCGTCTACCAACGAGTTCGGAATCGAGCGTGATCTCCATCGATCCCTTGGACTGCCCCGATTCTATCTTTTCGCTCATGAAAAGTGTTCAGGTCAGACTTAAGCTGTCGCTGATGCTTCAGTAGCACGCTCGAAGAGTTCAAGCGCTTCGTCGGCCATCTCATATACGACCTCAGCTGCTGGTTTGATTGCATCAATGCCAACGATTGCCTGACCTGCTGGTGTAGTCATCCAATCTTCGAGATTTGCTTCCTTAATGTCGCGGAGCACATCGTTCACGAGCATACCTTGAAGCGGCATAGGGAGAGTATCGGGTGCCCCGTCCTCTTTCCAAATATCAGACCATCTTGATCGAAGCTGTCGTATTGGCTTTCCGGACATGGCACGTGACTGTACGGCGTCCTCCACTTTGGAGTCTATTATTCGTTGTTTTAGGAACATGGCGGTTTCTGATTCATGAGTAGCGAGCCAGATAGTACCGGTCCAAACCCCCGCCGATCCCATTGCAATCGAGGCTGCGAGATGTTTACCACTCGATACTCCGCCTGCAGCTAGAACGAGCGTATCCGTACCTTCGGCCATTTTTACAATTTCGGGCACCAGCGTAAAAGTGCCTACCGTTCCACTATGTCCGCCAGAGTCATAGCCCTGAGCTACCACAACATCGACGCCTGCTTCGATTTGTCTACGGGCTTGTCGTGGAAGTCCCACGAGTCCCCAGACTTTCATACCCTCTTGATGGGCCCGTTCGATAATGAATGCGGGGCTGCCTAGGCCGGACGCGAATATAGGTACTTTTTCCTCAAATAACACATCAAGCTGCTGACGGGATCGCTCCAAAAGATTTTCATAACCAGAGTAGGTCGGGTCAATATCACTTGGTGGCGGAGAATCAGGAGCACCTGAAACAGACTTAACGTGCTGCACAAATGTTCGATGTTCGTCCGGGATCATTTCGTCCAGATCTTCACGATTTCCCTCAACAAATGAGGCAGGGACTAGCAAATCAACACCAAACGGCTTATCACCAATTTTGTCCCGAATCCAGCGAATATCTGACCGTAGTTCATCCGGTTTAAGTCCGGTCGCCCCAAGTATTCCAATCCCACCTGCATTCGAAACGGCGGCAATTACGTCTTTAGTATGAGCGAATGCAACAACCGGAATTTCACATCCATATTCTTCGCAAAGCTTTGTGTTTAGTGGGTTTCCATCCATTTCAGTGACTCCTTATTAGTTTTTTAACTTCTGTTATTTTTACACCAGTACTGCTGGCGTCAGGGTAAATTCTTCAATCATTTCATCGGCATATGCTATTCGACCTGACAGCTCGCCGCCTTCATCATGTACTAGCCTGAGGCATGCTTCTGCCATGTTTTCAACTGGGACTACTCGATCTTTATTTGATTCATTCACCAATCCATGGTGCACAACTCCAGGAGTCGCGACGAGACCTGGAGAAATTGCATTTACCCTGATATTTTGATCGGTAACTTCAGATGCAAGACCGGTAGACAGTCTCTCGAGTGCTGCTTTGCACATTCCGTACACAGTGCCGCCGGATGCGGGCCCGCCAACTTCTGGATGTAGAGCTGCGTGGGACGAAATATTAAGTATCCAACCACTTCCTGTTTCACGCATACTTTCCATAGCGAGTTGAGCCAGATGCAGTGGCCCGTGGACTTGCACCTCGAACATAAGTTTTTGACGTTTTTCCGGAAATTCTGCGATAGGGATGAAGTAAGTTACCGCTGCATTATTCACTACGATATCAACGCTTCCAAAAAGCGCCTTAGTGGTCTCAATAAGCTGAACTCGATCTTCCGCCAGTGCCATATCGCATCTAACTGCGGCTGCTTCACCACCTGCATCATTAATCCGTTTCACGACGGAATTCATGCTCCCCGCTAAGATATGATCTCCATCATCAACGGTTCGTGCTGAGACGACCACTTTGGCGCCTTCCATCGCATATCGAATAGCGATTGCTTCTCCAATACCACGTGATGCTCCAGTGATAATTGCGACTTTGCCGGCTAATAATCCATTTTTGTTAATTGACATCTATACCCCCGTATTTCTGTTTGCTCAGCTTAGCGCATTTCTGCTAAATCAGATGATTCCATTACTTCGAAACTTTATTACTTTTTCCTCTTCATACCCTAGTAGATCGATCAATATCTCATCGTTATCAGCGCCGGTACTTGGTGTGGGGCCACTGATTTCACCCTGCCCTTTTTCGAGTTTCCATATCACTCCGCGGTAGACCGAATCAAGAGAGAAATTGTTGTCGGTCACGGTGAGACTACTTCGGTGAAGGCTGTTGAGATTCTCATCGTTAACTAGGTCCAGCGCCCCCATGACTGGGTATGCTGGAATTTTGGACTGTTGGAGAATTTTTGTCAGTTGCATTGCTGTGTAATTCTTAGTCCATGATTCAACAGTCTCGTCTAATTCATCTTGATTATCGAGTCGGCCCTGTAATGTTTCAAACTTAGAGTTTGTAATATTCTTTGATTTTTGTGCTGCTAGATCTTTAAATACTTCCCATTCCTCTTGATTTCGAACTGAGATTGACACCCATTCATCGAGTCCTGATGTTTTGTAGTAACCGTGTGGTGCTGTCGCTGGATATCTGTTGCCTTGAGGACCAGCAACTCGGCCGTTAAAAAAGTAATCCATGAGTGGTTCAGCTATTCGTTGAATACAAGCTTCTCCCTGAGCTAGGTCAATATGTTGGCCGCGTCCGGTCGCGTCTCGATATTCAAGCGCCGCAAGTATTGCAAAAAACGCATGACCTGCCGCCGTCGGATCCAAATCTGCTTGGTCTTCTTGAGGATGGTCAGAATCGTGGTACCCAAGAACACTTTTTATTCCATAGAGAGCAGCCAGAGAGGGACCATAGGTAACGAGATCTCTCCAAGGGCCATCGGTTGCCCCTGTAGCCGAGAGTGAGGCCAGTATTATCTTTGGGTTAACCTTTGTAAGAACGTCAAAGCCGAGACCTAACGAAGGCATTACGCGGGCTGAAAAGTTTTCGACTACTACGTCGCTGACTGCGATGAGCTTCTTATATATTTCTTTACCATCTTTTGTTTGCAGATCCAGGCTTAAGCTTTTCTTACCTCGATCAAATGCGTGATATGCCATCGGATCAGAGATATCAACTGCATCTCGAGTTGCTGTACCAACCATTCCTTTGCCTGCCATGGATACTCCTGATCCACCCGTAGGAGATTGTATTTTTATGACTTCCGCGCCCATGTCCTTAAAGCTCATTCCAAGAAGGGGTCCAGCCCAGACATGGCCGTGATCTATTACTCGTATTCCGCTGAGTGGACCGTCAGTTGTTGTAGTCATTAGGTAATCCCCAGCTTTGCAAGACTGGATCTTTCAGAGGTGGTGAGTCCTAATCTGGTTTTAAAGAATTCCTCATTATGCTCGCCAAGCTGTGGCGCAGGCCGGTAAACTGCCCACGGTGTTTTTGAAAATAGATATGGCGCGCCCGGTATTTTATAACTGCCAACAACAGGATGTTCGATCTCATGCCAAAATCCTCTGAGAGTTAAATGTTCACTTTCGGCTATTTCATCGACGGTGTTGACTGGTTGGAAAGGAATTCTGTTCTCGGAGAACAGTTTAAATAATTCTGATCGAGTTTTACCTTTCATCCATGGATGCCAAAATGCGTCTAATTCCTTGTGCCACTCGAAAGACAGCCATCTATCGGAGAGCCTCGGATCATCTGCCCAGTCAGGATTATCCATAAGATTGATAAATCGTTTCCATTGCTCATCTACCATCGTTATTACCTCAACAAAGCCATCAGAGGCTGGAGTAACCTGCCATGGATAAAATCCGCTTCGATGTGTACCGTCTCTTGAGCCGAGTATTCCTTGAAAGACAAATCCCGGAACACCTGAGCCGCCTAGGTAACTCGCCATAACCTCTACCACAGAGATCCACGCATGCAGGCCTTGGTTAAGTTGTCTTTTCTTGCGCAGTGCGAGTAGAGCCGCGATGGCACCATGAATGCCCCCCTGGAAATCGGCCGCACAGTAAGGCAGCCAAAGCGGAACTTTATCAGGGCTTCCAATCTTCTTCGAGGCACCTGAAGCGGCTGTAGCCGTTAATGCTGTACCCGCCCAGTCTCTATATGGCGTGTCATAACCAAATATTGTGATCGATGACATGACTAGCATGTCGTTTTTTTTGGATAGTGATTCATAACTCAAAGGATCGTTTGCGCCGTCCTCCAGAGAGAGATTACTGATTACTAAATCTACATCTGCGACAGCCGAGATCAATAGGTCCTGACCGCCTTCAGTAGCCAAGTCAAGAGTCACACTTTTTTTGTTAGTGTTGAGGAACAGGTGTAACCCGCTTTTCTCTATATGCGGAATGTCTTTTGGAAAAGGACCATGGCTACGGAGCGAATCACCTGTTATAGGTTTTTCTATTTTGATAACTTCAGCACCTAGATCAGCCAATAATTTTCCAGCGTAGGCCACAGAGATGAAGTCACCGATCTCGAGTACTCGTAAATTTTTCAGTGGTCCGTTTATGTCCATAACTATGTCCTGTGCCGGAATCATAGTGAACACTGTCAACTTTTTCTATGAAAAATCTCAAAAGACTTAAGAATTACGTCAAACCAATGCATTTGGTGAGGTGTGAATTAGAAATTCTTATTCACATAGCAGAGGCTTTTGAGAGACAAATTCAACTTGCTATTTATTTTTTCGCATTTCGGTGAATTTAATCATCTTAATTGCTTCGGAAACATTCATTCGACCGATTGGCCCTGACGCGTATAGTGATCCTAGAATTTTGCCATCAGTATCTAATAAAAATTCCGCTGGTTGGGAATATTCACCGTGGTGATCTACTCCCCACCAACTACCGATTGATTCGGTATGGCGTTTTTCTAGGCTGTGAATCATAGTGAATGTAAGATTATTTTTCGTGACCACCTCGGTTGCCTGGTCATGTGTATCTACGCTGGCCGCATACACTGTCACTCCCAGCTGGTCCAACTCTTTTTTTGCAGACTCCCATTCGGCCAACTGCCGATTGCAAAACGGTCACCAGTGTCCACGGTAGAAAAGCACAGCCGCGTAGTTACTGGAAATATCTCTAGGTAGTTCAATTTTGTCCTTGTCGAGTGTTTTAAAAACGAGTGAGGGGAAGGTCATATTTTGTTGAAGCATATAGTTAAATACTATCGCCTATTCGGGCGCAAAACTTGATCGAGCTTGTGCTCCCCATTTGCCATCAATTTTTCTCATTATCCAAAGAGCTTGCTGAGTGGTAATTGCGCGCTCATGTTCGTCGTAACGAGTCCATTGAATAAAGAGGTGTACTTTTTTTTCGGAAGCTTGCATCACTTCAACTGAGTCGAGCATGGTGTATTTCCAAGATACTCCTGCCCTATCCATAAAGCCGCGTAGATATTTTTCTTCCAGTTCCTTTCTAGTTTGATAAATAGTTACATGTTCACCGGCAATGCGGATATGTGGAATGTGTAACCTCTCAAAAAGAGTTCTATGGTCCGCGTCATTTAGAGCGGTCATATATTCCTGAACAGCACGTATTGCACCTGATTCAGCCGCCCGAAGCTGCTGTTTAGTTATTTTCTGAGGTTCTAATCTTGACAACTTTTGACTAACTAACCATTTACTACGGACGGAGGATAATTCACATCTTCAGTTTACCTGTTTTTATAGATTTTTTTAGATATAGTTACATTAGTTACGTGCTGACTTATTAGTCAGCAATAATTGGATGCGGGGGCTTCTACCCCAAATCTAATAAGGAGCGAGGCTCAACCTCGCTCCTTATTTTTTTAAGCAAAACTACCTATTTGAAAACGCATCGTGTAATTTCTTACCGAAAATATTAGACTTAAACACATTATGAAATCACTTACGCGACGTCATCAGTACAGGCCAAGCATTCGAGTAATTACTGGATACGGCGTTTTGTTGTTAGTAAGCGGTGCACTAGCTTGGATTTCAATTCTGATGTGGTTCAGTAGACAGGTTTCTAAGGTGATTAATACGTCTTTCAGCGAGTAATAGAGTTTTATGAGTTATTGGTTTACCAGCAGACTTAGCTAGTGAGTGGGTACAATCAGATTAGTATTTAAATATGTATTGTGGAGAATATTATGCCAAAAGATTTCACAGATGGCCAGCGAGAGGTTCAAGCTCAAGCTGACTCAGTTCGACTTGCTGATCAAATGGCTGAGAAAGCCGTACATTCCTCTATTCGAGAGAATGATCGACTTTTCATAGAGGCACGAGATATGTTTTTTCTAGCGACGGTCGACGCGGATGGTCACTCCAATTGTTCATACAAAGGCGGTTCACCAGGTTTCGTGAAAGTACTGGACGAAGAAACAATTGCGTTTCCTGTTTATGACGGAAATGGAATGTTTATGACTGCTGGCAGTATTGTCGACAATGGCGAAGTCGGATTACTATTTATTGATTTTGAAGGCCAGAGTCGAATGCGCCTCAATGGCACAGCATCGCTTCACTCCTCAGACGATTTATTGTCCGAATATCCTGAGGCCCAATTTATTGTGAAAGTTAAGGCGCGCGAAGTATTTGTTAATTGCCCCCGATACATTCATAAGTTAGAGCTCGTTGAGAGATCGGTGTTTGTTCCGGAGTCTGGAACAAAAACACCAATAGCAGACTGGAAAGTGAAGATGATCGAGGCTGGTTCTGGTGATTTATTAAGTTCCAAGGATCAGACGTTATCTGATTAGATATTCAAACTGATTTTGATAAAGAGATATGCCCGCACATGTGCACGGGCATATCTACAAAGTCTGCTACTAATACACCGTTACTATTGCTACCACAGCAACAACAACAGGGAGAATTAGATTTGTCGCTCGAAACATGGCCCAAGGTGTTGCTTTTAAATCTGCATAAGTCGAAGTGTTTTTTATTTCCTCGTCTTCAAGTAGATCTGAGGCGATCATCATTGAGCCTTTAATGGCTGGATCACCAGCAATTATTTGGAAAAGAGCGGCAACAACTATTGCAACGCTTACCAGTAGTCGCTCGGAGCTCGCGATGTCTGCGGCGACAATTGTTATGACAAGAGCCATTTGGCTAGTGATAGCAATTGCACTGACTTTCCAATAATCGCCAATTCGGTTTCTAAGGCCTTCGCTAAGTTCATCTCGGTTCATCGAGTCTCCTTTTGATTCACGTTAAGAATACAGCTTGCTACACAAGATTTGTGTTAAAAAATCTTGTGTAGCAAGATTTACTAGGCCACTCGATCCATTATTTTATTGTTAATTGACCGTGAGACTATTAGGACTGGTCAAAGAGTGAGATGCGTGTCATCACACAGAGGCTGGTCACCAGAATTTTTACACCCACAAAAATAGATTTCCTCATCAGCTTCGGCCGTGTACTTCACTGGCTTAAAGTCAGTCCCACGATGCGAGGAGTCACAAAATGGTTGTTTGTCACTCTTTCCGCATGAACACCATAAATAATTCTTGCCCTTTTCCACTTTGACGATGTATGGGTCTTTTTGTGCTATGACTGGTAGCTCTTTCATTTTTAAACCTTCCTGACAACGAGTCCCTACATAATTTTTTTGGGGACTGAGTTAAGTCGAATCGTACCAGATTTCTCTGGACCTGATAGCAGATCGGGTTTCTGCTATCAAAGAACCAGCTAGTCGTGCGATAATTTCAAGTAGGTGGCTATTTTCTTGAGCGCTTAGGCGATTTATTAGCTGTATGGCACCGCTTACAACAGTGAAGAATCGCTTTTCCGGGCTTAATCGTAGGAGCTGAACTAGGCAAGGTGCATTGGCAGTAATTTTCGTTGGAACGGCGTTCACAGCGCGTTTCATAGCGTCGTTCGCATGCCTCATAATCAACACCAGTGATTAACTCTCGAGCCATCAAAAGCCAACAATAGCCAGCCAGAGAATTCGGAAGCAATGTCGGTAGTGTCTGATTACGCTGAATAGTGATGTCACCTGACGTGTGTTGTTTAATTTTCCGTTTGATTAATGAGTCATGAGTGGATATTCCCGTATCGTCAATCGTTTTAACCGTTGGGTTATTAACGAGATCGTCAGTGCAGTTGACCGACTTCTTGAGTACGCAATAACTCAAATCAAACCATTCATTAAACCAAGATTTCAGGCGTGGATAATTCACGAAACGACCAGTACCGCCGTGTAGGGGTCGAAGACGCAGATGATCACTGGTTAGAAAGTCTCCATATTCGCGAGCAAACTCTATGGCTATGCGCTCAAAAGTTTGTTCATGATCCTCATATTCACCAACGAGTGTGAGTTCAACGGAGGTAGCATTCCCTTTTTTATCTTGCTCAAAGTGTGTTTTGGTTTCAATGTTGCCAAGAAAGAGGCGGGCTATATAGCGATGAATGTCGTAATCCTTAACAGTTAGTGGCGCATAGACCTGTGTGACTTGGTATGGTGAGCCCGGTGATTTCTCCTGATGTTCCAGTAAGTGAGGCCATATCAGAAACTTGTCGAATTTACCGGTTGATCTATTTTTCTCGCGTTTAACAGCTGGCTCTCCATAGCTGAGATTTAAGAACGGACTTATAAGAATGTCAGCCATTGGTCTCATCCTCTCTTCGAGCAGTAGCCCTTCATGTTAAAAGATGATTGCTAAGAAACGGCGGCTATCGTTTCTATTTCAACTTTTACATCAGGTCGAAAAAGACCAGCAACATAAATCCAGCTCATAGCGGGCGGGCCTTCGGGGAACTCTTTCGTATTTGCTTTGCCGATGCTTGCCCAGTCACTCGGTTCTTCAGTCAGGAATACAGTGATTCTCGCGATATCGATTGCTGATCCTCCTTCAGACGCAACTATGGCGTTGATGTTAGCGAGCGCTTGTGCGTACTGGGCTTCAAGCCCAGTGATAATACTCCCATCCATTCGATTTCCGATTTGGCCTGCAATAGCGAGGATGCGTTGATTGCTTGGGATGATCGCAAGATTTCGGTACCCACCTGCTGGTGCTGGCGAGGTATCTGGATCAACAAATTTTACGCTCATTATTTCATTCCTTTTGGGTGTGCAATAGTTGTCTCTATGTCGAGGGATAATAATACAGTTAATCTTTCGATGAAGTTATTTAGTTGTGATGTCGCACTCAATCTCTGTAGTCAACGTCACGGCTAATTATCTTTTGAAGGTTATGAACGAAGGGACAGAAAAATGAAGTTCGGAGCATCGGTATCAAGTTATACAACAACCTGGGATGAAATAAGCGGCGCCGTTGCCACCATGGAATCAGGTCGGTGGGAAAGTATTTGGTTTCCAGATCATTTTATACCGCCAGCCGCGTGGAAGGGCGCCGAAGATGAACCAATTTTTGAATCTTGGTCACTTCTTGCTGCCGTTGCCGGCATGACTACAAAATTGCGGATGGGACACATGGTAAGTGGGAATACATACCGGAACCCTGGTCTGGTCGCAAAAATGGCGACCACCATCGATCAAATTTCTCACGGGCGATTTATCCTCAGTGTCGGCGCGGCTTGGTTTAAGCGGGAACATGAGGCCTATGGCTGGGATTTTCCCTCTTTGGGTGAAAGATCTAATCGATTCGAAGAGGCCTGTCAGTTGATACACGAGTTATTTACTTCGATTGAGCCCGTGGATTTCCAAGGCAAGTATTACACGTTGGCGAAAGCGCCGCTTTCACCAACGTCAGTTCAGAACCCTCACATACCTATCATGGTTGGTGGAATGGGTGAAAAAAGGACGCTGAGAACTCTGGCAAAGTATGGAGATATTTGGAATTTAGATGGTTTTGCAGTGGGTAAGGAGGAGAATGAGCGTTACGGTGGTATGTCACTTCAGCTATACAAGCACAAGGTAGAAGTGATTGAGAGGCACTGCGAAGATGTTGGGCGAGATCCGACCGAAATTAAGTACACAATTTCCATGCCAGTGAAGCTCTCTGAAAATAATGATGAAACCGACCTATTTATTAACCAGGTAGGATCTGGAACGGTTGCGGGTACTGCGGACTATATTATTCAGCGCGTTGGCGAGTTTATTGACGCAGGGGTGGATGAGATTATGTTTTCCCCTCGTCCCAGTAATTCCGATTCTTTACAGAGATTAGACGAAGAAGTTCTTTCGGCCTTTGATTAGATTTGCGATTTTAGAAGGTGATCCGTTATTGGTGAACTCGGCAAAGCTTTGGCCAATAACGGATCACCTCCATCTTAGAGCTTGTGTGAGTAAGCAACCATAAGGCCGAGCGAAGGAAACCTATTTGGGTATCAGTTTTTCTTTCCGTTGTAAGCTTCGTCTAACTGTGACCACTTGGCTCGTCCATTCCGTTGTTCCCAGCGAGAGATAGCGTCTCGTTCTGACTTTTTAGATTTGGCCTGTTCTCGCGCATTGTTTTTAGCTTTGTCTAGCAACAATTTTATGGTGGCTGGATCAGCCTTATTAGACATATTTTTCTCCAACAGTGTTAAAGGTTTTATGATTTCATCTCAAACTAGGTAACAAATCTCATCCGCAATAAATACATAATTTCCTAGACTGGAACTGCCACGAATACCGGAATGACGCGTGAAGTTTTCTCTTGATACTCCTCATAGGGTGGGTACGCTGCTACCGCGATCTTCCAGAGTCGCGCTTTTTCCACTGGGTCAGTAACCTCGTGCACTGACATTGATTGTACTTTGTCAATATCTCTGATTTCCACGCTTGGCTCGGATTTTAGGTTGTAGTACCAGACTGGATGTTTGGGTGCACCACCCCATGATGCTACCAAGACATAATTGTCTCCATCCACAACACGCATTAAGGGTGTCTTCCTGACCGCTGCTGTTTTGTTGCCTTTGTTGGTCACAATAATGCACGGCAAGTCAAATAGCGTTGTACCTTCAGCGCCGTTGCTACTTTCATATAGTTCTACTTGATTAGCAACCCAGTCAATCGGGTTTGCGATGTACTCACTCATGATTCCTCCATTAGTCCGCTTACATAAGAGATGTAGTGTATTTGATTTGAGGTATTCAGCGATAAGTTTAGAAATGATTTATCGATAATCAATTTAGCGGATACAGAAGGTGAGCTGACTGGGGGAACGATGAGATTTTATTCAAATGCGTTGTCAGGCCTATCTAAGCCATAATGGTCACGTAACGTATTACCTCGGTATTCGGTTCTGAAGATTCCTTTTTTTTGTAATAGTGGAACCACCTCGTCGATAAAAACGTCCAACATTTTAGGTAACACGGGTGGCATAAGATTAATACCATCAGCTACACCATCGGTGAACCAATCTTCAATAAGATTCGCGATATGTTCGGGGGTCCCTGAAACAACGTAATGGCCACGTGCACCCGCTAACTTTGACAGTAACTGCCGCATTGTAGGCCTTTCATTACGGACTACTCCGAGAATCACCTCAGTACGACTCCGCGCAGCCTCTACAGTGGAGGGGTCCGGAAAGTCGTCTGGCGAAAGCGGTGTATCAAGCGGAAGGTGAGAGAAGTCTGTGCCGCCGAACCTAGCGGAGAGACTAATTAGGCCCTCTTGGGGATCAGCTAGGTCATTTAGGTCAGCCCTGAACTGCTGTGCTTCGGCATCAGTTGAGGCAATTACCGGACTCAGACCCGGTAATATCAAACATTGGTTTTCGTTACGACCTTCTGCCTTCACGAGTGATTTTAGATCACCATAAAATGCCTTCGCTGATGACTTTTCCATATGCGCCGTGAATACTGCTTCAGCATGTTGAGCAGCGAATTTACGACCTGTGTCGGAGGAACCGGCTTGTACGAGTACTGGCCAACCCTGTGGCCCGCGAGGCACATTAAGTGGGCCGGCGACGTTGTAAAAATGTCCCTCGTGCCCGCCCTCGCGAACACTATTGTCCTTTAAATATTTTCCATTTTCTCGGTCATCGATAATCGCATCGTCCGACCAGCTGTCCCATAAACTCCTAGTTACCGCCATAAATTCATCAGCGCGAGCATATCGTTCGGCGTGGCTAATCTGACTTGCATAACCATAATTTCGTGCAGCTGGCGCAGACCAGGACGTGACGATATTCCAGCCGATTCGACCATTACTAATATGATCGAGTGATGCAAACTGTCTGGCAAGATTAAAGGGTTCTGTATAGGTAGTTGAAGCCGTAGCTATAAGCCCAATGTTGTTAGTAGATACGGCTAGCGCGGCTAGAGATGTCAAAGGCTCTAAGCTAAGCGATGCGCCACCACCTCGAAACGCAAGTTGATCAGCTAAAAAAATTGAATCAAATAAGCCTTCTTCAGCTCGCTGTGAAAGTCCCTGTAGGTAATTGATGTCGGTCAAAGCAAGATCGGATGCATCTGGATGTCGCCACGAAGCTTCATGGTGGCCTCGGCTATTAATGAATAAATTCAGATGTAGTTCACGACTCATAATATTTTCTAACTGGTAAAACCGTGTAATTGTTCATGATCAAATTATGCCTTTAGTCAATTTCAGATAATTCATACTGTCATATATTTTGTGACCTGCCAGAAATGTTATTTGATCACCAGACAGCGAAACATATGTGAGTGGCTTACCCACTTTAGCAACAAAGTGCGTCGGCATTTCTGAAACTATAGAGCAAGTATTCTCATCAGCCTGTGTTGGTTTGTTCTATACCTTTCCGTAGGGTTCGATAACGGGTATCTGATCATCTGTAAGAGGAGCCAGAGGTACTTTCCTATCAAATGCGTCTTGGATGAACGGTGCGAGTTCCTCATTTTTGCTTTGAAGTCGAGCGTTTTCTTCTGCATGAAATTCTGGCATCACTTCTTTTGCGAAAAGATTTAAAGAGTCACATATATCGGAATGTTTATTTTTCCCTCCTTGTTGGATGAAAATTGCTTGATCCACCCCAAGGTCCGCAAACGCACGGAGATTCGATCGTACTTGGTCTGGTGTGCCAATTGCACCTCGACTCGCTGTGATGTTTCCCTTTTCACCCCCACCGGTTAAGTCAGGCGCGACTATTCCACTCCGAACGTCCATATAGTTATCCCATATGTTTGTGCGGCCAGGCTGGTGTTTTCCCTGGACATAATAATGTCCGAGTGCGTATTGGAAGAAACGGAGCCCGTCAATTCCGCGCTCTATAGCAACTTGTTCCTCCTGATGAAGCGAAAAGCCCATCACGAAGGCAATATTTGGATTGACGGCATGGCCAATCGGGATACATTCATTCTTAAAGGTATCGTAATAATCATCTACCCATGGCTTCGCCTCGTCAGCATCGACAAAGCTAAAGGTCAAGGCACCAATACCATGCCGCGCGGCCATCTTTATGGTTTCACGGCTTGAGCAGGCAACCCAAAGTGGCGGATGAGGTTTTTGTAGAGGTTTTGGAACTACATTTCGTGTGGGCATTGAGAAGAATTCGCCGTTATAGCCAGGGTACGGGTCCATAACCATCATATTGGTAACTTGTTCGACCGCTTCCTCCCACTGTGCGCGTTTGGACGTGGGATCTACGTTATAACCCTCCAACTCTGTCCGCGACGCAGATTCACCCGTACCAAATTCAACTCGCCCGTTTGAGAGAAGGTCTAGAGTAGAAATTCGCTCGGCGATTCGTGCCGGAGCATTGTAGCCGGGTGGCATCAACGTTATACCGTGCCCCAGCCGAATTCGGGATGTTCGTTGTGAGGCCGCACCGAGAAATACCTCAGGTGCGGAGGAGTGAGAATACTCTTCCAAAAAATGATGTTCCACTTCCCATGCGTAATCAATACCAAGCTTGTCAGCTAGCTCTACTTGATCGAGTGCTTCGTGGAGGAGCGTTGCTTCGCCGGTTTCTGTCCAAGGTCGCGGATATTGATGTTCATAAAATACGCCGAATTTCATAGTTACCTCTTGCCCGCAAAAAAATGCAACTTCTAATTTGTGCAAAGCATAGCACTGGGCTCCTAAAAGTAGAGACGTGAGATCTCATAAAAAATCACCTTCTATCTTCTCAAGTAAGATGAATTGATTATGTTGTTTGATAGTGAGGGAGAGTTAGTATGCCTTTTTACGAGAGAGAATCTGTTCGCATTTATTATGAGGAGACAGGATCGGGATTTCCCCTTCTTATTATTCCGGGTGGCGGACTTAATTCTTCCTTAGCTTCACTAGTGACCTCCGTTCCTTTTAATCCAATGGATCGGTACAAAGATGATTTTCGATGTATATCCGCTGACCTACGAAATGCAGCATCTGGCCAGTCGAGTGGTCCGCTAGAAGCTGATCGTCCATGGGATGCCTATTCCGATGACCACTTGGGCTTGATGGATGAGCTTGGAATTCACGAGTTTTTAGTTTTAGGTTTTTGCATAGGTGGACCGATGATTCACAATTTAATCAGACTAGCTCCAGACCGAGTCGTTGCCGCGGCACTTATGCAACCCAGTGGTTTTAACCCAAAGTATCCTGACTTGTTTTATCAAAATAATATAAAGAACTGGGGCCCGCCCCTTTGTGAAAAACGACCTGAAATAACAAGCACTATGGTCCATGACTTTCTGACAAGTATGTACACTGACCGAGGTGACTTTGTTTTCACGGTTTCACGTGATTTCGTTAGTTCTATTCAGACGCCCTTATTGATAGCACCTGACGACGTCCCGGCACATCCGTATGAGGCCGCAATGGAGGTGGCTAATCTCGCCCCTAACTCCGAATTAACAATCTATCCATGGAAAGATTCGCCGTCACACGTAGAACAGGCCGTGTCACATGCGCGTGAGTTTCTAAAGAAGCACCAGCCCACAGATTAAATAGTAAGCATATCTTCTTCAAGATCAGTATTTTTGGCGGTATAGTCGGTCAATTCACTGAGGTTAGATTTTATTTTATTTCTGTTTATCATAGAAGGTTTGTGAGCTTTATCCATCCGACTTGAGCTAGTGATTTGTGAGGACGTCACGCCAGAGCTATTGCTATTTTTTTGACGTCGTTCTTTGACTGATTGCCAAGGACCTTCCGGACCATCTGCCGGTTTACACACAAGGCATTCTCTGTAGCCATTTTGCCTGGCATCTCCGAGGGTTTTGAAATATCGTCTATGTTCCGGCTTCGTCCGTCTTCCAGGCGGGCAATTTGGTCGACATACGATTCCAGTGGTAATGCATGCGTTGAATAAGAAATTAGCCATCATCGAACTTTCTTTACTCTTCAGACATGAGTGGATAGCTATCTAACGGTCGAAAATCTAGAGTTCATGTGCCTAATGTAAGATGTATTTCAATAGTGCTGAAAAATAGTTATTTTCTACTCTAGTCTGCTCTTTATGACGTGCCGAAAGAAAGCAGGTTTTCAACCGGAGTATAAAGCTCTTCCAAGTAATCAATATCGGCCTGGTCTAATATTATTTTGGTCGAATCAACAAGCTGATCGAGCTGTTCTAATTTCGATACTCCTACGATGGGCGCGGTAATTTCTGATTTGTTAAGAAGCCAGGCTAGAGCGATTTGTGCGGATGATTTTTCATACTTGCTTGCAACTTCACCCACCCTTTCAGCAATGCTGAATACGTGGTCTCCATGGTACAAACTTTCAGTACGTGCTCTGTCTTGGCCTTGGGATCTATCCGTACTTCCTGCCTCAAACCCGCCTTTATAAGCTCCTGCCAATATGCCACGCGCTAACGGTGACCAAGGGGTTAGAGCTACCCCCGACTTTTCACAGTATGGGTTCATTTCACGCTCCTCTTCACGATAGACGAGGTTATAGTGATTTTGCATTGAGACGAACTTTTGCCAACCATGTAGCTCAGCGGTCAGCTGAAGTTCTGTGAATTGCCAAGCAAACATTGAGGACGCACCAAGATATAAGACCTTTCCAGCTTTCACAACGTCATTCAACGCCTCCATAGTTTCTTCGATTGAAACCTCACTTTCCTGTCCACGTATTCCGTGTGGGTGGCGATGGATTACCAGATGATCAATGTAATCGTGACCAAGCCTTTTTAGACTCGCATCAACACCTTCCATAATGTGTTTGCGAGACAATCCAGATTGATTAGCACCTCGACCCATGGGTTGGGCAATTTTTGTTGCCAGCACATAGTTGTCCCGAGGTAGGAGCTCATTCAGCAGTTCGCCTACTACTTCTTCAGAGGCTCCTAACCCATAGACATCCGCGCAGTCAAAGTAGTAGAGCCCGTGTTCTATAGCAGCCTTAAAGATGGGGCGAGCTTCGTCAGTGGTCAGGGTCCAATCACCCTGATGCCCGCGACCTGGTATACCGAAATTCATAGTCCCCAAACATAATTTGGAGACGTTTAATCCACTGGTGCCAAGTTGTACACTGTCAAGCATTTGAACTCCTTAGTTATCACGCGAATTATCCACGTAGCAGGCACCATGTTACAGGCTCGATGACTACTTGGTGTGAATTAGCTTGTTGTCTTGCAATATTGGTTTAACGTTTTTTTTGATCGCGAAATCTCTGTGAGGATAAGACGTAGTTAGCGATTTTTTCGATAGTGTTCCAGTCCTCGTTTGAGGGATGAAATTTCCGATCTAATACCAGTGTCCATCCTTGGAATGCACCGGTTTGACGTTTAATTTTCAGATTGCCAACTCTCTTTGCCAGAGTCTTGATTTCCAAGTCCACGGACAACTCATTTATCAGCCCGAGGCCGTCATCTTCGCCTTTCCAGGTTACATCTTTTATCTTACCAAATAGCGGGAATGATTTTTTTCTAATTGTTTTAATTTCAGTGCGCTGGTGAATTTCTGATGACCGATCGTCTGGGATACCGAACACCATCCACCATCGGGGCGGATTTTTTCCGTCGCCATCTCGCTTTAATACATTTATCCAAGGAATTGAGCTTTCGGCAACATTAATCACACCGAGCGACCGTTGGTGCCAGGAATTTTCGACGCTTTCTCTTTCATGGTCTCGTTCAGCCAGACCGGCTTTGACGCCAATAAAATTAAGGTCCTGATTGAGATTGTCTCGGGTTTTATCTCTAACTTTCTCTTTCATAATGATTACCCTGTTTTTCGTTGAATGCAGTTTCTCTCATAAATATCTATATATAAGTGAGTGGTTAGAGTTTAACTCTTTTACCGAGAGAATTATGTTATAGATCACGGGATAAATAGGGTCTAACGAAAGATAGAGGTAACGAACTATGATTTTCCATATAATCGCTGAGCACGACCACACCACCTGTGGCCGAGTCGAAAATGGCGTGGTAACTAAAACTTGGGAAGAGAGTGCACAAGGTGCAACGTCCTGGGTAGAAGGTAATGACGACGTAACAGTACTTGGTGTTTGGGGTTATCCAGTTCAACATCGTATTTTTGCGGTTGTCGAAGCCGAGACGTTTGAGGCTGTTGAATTGCTTTTCGATTTTCATCTCGCGAAGGGACCAGTTGAGGTTTTACCGGTAAGGGATTTAGTTCAAAATCGAAAAGATCTAGGTTTCTGGGGTCAATAATAATTGAGACCTAATCGAACGAATTGACGAGGGTCGTAATTTCTCTTGGATGTAGTTAGGATCTGCAAAAGTGCACAGGGGCAATTGGAGGATGGTATGACTAAGGATATTGAATCCGGTGATTTGGCTGACGTATGGATCGTCAAACAATTATGACACTGGTGGTCCGATAATAATAGTGCCCTTGGCGATTTTTGCTTTGCTTACGCTAAGCGGAATTCTAAGCCTTAAAAGTTCAGAATAATTTATAACTGAGTGTAACCTCGTCGTGAGCTCAATCTAATTTTGGGCCATGACCGTCTGCCTAATAGTTTTTGGTGAGCCCGCGGGTTGCTGGGAGGAGAGAATTATTATGGCTGCAACAGCTGAAGAGGCGCTAAGAGATGCAGTAGACGCGATTGGCGCTAGTAAGCGAAAGAAATATCGGGACACAATTCATCCACCCGTGCACCAGATTGTCGTATCCGACTTTTCAGATCGGAGATTTGATGAGTCCAACATTCCCGAATATATGTCCGATGTTTGGGAGCAGTATCTCCCTGACTGGGTAGGGAGTACCTGTACGCTGAATTCTTTCGAGATAGTTATTCAAGATAGTCTGAAGATTGCATACCTGATAAGTGCGAGTCGACTATTCGCTGACGGATCATTGATGCAGACATTTGATGCAATTTTCACTGTTGGTAACAAGGATGGTGACTGGCGCCTTGTTAGCCGCAATCCATTCAACATAACAAAGGCCTAGTTACATTAAACAGAAACTACATGGTTTGCGTCTCCTTTCACTTTGGTGGATCTTCAGATGGGCCTCATTGGGAGAAGCAATTTGGTCTGTCTATCTCATCGAGCAGAGAGGGTTGAGCTTGGGAACAGTGCTCGCCTTTGAGGCTGCCTGGTGGATATTTATTATTGCACTTGAAATTCCTACTGGCGTAATTACTGACAGATGGGGAAGGAAGCGGTCACTTGTTGCGGGCTCTTTTTTATTCACATTGGGTTTCTTAGTATTTGGATTCTCAGCTAGCCCTGTTCTTTTACTCTCTGCCTATTTGATCTGGGGACTGGGTGACAGCTTTATTTCCGGAACCGATACGGCATTTCTTTTCGAAACGTTGAAAAAACAACGAGTGGCTGAAAAATATGCTCAATATGAAGGATTTCTTAACTCAGGAGCTTTCCTAGTAATCGCGATGACGACGGCACTCGGGCCGATTCTATTGCTTTGGACTCCCTTGTCAGTCCCGTTTATTCTCACTGCCCTTTTCGGACTAGTCCTTATTTGTGCATCAATGTTCCTGATTGAACCAAGTACTCAAGAGTTCTCCACAGAAAATTCGAACGCCGTCGGATTTAAATCCACGATTTCTATACTGGCTAATCCGAGTGTGGCTGGCATCATTTGTCTGAAAGCAATTCCTGAGATGTCACTTGCGATTTTGCTTCTTACCTTGCCTCAGACACTTTCAAATTATGGTTTGCCAACTTTTCAATTCGGTTGGTGGATGGCCTTGATTTTTGGACTGATGGGATTTTCGTCCATATGGGCTGGTCGAGCCATACATTTCCTCTCATTACCGAAATGGTTTGGTCTGGCATCTTTCACCTCAGCGACGGCGTTTGTTCTTTCAACGGGAACACATCTGTGGTTGTTCCCAATATGTATTTTGCCAGCATTATTTCTTCCGGTGATTGAGCCACATGTGAATCAGTACCTTGCGGAAAGAACTTTGCAGTCTAATCGAGCGACTATTCTCTCAGTTGCAAACGCCGCGATGTCAGTTGTAATAGCTACTTCAATATTTGGCGGAGCCTGGACAATGGATCAGTTTGGATTCGTGATGGCTATGTGGATTTTTGCTGGAGCAACTCTAGTATTAACCGTAACTGGGTTCACATTGTGGTTTAAAGGCAATCGACACTTAGGTGCGATCTAATATCTCAGGCTAGTGTTGGAACTTTGCAATCTGTCAGCCAATAATTAAACCCTTAGACTCCCAGCATGAGTAAAGAAGAAAAGACTAATGAAGATGAAAAGAAACCTACTCAAAAAAAAAGTGAGTGGGGGTTTAACTATTGGGAAACAGTTACTCAAGATGAATTAAAAACTTGGAAAGAAGCGGCTGAAAAATCTAAGAACTTCAAGAGGGGCAAAGATTTGTAAGGACCAACAGTAAGTGTTGTTTTGGCTGGCGATTAGCAGACCGAGGTAGATGAAATATTCAATGAATCCAATCTTTTTCAATCATATTTGAATATGGAAGGTGCACTAGCTAGAGTTCAGGTGAGTCAGGAAATTATTTCCGCTAAAGCAGCCGAGTAATATTCGAAAATCACAAAAAAGATCTCATAAATGAGTCAACTTCCTTGCTGGATCGCAGCCGCACAATTTCTAATCCAGGATTGTTAGTAATGGTGGCTAACATCTCTGTTCTTTTTTTGGCATGCTGAGTAACGGCCCAAAATAGCAGTGAGTCATTGCTCCATATCTTGAGGTGCTTGAAGAAGTTTTCATAATTCGTCCCCCATAAGAGCTCATGTGTATGCCACCGCTGCCACGATCTTCTTACTAGTCTTCCGAGTATGGTGGGTATGGGAAGGTCTAACCATACTATTAGGTTGATGTCTTTCCACACTGTAGCTCGTATGTGATCTCCGTACGAACCAGCGATTACCCAAGAGTCAGACTTGGTAGCCTCAATAATCTTTGCTTGAAATAGTCTTGGGTTGTGTTCACTGAGGCCAACCCAGTTCGGTAAGAAATTAATTTCGTCGAGTTCGACGAAGGGGATATCTGTTTTCTTGGCAATTTCGCGCCCGACTGTGCTCTTCCCAGAACAAGTATTTCCTACCACATAGATTCGTCGTCCGGTGAAGCTAGATTCTTTCTCAGCCATGTCTTAAATAGTAGGGATGCAGATCGGGCGTTGCCACCCCCTCCGGTTTTATTGGGGTACCCCTCTTATACAAAATCTCTGTGAGAAATTGGGTACACTTTCAACATGCTTAAAAAGATGGCGTTTGCCTTTGCGACATTCGTATTTCTAGGAGTAATGCTATTTGTGGGGCTAGTTGGAATTCTTCAGCTTCTCGAAGTTCTGCAAATAATTGATGACAACCCTGCCATGCCTTAGGGCTTACGGTAAGCAAATCTAAGCGATCACATGTTCAAGTGCGTTCGTTAGGTTCAAGAAAGCAGCTAAAGCGCCTAAGAAATAAGGCCTTTTGTGGGGCTTCGGCCCCATTCAGGGCATCTACCACTACACCGAGAACCATCACCTCTTGCTCCCTGTGTTGGGGTACCCCTCTTATACGAAATTTCTGAGAGAAATTGGTTACACTCCCTGCATGATTAAGAGCCTAGACAAAGACGAACTAATAAAACGGATTGGGCGTTTGCGCTCTAATAATCCAATGTCAAAGATTGAGGAGGAGATAAATGAAAGAAAACACGTCTTTTGGAGATAACGGCAGTACGTCAGTCAGTGGAATATTTAGTGAGTCCAATCTATTTCAGTCCTATTTGGATGTTGAGGCGGCACTTGCCCGAGCGCAGGCGAGTCAAGGAATAATTCCAGTCGAGGCCGCTACTGTTATATCTGAAAAAGCAAAACTCGAATTGTTGAATCTCCAAAATATATATGACGGATTGAATAAGACAGGACACCCCTTAGTCCCATTGATTTGGGAGTTAGACAGGATCTGTGGCGAAGAGGCAGGTGGATATATACACTGGGGCGCCACGACTCAAAACATCACACAAACAGGAAAGATACTGCTGGTTAAGCAATGCCACGATAGTTTCTTAAAGGATCTAGGAGCTCTACTGCATGTGCTCGGGGAACTGGCGGAAAAGACTAAGGATTATGCCCTGCCCGGAAGAACTCATGGCCAACATGCTGTCCCGGCAACTTTCGGCTATAAAGTGGCCGTATGGATTGACGAATTAATGCGGCATGTCGATCGCTTGCAAGGAAGCGAGGAACGGGTCTTTGTGGCAATGCTTGGCGGTGGAGCTGGAACGATGGCCTCTGTCGGTCTTGATGGTCTCGAAACTCAAAGGCTAATTGGCGAAGATTTAGGATTAGGTTCAATGACTATGCCTTCCAGAGTGATAGGCGATCATCTGACGGAATACATCACTATTCTCGCCATGCTTGCAGCGACAGCTAGCAAGATGTCACGTGAAATTTATACCATGATGAAACAGGAATTCGGTGAAGTTGAAGAGCCCGTGCCTCTGGGTGCTGTCGGTTCATCAACTATGCCCCAGAAACGTAATCCTCGTTTATGTCAGGATGTTGTCGCTTGGGCTGCAGAAATCCGGACATTTGTGCCGATGTCTCTAGAAGCAATGCAAACTGAGCATGAGGCTGATAAAACCACCAGCATGATGATTAATTCTGCCATTGACAGGACGTGCGTACTTATGGGACAAGTTACTACTGCGCTGATTGAGATATTTTCCGATCTAAAGGTTTTCCCTGACCGGATGAGGCAGAATCTTGAACTTAGCGGAGGACTGATACTTTCTGAGAGAATCATGCTGGAATTAGGTAAGGAAATGGGGCGACAAAAAGCTCACGATGTGGTTTATGACGCTGCACAAAGATCAGTTAATGAGGGAAGACCATTTACAGAGACACTACAAGAGGAGCCTGAGGTGACTAAGCGACTGTCTATAGCCGATATATTGGATCTGCTCGATCCGGAGCAATATACCGGTTTATGTTCATATTTCGCACAGGAATTCTCAAGAAAGGCCCAGCAAAAGAGTCTGGAGTTGCTTGGCGACTAATTAGCCGCCAGATCGAAAAAAGCCTAGAATCTATAAAAATAAATAAGGAATAATTAGAACTTACGGACATCGGAGTAAATAATGACTAAAAGCCCTATAGAAAGTGTCACAACTTTAACCTTTGATATTTTTGGAACTGTACTCGACCTTGCCGGTAGCCTTGTACCCCCCTTAGATGACCTATTGAAAGAATGTGGTAACACAGAAAACTTAAAGGGTGCTGACGTTTGGGCTCAATGGAGATTAAGACAACGTATTGAGCAATACCAAGATAATTTATATATGTTGGGTCACAGTGGTTATTTAGCCGTAAAAAGACGAGCCTTAATATATAGTCTAAAAAACTTAAAGGTTGAATTTACTTATAAACAAATAGATGACTTCATGGAAGCTTATCAATATTTATCTCCATTCCCCGATGCAATAGAAGGATTGAACAGACTGAGCGAAAAATATGACCTTGTAATGCTTTCAAATGGGGAACAGAGTTACTTAGAACATTTAGCTAAGAATCGAATTAAGCGTGACTTCCACGCTATTTTATCTGCAGAAACAGTTGGACAATTTAAACCTCACCCTGCGGTATATCGTTTTGCTGCTAAAGAATTAAACCTTGAACCCGGACAGATAATGATGGTCGCCGCACATTCTTTTGACACTTTAGGAGCAAGAATCAGTGGCTATCGAGGTGCTTATGTTAATAGATATGATTTACCATACGATGAATCAGAATTTTACAAATTATACATGCCTGACTACACGACCAAAAACTTTCCTGAATTATGTGATTTACTAGGTGTCTAAAAAAACTATCCGATAGGATGTTTTTAGGTCTGTCTTCCAACACATGTAGTTTAAATCTTAACCCCGTACCGCTAGTAATTAGGTACATAAATAGGAAATTGGCGGAGATTTGGCGGAGTTACAGCCTGTTTAGCCAACGTTCCAATCACTAATCCCTTGCTACATAAGGACTTTAAGGGAATGAGTAGGCCTTCTAAACTTTATAGCCCCCATCAACGCTTATAACCTGACCGGTGATTCCTGCTGACTCAGGAGCGGCGAGCAACGCTGCCATGGGACCAAGTTCCTCCGGTTCCAAGACTCTGTTTTGAAGATTTTCTGCGGATCTCCATGCATGAGCTTCAGTTGCATCTGTGCCACGAGCTCGTCCCATGGCCTCCCAATCAACGAGTGCAGTATTGGTCCAACCTGGACAGAGGCAATTAACAGTTATTCCGTCAGCAGCCACCTGTCCAGCTAAAGCCTTGGTGAATCCGATAAGACCATGTTTTGCGGTCGTGTATGCGAGCGCCCCCCCACTTCGTTTTGCGTAGCCCGATCCAATGGTGAGGATTCGACCAAAATTATTTTCTTTCATATGTGGAAGAGCTTCACGAGTTGTCCAGTATGCTGACGTGAGATTCAGGGCTAAGTTGGCTTCAAAAGTGTCATCATCATGTGTGTATGGATTTTGGTCACCTGGCACCCCTCCACCCACATTGTTGACGAGGATGTCTATCTGACCAAAATGACTTACAGCCTCGATGACAGGTTTTTTTGATTCAAGTCTGTTGAGGGCGTCTGCCTCGACGGCCAGTCCGACACTGCCGATTTCTTTAATTTCTTCGACTACGCTGTCAAGTTGCGATCGTGTACGAGCGGAAACCACTACTTTGGCGCCTTCACGAGCAAGCTCAAGGGCGATTGCTCTTCCGATTCCTCTCCCACCACCTGTTACCACGGCCACGCGATTTTCTAATCGTCCCATATTTAGACTCCTTTAAGCTTTATGATTAAGACCGTCAGGATAGTTCTTAATATACTGATGGTGTGCTTTTGGAGCCCGAGATTACAAATAAATCTTCACAAAAATTTAAAGTGTTAATAGTCTCTGCATATGAATTAGGTCGCCAGCCGATTCCAGTCGCTACTGCAGCCTCTATTTTCGGCCGCGCGAACTGTGACGTGAGTGTTCTAGATCTGGCAACATCTCCCAATGACTTTGATCTACGGAGTGTGGATGTTCTTGTGATTTCGTGTTCTATGCATACTGCATCCAGATTGGGTTTGGAGTTCGCAAGAGGAGCCAAGCTGCTTAATCCTGAAATGCGTGTTGTCGGATTCGGTTTGTATGCGTCGTTACTTGCGCAGGACGAATACAGTAATAATGAGATTGATTATTGGATTGGGGGCGAGTTTGAGACTGGGCTATCAGAATTTGCTGATTCGTTAGTTGAAACCCCACTACTTTCCGAATTATCAGATGAAGATATTACTGGACTTGGACAATATCCTAACTTCAAGCGGGACGTGCATATACTGCCTGATCGCGGAGGCTTGCGATCACTGAAACATTACGGGCATGTGGAACGAACAGATGGCAGTCATTTTGCTGGTGCAGTCGAAGCTACACGAGGGTGTGCACATATGTGTACTCACTGTCCAATTCCATCGGTTTATGGCGGAAAACTACGACTAGTTGACCGCGATTTAGTACTTAAGGATATCGATGCTCAAATTGAGCTGGGGGCACAACACATCACGTTCACCGATCCGGACTTCTTCAATGCAGTGCCGCATTCGATATCAATTATTCGTGAAATGCGAAAGAGATATTCGGGAGTTACATTCGACGCCACTATTAAAGTTGAGCACTTGATCGAGTATAAGGAGAGTATTTCTGAGCTCAGTGAATTGGGTTGCTTATTTATTACTTCGGCATTCGAATCACTAAACGACTCTATCTTGAATAAGTTACAAAAAGGTCATACTTCAGAAGATTTGCATACGGCACTGGATTTAGTGAGGGCCTCCGACTTATTTATTAATCCAACATGGCTACCCTTTACTCCATGGACTCAAATACAGGACATTAAAGACATACTTATATTTTCTGCTGAGCAGGGCTTGGTGAGTAGGGTCCCTGCGATTCAATATGGTCTTCGCTTGCTGGTGCCTCCTCGATCATTGTTGATTAAGGAACTTGAGACTGAAGGTTTACTTGGAAATTTCAATAATAAAAAATTGACGTACGAGTGGAGTAACGAAGAGACCGATGCACTACAAAGACAGATCAGTGAACTGGTTGAAGCCGGCCAAAGAGAGCAACATGATTTCGGAGATATTTTTTCTGATGTGTGGGCTCTGGTGTTTGGACTTGAAACACCTATACCATCCGTAAAGGTTGATGTTCCAGATTTCATCCCAGGGCTTACTGAAGGATGGTTTTGCTGAGCGGAACCAACTTCTGAGCAGTTTGCTCAACTGACGACTATGACAAGTTAGTTCATAACTAAAAGAATTTTAATGGACTAAGATTAGGCTATTCTCTTGTCGAGAGAACACCGAGGAGGGTGACATGAAATTTGGCGTAAGTATGTTTATGACTGACTATGCTTTGTATCCGGATGTTTTAGCGAAGGAAGTTGAAGCTAGAGGATTTGAATCGATCTGGTTCCCTGAGCACACTCATATCCCAGCTAGCAGGAAATCTGCATATCCAGGCGGTGGAGATCTGCCCCAGCAGTATTATCATTCACTCGATCCTTTTGTAGCCCTGACAGCTGCCGCGACTGTAACTGAAAAAATAAAATTAGGTACCGGAATTGCGCTCGTAATTGAACGTGATCCGATTACCTTAGCCAAGGAAGTTGCGAGTATTGACTACGTGTCTAATGGCAGATTCTTGTTTGGAATTGGTGGTGGCTGGAACAGGGAAGAAATGGAAAATCACGGAACTGATCCGAGTAGGCGTTGGAAGCTACTTCGTGAACGAATCGAAGCCATGGTAGAAATTTGGACAAAGGATGAGGCCGAATATCATGGTGAATTCGTTGATTTCGATCCGATATGGTCCTGGCCTAAACCGGTGCAAAAACCGTACCCACCAATTATGCTTGGGAACGCCGGGCCAGGTGCAATTTCACGGGCTGTGAAATTTGCTGATGAATGGATGCCTATAGGTGCTCGATTAGATCTCGCGGAGAGAATCAGTGAATTAAATGAAAAGGCAGAAGAAGCCGGTCGTGGCCCCATTCCAGTCACGAACTGGGGCACGGCCCCAAATCGTGAAGCGATAGATGAGCTCGCTGATATTGGTGTGGGGCGAGCAATTTTTGGTCTGCCGTCAGCTAAGGAAGACGAAGTAATCCCATTGCTTGATAGATATGCCGAGGTAATCGCGCCCTTAATTTAAATATAATTTGGTGATCAGAGGTGACTATTTCATTTTCCAGACCGGAGGTCGTTTTTCGGCAAAGGCTTTAGCACCTTCGACTGAATCCTCAGATGTCCAGACCGATTCGACCAGCTGAGCGCTCATTTTCCGAGCATAGTCAGATGGAAGTTCCAAGCCAAATTTAGCAAGCTTGCGCGTGGCGTTTATTGCGAGGGGGGCATTGCCTGCAATTGTTTCAGCCATTTTAGTCGCCGTATCCATGAGATCTGCTTGGGGCACAACCTTTGTCACAAGACCCATACGAAGTGCTTCTTCTGCATCAACAGGCTCACCGCTTAGTAGTAACCACATTGAATTTGATAGACCGATAAGCCTTGGTAGGTCAAACACACCTCCCGGAGGGCAGAGCCCGACCTTGACCTCTGCAAGTGCGAGACGCGCGTTGTCCGAGCAAATGCGAATGTCGCAAGTAAGTGCCTTTTCAAGTCCACCTCCATATGCGGCGCCATTAATGGCTGCTATTGTAGGCTTTCCAAGATCGATTGGTGCTCGACCAAAGTCACGTTTCGGCGTCGGTTCGCTTTCAGTGGCTTCGGTTTCAGCCACTTCTTTAAGGTCTCGACCTGCGCAGAATGCCCTGTCTCCAGCTCCGGTGTATATACCGACCCAGGCGTCATCATCCGCGGCAAATTGCTCTTCTGCTTGCCTTAGTTCGGCTCCGAGTTGCTTGCCTAAGGCATTCATTCGATCAGGTCTATTCAGCGTAATGTATCCAATGTGATTTTTTGTTTCATAAATTACGTATTCCACAATTTCTCCTTGCTAGTGTGCCGATATCGAAAGGGTATCGGGGTGTCATTGAGTGACGTCAGAATATCAGAGCCGTCAGGCTTTTTCCGTTTTATTTGTTTTTAACATATTTAGATTTACAGTTACCTCAGGGAGTGGATCACGAGCAATACAAAACCTACAAATCTTACGGCGTCCAAGCCATCTCTTCGTACGACCCTTTCTGTCTTTGCGATTAGAGATTTTCGCCTTCTATGGACCTCTTCGACTTTTTCTTTTATGGGTATGAATATGCAAATGTTAGTTCGAGGTGCGATTGCCTGGGAGCTAACTAATTCATACAGTGCTACAGCATTTTTGATGGTTGCTTTTATGCTTCCTCAGATGTTTTTTACACTTCCCGGGGGCGCTTTGGTTGATAGGGTTGAAAAGCGAAACATGATGATGCTCATGCAAGCGACGATGGCAGCTGTGGCAGTAATAACAGGTGCAATGGTCATAACGGACACCATCACAGCGATGTCTCTTTTTGTACTGGGCCTCGTTCAAGGTGCAATCACGTCGCTTGGTATGCCGGCTCGAACTCCGTTGATGGCTGAGATCGTGCCACAAAATCGAATCGCAAGTGCGATGGCGTTATCTAATAATTCGATGAATCTGACCAGAGCTTTTGGCCCACTCGTCGCCGGTATTTTGATGACAACATTTCCACACGTGACTGATAGGTTCGGGGCGGGATATGAGTGGGCTTATTTTGTGCAGGGGGGATTTGGTGTGTTGTCAGTAGCTCTCCTTCTATTTGTTCCGACTTCATCAAAGAAACGTGCTTCACAAATTGCGGCAGGTATGGTGCCTACGGCCATAATTCCACGCGGTATTCGTGGAATCTCTTTTGGTGACGTGTTTTCAGATGTAACAGCTGGGCTTAAATATGTAGTGAATACACCTACATTACGCACTCTGATGGTGATGATGTTAATTCTAACTTTTTTTGCAATGCCATTTCAAAATCTAATGGCCGGATATGTTGAGCTGGGCCTGGGCATTACGGATTGGCAAGGTCCGCTGGGCGACTTACTGTTTATTTCGGGACTTGGAGCTCTTTTTGGTTCAGCTCTAATGACTTGGTTAGCTGAATGGGATAGGCGTCCACTTCTTCAATGGTTCGCGGGATTACTGTGTAGTTTTGGTATGGTGGCGCTGACGTTTGGTGCGTTTAGATTTGGCTTCGTCGGTGCTGCGGTTGGAGTGACATTACTGGGCATAGGTACCACCGTCTACATGACAGCCTCAAGCACAATGATGTTGCTATCAGCTAAACGCGAATATTACGGTCGTGTTATGAGTATATTTATGTTGTCATTTTCTGCAATGGCAGTCACTGTGTACCCGTTGGGGTTAGCTGCAGACTTGTTGGGAACGCCACTTTTGTTTGGTCTACTTGGTATTGTTGTGCTCGTATGTATGTTGGTCGCGGTGATCGTTAATCCTGGATTTACGTTTGGACGGGTATCGGCAAACCCAGTAATGGCGGTTCAGTCAACGAGCATAGATCAATCTGATTCTTTAACTGAAGTTGCGAGTGAATCAAATTTTGTGAAGAAATCTCAGATAAACCCAGAGAAGCCTCTGAATGCTGTACAACAATCTTCTGTTGCAATTAATCGAACTATTTCTCGGCAACGTGGCTCACGCTTAGGCGCAGCAGTTATTCAAACCACATATGGTCTTGGAGAAATAAGTCGAGAGAAGAAAATTAATTTAATGCGCGGGACGAAAATCGGTAATTATGGATTGGGCCATTTTCTAGATGGTGAAGCAACTAGCAACTCGTTCGACGAGAACCTATCGTTTGATCAGTCTTTAGAAAATGACGAGGTTGAGCCATTGCTTCAGTCTTCGTTTGATGAAGTGATTGAAGATATCGAACCCGATGAGAATAATACTTACAAGACTAAAAATTCATCCCAATATCGACCAGATATTGACACCGATGCTCTGAAGAGCTTTTTTGTTGTTCGAAATCAGCCAAGTAGATGGCGAAAGATGTTTGTCGTTGGGAGTGGTGCTGCGGCAATCACTGCGGTGGTCATGCGTTTCTATGAGAGATTTGATCAATAACCAAGTCATCTGATTGATATTCATCGAGGTAAAATTTTGCGCCTTGGGTATCGAGCGACTTTGACGATCCGAGATTTATCAGGAGTATATGTTTAGACCGTGTTGCCAAAAAACTACCCTAAATGACGAATTTTTATGATACGACCTGTTGTCCACTATGGGATGGAGGTACTGGCCGTGTTACGAGAAAAGTGCAAAGCACTATTCCAAAGCTGATGAATCCGATATCAGCCAGAATTGGAAAGTTGGTCAGCAATATTGTGGCTCCGAAGGTGGGAACTATAAGACCTACCGCCGTAATTTTTGATTTAATACTAATGCCACGATATTTTCTCCAATTTTGGATCAGTGACCCAAAAATAGGATGTTCTAATAACCACCGTTCAAATCGTTCTGATGATCTGGAAAATGCCCATGCTGCAACAAGAATAAATATTGTTGAAGGGAACCCAGGTACGAAAACACCAACGAAGCCTAGTCCAACGCAAATGAAGCCTAGTGCAAGGTATAAATAGCGCTTAACCATAAGTATCCTCAGTTGGGATGTGACGTATCAAAATTCTCTCATAGAATCGAGATAATGAGAGAATTTATCTTTTATTTATAGTTCTATTTATATTACTCAGCAACCAAAAATCTTACGCTATCTCGATTAGTTGATAGATTTTATCTTCAGTTATTTTCGTTAAGATTTGCGAGGAAGCTATTGATTAAGTCTGCACCAGCCTGAGGATTACTACACATCCACCAATGTCCCTCATCGGTTAGAAGTCCGACTTCTGCGCCAGCCTGCTCTGCAGCTTTA
>Ga0209501_10000914_pt1 | contig 33803 bp, 42 predicted proteins | sample ArcticOcean_MG_C_4_FD_187434 | JGI IMG/M metagenome (GOLD analysis project Ga0209501, IMG submission 187434) | Marine microbial communities from western Arctic Ocean - ArcticOcean_MG_CB4_134 (SPAdes) (version 2) | ecosystem: Environmental > Aquatic > Marine > Oceanic | place: Arctic Ocean...
CCATCGACCCACTGGGGTCCCCTATCGGTAGGCCAGCTCCAACAGCGGCAGCCATGGGTTCTTCTACTAGATAAACCTCTCGCGCACCGGCACCTTGCGCTGACTCTTTAATAGCTCGACGCTCAACTTGGGTAGAACCACAAGGGACGCACACTAACACTCGGGGGCTCGGTTTAAACATGCTATTGCCATGAACTTTTTTTATGAAATGCTGTAACATTTTTTCAGTAATGGTGAAATCCGCTATCACCCCATCTTTCAGAGGGCGGATAGCCTCAATATGCCCCGGAGTTCTACCTAGCATCAACTTAGCGTCAGCACCCACGGCAACAATCGACCTCGCATTTTTCGAGCCATCCCCTGTTCTAATAGCAACTACGGAAGGTTCATTTAAAATGATGCCTTTCCCGCTAACATAAATAAGAGTGTTTGCAGTACCCAGGTCAATAGACAAATCATTAGAAAACAATCCACGGAGCATTTTGAACATATAAATAATCCTTAAAAATTGGTCGTGTTATCAGGTAAACTAAGAAACCAACGATGGGCTTAACACAATAGCCGAAATATTAATATGTAAATTGGGGGCGGCCAAACCTTACACCGTATCGTTTTCAAAGTACAATGAAACACAACCAACACTACCACATCGTGCCTTTTGGCGCTCGACGAGTCAACAACTAGTGGGGACAAATGATGCCTATAACTATTAAAGAAGTTAGAGAGATTGCTCAATTAGCTAGAATCGCCATTGATGACAAAGACATTCCTTCTTATGAAGATCAGCTCAATAAAATTTTAACCCTCGTGGACGAAATGAAAGCGGCTGAAACGGAAGGTATAATTCCCCTGGCCCACCCATTGGAAGAATCTCAAAAACTTCGGGACGATCAAGTCAGTGAAAAAAACCAGAGGGAAAGCTATCAGTCTATTGCTCCAATAACTGAAAGCGGCTTATACCTGGTCCCTCAAGTAATTGAATAAAGAGCGTAATGAACTTACCCAATAGTGTTACCGAAATTATACACGGCCTGGAGAACGGCACTTTCTCCAGTCGAGAACTAACCAAAGCGTACCTCAATCGCATTGATAACCTAGATCCTAAAATCAATAGCTTTATAACCGTCTGTCACGATCAAGCACTTCAGGACGCAGAGAATGCAGACAGAAGAAGAGCAACCGGTACGGCAAATAAATTAACAGGCGTACCTTACGGGAATAAGGATATTTTTTGCACTAAAGGAATTCGGACTACCTGCGGATCTAAGATGCTAGATACATTCATTTCGCCTTATGATGCCACGATCGTCGAGCGGCTGAGCTCACAAGGGATGGTCATGCTTGGAAAAACAAATATGGATGAGTTTGCAATGGGCTCATCTAACGAAACCAGCTTCTATGGTCGAGTAAATAATCCTTGGAATATCGACTGCGTGCCTGGCGGTTCTTCCGGCGGTTCTGCGGCTGCAGTGTCTGCTGGTTTCGCTCCCGTTGCAACTGGCTCTGACACTGGAGGTTCAATTAGGCAGCCCGCTGCTTTTTGCGGAATAAGCGGCTTGAAACCTACCTATGGACGAGTCTCTCGATATGGAATGATTGCCTTCGCTTCGAGCTTAGATCAAGCAGGTCCTATGGGGCGCAGTGTAGAGGATCTTGCTCACATGCTTGAACCTATGGCGGGCTACGACCCTAGAGACTCTACCTCATCTATCGTGACGACAGAAGACTATTCCAGAGACCTAGAACATACACTCGAAGGAAAAAGAATCGGGCTGCCAAAAGAATACTTTGCAACAAGCCTTGATTATCAAATTGAAAGTGTAATTGAGGCTGCAATTAAAGAGTTCGAACAACTGGGCGCAGATGTCGTAGAGATCAGTATCCCAACTACCCCGCTTTCAATTCCTGCTTATTACGTTATATCCTCTGCGGAGTGTTCTTCAAATCTTTCTCGGTATGATGGAGTCAGATATGGACATAGATGTGAGCTACCTTCTAATATTAACGACATGTATGACCGAACTCGAGGTGAAGGCTTTGGAGAAGAGGTCAAAAGACGCCTGCTAACAGGCACGTATGTATTGTCCTCGGGATATTACGATGCCTACTATCGAAAAGCCCAACAAATCCGTCGTCTAATAAAAAACGATTTCTCTAAAGCATTTAAACACGTGGATGCAGTTGTCAGTCCCACAACCCCTACGACTGCTTTCGAGGCAGGTAAGCACCTAAATAGTCCCGTAAACATGTATCTAGGCGATTGTTTTACAGTGGCGTCCAATCTGGCGGGACTCCCTGCTCTATCTATTCCCGTTGGCTTTGCAGACGGCATGCCTGTCGGTCTTCAGTTGGTAAGCAGTTACTTTAAAGAATCAACGCTACTGACGTTCGGACACATGTTTCAAAAAGCCACTGACTGGCACCTACACTTTTCACAAGATAACTTGAAAGAAGCGCAATGATGCCTTGGGAAGTGGTCATAGGGCTTGAGGTTCACGCACAACTCGCTACGAGTAGCAAAATTTTTTCCGGGTCCTCTACTGCCTATGGCGCAAAAGCCAACACCCAAGCTTCTGCTGTTGACTTGGCTCTTCCAGGCGTACTACCAGTCCTGAATAAGAGAGTACTAGATCTTGCAATTATGCTCGGTCTTGCAATCGATGGAGAGATAGCATCCGAATCTATATTCTCACGAAAAAACTACTTCTATCCAGACTCACCAAAAGGTTATCAAATCAGTCAATATGACAAGCCTATAATATCTAAGGGGCAGTTAAAGTTTTCAAACAAGGGCGAGGGGAAAGTCATCAATATCACCCGCGCCCATTTAGAAGAAGATGCTGGGAAATCGTTACACGAAGAATTTCAAAATACAACTGCTATAGACCTCAACAGATCCGGAATACCACTATTAGAAATAGTTTCCGAGCCAGAACTAAGAAGTGCGCAAGATGCGGTGCTATATCTGAAAGAACTGCATTGTCTCGTTCGAACATTGGGAATATGTGACGGTAATATGCAAGAAGGTAGTTTCCGATGTGATGCGAATGTTTCCGTTCGAAACATTGAAGACCCCGAACTAGGGACCCGCACCGAAATCAAAAATCTAAACTCATTCCGGTTCGTAGAACGCGCAATAAACTACGAAGCGAAGCGACAAATCGAAGTTCTAGAGGATGGAGGCGTAATAACACAGGAGACTCGTTTGTATGACCCAGAAAAAAATGAAACACGCACGATGCGCAGTAAAGAAGACGCACATGACTATCGGTACTTCCCCGATCCTGACTTACTTCCGATCACCATTACGGCTGCACATATTGCCCAAATAGCGGAAGAGCTCCCAGAAACACCTTGGAATAAAAGGCGGCGATATGTAAAGGACTACGGCGTAAATAGTGAAGATGCAGCAATACTGGCTAATAGCCCAGAAACGTCCGTATATTTCGAAGCATGTATGCGAAATCATGCCGTATCGGCTAAATTGGTCGCTAATTGGATCATCGGGGAGCTTTCAGCCCTCATTAATAAATCTAGCCTTACAATCTCAAACAGCCCAATAGTTGCTGAAAGGCTAGTGAGCGTGCTAGAAAGGATAGAAGATCAGACGATTTCTGGAAAAATAGCCAAGCAGCTATTGGGATTAATGTGGAATACTAGTGACAGTGCCGATCAGATAATCGCTCAGGAACGACTCGGCCAAGTATCAGACAATGCGTTACTGGAAAAAATTATCTCTCAAACCTTGATCGACTTCCCTTCTCAAGTACAAGACTATAAAGCAGGGAAAGTTAAAATATTAGGATTTCTAGTAGGTCACGTTATGAGTGAAACTAAAGGAAAAGCCAATCCAGCAATGGTTAAAGACTTACTCGAGAAATCTCTAACACAAGGTGTATGAACCTACTAAACTGACTCCACAACTTCGGTATCAGGTCCTTCAGGCCTATCCATCAGTTCCACAATAGCCATCGGCGCACTATCCCCAGGCCGGAAGCCACACTTCAGCACTCGCAAATACCCTCCTGGACGAGCCACATATCTAGGCGCGAGATCATTAAATAATTTCGTGACCATGTCACGATCTCGTAATCTAGAAAAGACTAACCGTCTCTTAGCCACAGAGTCTGTTTTAGCAAGAGTAATCAATGGCTCAGCCGTTCTCCTGAGTTCTTTGGCTTTTGCTAATGTGGTACGTATCAACTCATGTCGAAAAAGAGATGCTGCCATGTTCCTGAACATTGCTTTTCGATGTGAGCTGTTCCTATTAAGTTTACGCCCGCTCTTCAAATGTCTCATTTATTCTAATCTCGCCTTTAAATACCGATGGTGGTCATGAAGTTATGATGTCCCATAAAGATCCGCTGGGGGCCAATTTTCCAATTTCATACCTAATGTCAGTCCGCGTGTCGCTAAAACATCTTTTATTTCTGTTAAAGATTTGCGACCTAGATTAGGGGTTTTCAATAAATCAACTTCTGCCCTTTGAATTAAATCCCCTATAAAATGAATGCTTTCAGCTTTGAGGCAATTAGCAGACCTAACAGTCAGTTCTAGATCATCAATCGACCTCAGTAGAATTGGATCAATAACAACTTCCGGCTGTACCGGGACTTCTTCTGGAGCTTCCTTACTGATATCGACAAATACCGAAAATTGATTCCGAATAATAAAGGCAGCTTCCTTAACCGCTTCCTCGGGATCAATTGTTCCATTTGTCTCGACTGTTACTATTAACTTATCGAGGTCGGTTTGCTGTTCTACCCTAGCGGACTGAACCTCATAGCTACACCTCATTACTGGACTATACGATGCGTCAAGCTTCAAAGCACCGACGACCGACAACCTTTCATCTTCGGTTGCAGCGTTTCTAGCACTAGCAGGCTGGTACCCTCGGCCTCTAGTAACTTTCAACATCATGTTTATCTCACCATTATCCCCAAGAGTACAAATATGATAATCTGAATCTATTATCTCTACATCATGATCAAGAGCTATATCTTTAGCTGTGACCACGCACGGACCCGTTTTGTTAACTGTCAAAACTGCTTCATCACGCTCGTGCATGTTTATTGCTAGTCCTTTTAAGTTTAACAAAATATCAGTCACATCCTCATGGACGCCTTCAATAGTGGTGTACTCATGAAGCACATTTTCTATTTCAACTTCAGTCACAGCGCTCCCAGCCATTGACGACAAGAGTACACGCCTAAGGGCATTCCCTAGTGTATGGCCAAAACCTCGGTTAAGTGGTTCTATGATTATCTTAGATGTATTTAGCCCCGTGACCTGCACATCTGCTATTTGCGGCTTTAAAAGCTCATTCAAGGCTGACGCCATCTTGGAGTCTCCTAATAAAAGTTATTTAGAATATAATTCAACAACTAAAGATTCATTAATATCAGCCGACAAGTCGGCTCTTTCTGGAATAGATTTAAAACACCCTTCCATTTTTTTCGAATCAACCTCTATCCAGTCTGGAAACCCTAACTGTTCTGCTATGGAAAGCGAGTCCTGAACTCTAACTTGGGATTTCGATTTTTCACGCACTGAAATTACATCAGCGGGAGCCACTTGATATGAAGCTATATTCACTACATGGCCATTCACGGCGATCGCTTTATGGCTTACTAGCTGCCTAGACTCTGCTCTAGTGCTACCAAACCCCATTCGATAAACTACGTTGTCCAGTCTCTTTTCTAAAATCTGCAATAGGTTCTCACCCGTTGCGCCCTTCTTGTGCGCAGCAACCTTGTAATAGTTCCTAAACTGCCGCTCCAGTACTCCGTAAGTGATTCTTAACTTCTGCTTTTCGCGGAGTTGCAGTGCATAGTCTGACTGCCGTCTACCTCGAGTATCTCCATGCTGACCGGGAGGCTTTTCCAGCTGACATTTTGTTTCTATTGGGCGTCCACGGCTTTTTAGGCCAAGGTCCATGCCTTGAGAACGACTTAATTTGCATTTTGGACCAATGTAACGAGCCATTTCTTTATACCCTTCGCTTTTTAGGAGGTCTACATCCATTGTGGGGAATGGGTGTGACATCCGTGATGTTAGTAATCTTAAAGCCAGCATTGTTAAGAGATCTCACGGCCGACTCGCGACCTGGCCCAGGGCCCTTAATACATACATCTAAGCTCTCCATCCCGAAATCATCTTTCACGGTCTTTAATGTTTCGGCAGCCACCTGAGCGGCAAATGGTGTGCTCTTTCTGGAGCCCCGAAAGCCACTCCCTCCAGCAGTTGCCCAAGCCAATGCATTCCCTTGGCGATCAGTGATCGTAATTATCGTATTGTTAAAAGAAGCATGCACATGCGCTATCCCCTCTAGAATGGTGCGCTTAACTTTCTTTTTATCCGTAGTAGAAATAGCCATATCCTAAATCCTAAATTCTAACGTTTAACCGCTCGTCTCGGGCCCTTACGAGTACGAGCATTCGTCTGTGTCTGTTGACCACGAACAGGCAATCCCCTTCTATGTCGGACACCTCTATAACAACCCAAATCCATCAGCCTCTTGATATTCATATTGACGTCCCTTCTCAGATCGCCTTCAACATCATATTTAGCAACGGCAGTTCGAACTTCATCTAACTGTCCTTCTGTAAGATCTTTGACAATAGAAGCCGGAGCAATCCCTGCTGCTTCGCAAATCTCCGAAGCGCGCGTTTTTCCAACACCGTAAATAGAAGTAACGGCAATTATCAAATGTTTCCTATCTGGAATATTTACACCAGCAACACGAGCCATAATATTTCTCTCTAAAAATTAATAAACGCCGCTTAACCTTGGCGCTGCTTATGACGGGGGTTCTTACTACAAATCACTCGAACTACCCTTTTACGTCGAATTACTCGACAATCCCTACATATTTTCTTTACCGATGCTTGCACTTTCATCTTAAGATTAGCTCCATCTTCGTAACCACCATTACCGGCGGCCTATCCCTTTTAAATTGGACTTTTTCATTAGCCCTTCATACTGATGCGACACTAAGTGAGATTGTACTTGGGACATAAAATCCATAACGACTACTACTATAATTAATAACGAAGTTCCGCCAAAATAAAATGGAACATTTAGTTGTAGAATTAAAAATTCTGGCAATAGACATACTGAAGTAATATATATCGCTCCAACTACCGTCAGCCTGCTCATTACATCATCTATGTATCTCGCCGTCTGGTCACCGGGTCGTATTCCAGGGATATAAGCTCCAGACTTTTTTAAGTTATCAGCCATTTCCTTCGGGTTAAACACTAATGCAGTATAAAAGAAGCAGAAGAATATAATTGCTGCCGCATAACACATAACGTAAAGAGGTTGCCCTGGCGAAAGAGTGCTACTTAAGTCACGGAGCCAGCCCATACCCTCGGCGTTACCGAACCAACCCCCTATTGTAGCAGGAAATAGTATAATACTCGATGCAAATATCGGAGGAATTACTCCCGCCATATTTAACTTCAGCGGCAAGTTGCTCGATTGTCCCCCGTAGACCTGGCCACCTCTTTGTTGTTTCGCATAATTAACCGTTATTCTGCGTTGGGCTCGCTCCACATATACGACGAATGCTGTTACCCCTACCGCAAGCACTAACAAAAGCAAAACTAACAGTGTAGAAAGCTCGCCAGTTCTAGCCAACTCTAATGTTCCAGCGACTGCAGCTGGCAAGCCTGCCACGATTCCAGCAAAAATAATCATTGAGATCCCATTACCGATACCTCTTTCAGTAACCTGTTCACCTAGCCACATTAGGAATAATGTGCCGCTGACTAAGGTAGAAACGCACGCTACTTTAAAATAGAGGCCCGGATTAATAACTAATTGAAGGCCTGCTGCGGTCTGTTGCTCTAGCATAACGGATACACCGATAGCCTGGAACAGACACAGCACTACAGTAAAATAACGCGTTAGTTGGTTAATTCTTCTTCTACCTGACTCGCCTTCTTTCTTGAGTTGCTCTAACTTCGGATGCACTGCTGTCAGTAACTGCATGATAATTGAGGCTGAGATGTAGGGCATTATACCCAAAGCCACTACAGAAAACCTCTCCAGGGCTCCTCCAGAAAACATATTAAACATATCCAAAATTGATCCGCGCTGTTGTTCGAACAACGCGCTCAAAGCAACAGGATTAATGCCCGGCACAGGGATATGCGTGCATATTCGAAAAACCAGAAGGGCGCCTAAAAGGAAAAAAATTCGCTGTCTAAGCTCAGTCATTTTGCCAAGATTTGGAAGTCCTGCAGGTGCTTGATTGTTACGTCCTATAGCCACGTTAGTCAGCCACTTGGCCCCCAGCTGCTTCGATCTGAGCACGAGCGCCTTTAGTTACCGACAACCCTTGTAGCTTAATCGCTCGACTGATTTCACCAGAAGCAATGATTTTCACTTTTTTGGTTTCATATCTTATTAAACCCACTTGCCGCAAAACCAAGATATCTATAATGTCTGCGGTCAGCGAGTCAAGCTCGTGCAATCTAATTTCATCTCCAAACCTAGCAGTTCTTGATCTAAATCCAAATTTAGGTAGCCGGCGCTGTAACGGCATCTGTCCGCCCTCAAAACCAACCTTATGGTACCCCCCCGAGCGTGACTTTTGACCCTTATGTCCTCGGCCAGCCGTTTTACCAAACCCTGACCCGGATCCTCTACCTACTCTTTTAGCCGCTTTGTTAGAGCCAGCTGCGGGACGCAGTGTGTTTAATTCCATAATCTAGACCTCTTGAACCTTCAGCATATACCCTATTTTATTGACCATGCCTCTGTTTTCATCTGTATTGATGACTTCAATCGTCTGCCACATCTTTCGCAGACCAAGTCCCCGAGCACATGCCTTATGACTCTTCAAGCGTCCGTTCAGGCTCTTGCACAGAGTGATTCTCAATTTTTCACCAGCCACATTCATTAACCTCGAATTTCTTCTACCGTCTTGCCTCGTTTCTCGGCCATTCTACGCGGAGAAGACATAGACATAAGACCGTTAATAGTGGCTTGCACTACATTCGCTGGGTTGGTAGTCCCTATACATTTTGCTAGTACGTTGTTAACGCCTAGCACATCAAAAACAGCCCTCATAGCTCCACCTGCGATAATCCCAGTACCCTCAGAGGCAGGCTGCATATATACCTTGGCAGCTCCATGAGTTCCAACTATCGCATACTGCAGTGTAGTCCCATTAATATCGATAGGCTGCATATTCTTTCGAGCACTTTCCATCGCTTTCTGAATTGCAATTGGAACCTCGCGTGCTTTTCCTCGTCCGTAGCCTACGCGTCCGGCACCATCGCCGACAACCGTTAGAGCGGTAAAGCTAAAGATACGCCCACCTTTGACTACTTTCGACACCCGATTAACGTTAATCAATTTTTCAAGATAGCCGTCATTATTATCAGACGGACCTTTTTTAAAATTCATTTTCTCTGACTACTCCTAGAATTTAAGTCCATGTTCACGGGCAGCAACCGCAAGTGCTTTAACGCGCCCGTGGTACTTAAATCCGGAGCGATCAAACGCCACCTTACTTATGCCTGCCGCGACTGCTCGCTCCGCCACTACCTTTCCTATATGCGCGGCTGCCTCGATATTTCCACTCGAGGAAACAGCGTCATTAATACTTTTTTCTAAAGTGGAAGCGCTCACCAACACCGTAGCGCCGTCTCGAGAAATAACCTGCGCATACATGTGTTTTGGCGTCCTATTAACACATAACCTGACGGCACGTTGCTGGCGAATAACAGCTCGTGTTTTAGTCGCTCTGCGTTGACGTGTAGTTGTCTTACCCATCCTCTATCCTTATGCCTTTTTAGCTTCTTTCTTGATTATATGTTCATCAAAATAACGGACGCCTTTACCTTTATAAGGTTCTGGCTTCCGATACGCTCTTATATTCGCCGCAACTTGGCCCACTTTTTGCTTGTCAATACCTTTCACCACTATCTCTGTCTGGCTAGGTGTGTTTACTTGCACTTCTTTAGGAACTTCATAGACCACGGGGTGTGAAAAGCCTAATGACAGATTTAATTTTTGACCTTGTGCTTGAGCACGATAGCCGACCCCAACGATAGAAAGCTTCTTTTCAAATCCTACAGAGACACCTGTCACCATATTTTGTAATAGCGCCCGTGTAGTACCAGAAAGAGCACTAGCAGACTGGCTCTCTTCTACCGCATGTACCAAAAGGAGATTATCTTCTTGCTTCACACCAATTAAAGCGTGCATATTATGTTGCAACTCACCTTTGGGCCCGGAAATTCTCACCTGAGAGCCTTCAATATGGACGCTCACTTTATCAAGCAATTCAATAGGCATTTTTCCAATTCGTGACATTATACTTACGCCTCAATAAACCGAACAGATAATTTCGCCGCCGATCCCTTGAGAACGGGCGTCACGATCGCTCATTAGCCCTTTCGAAGTAGATACAATAGCGACACCTAGACCTCCCACCACAGCAGGAATCTCACCTTTACCAGAATATATTCGCAATCCCGGTCTGCTAACTCTCTTCAGACTCTCTATCACAGGCTTCCCATCAAAATACTTAAGCTCAATAGTTAACTTTCTATCAGCCGCTTCTTCTCCGTCGACAGAGTAATTGACGATATAGCCTTCATCTTTCAATACTTTTGCTATATTTATCTTCTTTGTAGAAACTGGCATAGCTACACTAGCCTTAAGACGGCCATGCGCGTTTCTAATCCTTGTCAACATATCACTTATAGGGTCTTGCATACTCATATATCAAACAGCCTTTTACCAACTTGCCTTTACTAAACCTGGGACGTGTCCCTCCATAGCCACTCTTCTTAACTCGTTTCGAGCTAACCCAAACTTTCTATAGAAACCATGTGGCCGACCGGTTAATGCACATCTGTTTCTACCTCTAACTGGACTAGAGTCCCTCGGCAATTTCTGAAACTTCAGGCGCGCCGACTCTCGGTCTTCATAGGAAATTCCTTCATCTCCCATTATTTTTTTCAAGCTTGCCCGCTTATCCGCATACTGGGCTACTAGACGAGACCTTTTTAATTCTCGATTTACCATAGATTTCTTTGCCATTAGTCACTAACTCCTAAAAGGAAAACGGAACGCTTCTAGTAATGCACGTCCTTCTTCATTGTTTCTAGCTGAGGTGGTAATACAAATGTCCATTCCTCGGAGAGTATCGATTTTATCGTAATCAATTTCAGGGAAAATAATTTGTTCTTTTATGCCTAAACTGTAATTTCCTCGTCCATCAAAAGAGCGAGCATCTAAACCTCTAAAATCCCGAATTCTAGGGATAGCGATATTGATAAGGCGATCCAAAAATTCATACATCTTTTTTCGTCTAAGCGTAACCTTTACACCAATTGGCATATCATCCCTGATTTTAAAACCCGCAATTGACTTGCGAGACAAAGTGATAATAGGTTTTTGCCCAGCAATTAGCGCCATATCTTTAACTGCATGCTCTATAACTTTTTTATCCGCTACAGCCTCTCCCACCCCCATATTGAGGGTTATTTTTTTAACCCTTGGGAGTTCCATAGCGCTTTTCAAACCTAACTGTTCAGCTAGCTTTTTAGCGATAATATCCTCGTACTCAACTTGTAATCGAGCGCAGTCTGTACTTCCTTTCTTAGGCATCTACGACCTCTCCATTAGACTTAAAGTACCGAACTTTACGCCCATCTTCTAAAAACCGAAATCCTACACGGTCGCCTCTGCCGGTAGCAGGGTTATAAATTGCAATATTAGATATCTCCAGAGATGCCTCTTGCTCCAAAATACCACCAGGTTTATTTTCTTGTGGGTTAGGTTTGGTGTGCTTTTTTACCATATTCACTCCTTGAACGACCGCTCGCCCATTAGCTAAGACCCTAAGTACAGGACCTCGCTTACCGCGATCTTTCCCACTTAAAATATAAACTTCATCACCTTTTTTGATCTTATTCATTTTACCTACAACTCCTAGAGCACCTCAGGCGCGAGAGACACTATCCGCATGAACCTCTCACCTCTCAATTCTCGCGTGACTGGGCCAAAAATACGTGTGCCAATTGGCGCCAACTGCTTATCAAGCAAGACGACAGCATTGCCATCAAATCGAATTAAAGAACCGTCAGCTCGTCGCACTCCTTTACGGGTCCGCACAACCACGGCATCGAACACCTCACCTTTCCTAACTTTCCCTCGAGGAATAGCTTCTTTAACAGTTACCTTGATGACATCACCAATGCCAGCGTACCTCCGACGAGAACCACCCAACACTTTAATACACATCAGTCTGCGTGCTCCGCTATTATCAGCAGCATCCAACATCGTCTGCATCTGAATCATATATAACTCCGAAAAATTGTTATTGCCACGCGCACTAAACTAATGTCGCTTTTTCAATTACTTTTTGTAATCGCCAACTTTTATTCTTAGAAAGTGGGCGGCATTCCTCAATAGCGACTGTATCCCCATCATCACATTCGTTCATTTCGTCATGTGCAAGAATTTTGGTAGATTTTCGGATATATTTTCCATAAAGAGGATGCTTGACCTGTCGTTCCACCAAGACTGCTATTGTTTTTTCCATTGCGTTACTCACAACTTTTCCTGTCAGAGTCCGTACCATCTTTGCTACCTCGTTCATCCAGCTTCACCTACCAAACGTTGAGTCATAATTGTTTTAACGCGCGCTATATCTTTCCTAGCGTCTCGTATATCACTAGAACGTGCCTCTTGACCATAACCACTCTGCATACGCAAGCTAAACTGCTTTTTACGTAACTCGATTAGTAGCTCCGTCAACTCTTTTGAATTTTTGTTTCTAATATCAGCTGCTTTCATCACATGGCGGTCCTTACTGCAAATCTAGTCCTAACTGGCAATTTAGCGCTAGCAAGCCTCATGGCCTCTCTGGCCAACTCTTCCTCAACACCAGCCATTTCATATAAAATAGTCCCTGGCTTTACTTGGGCTACCCAGTACTCAACAGGTCCTTTTCCCTTCCCTTGTCGAACCTCTAAAGGTTTCTTCGTAATAGGCTTGTCCGGGAATATGCGAATCCAAACTGTCGCATCACGTTTAACATAGCGGTTTATCGCTCGTCTTGCCGCTTCTATCTGGCGAGCAGTCACACGGCCAGCAGTAGTAGCTTTAAGCGCAAAATCCCCAAAGCTCACCTTACTACCACGGTGAGCAAGGCCTCTATTACGGCCTTTCATTTGTTTTCTAAATTTTGTGTTTTTCGGTTGAAGCATAATTTGGTCCCTGGTTCTATTTCAGAGCACTGACTGCGTCATCAGAGGCAGGCTCAATCGTTTCTGGTTTTGAAGGTGCGGGAACAACCTCTCCTTTAAAAATCCAAACCTTAACGCCTATCACACCATAGGTAGTATTGGCTCTAGCAATGCCATAATCTATGTCAGCTCGCAACGTATGAAGGGGAACTCGGCCCTCTCTATACCACTCTGACCTAGCTATCTCAGCTCCATTCAAGCGGCCAGACACAAATATTTTAATACCTTCGGCACCTAACCTCATTGTGTTTGAAACCGCCCGTTTCATGGCCCGCCTAAACATAATTCTACGTTCCAATTGCTGTGCTACAGACTCAGCAACTAAAAGAGCGTCTAACTCAGGTTTTCTAATTTCCTCTACGGTCATATGCACAGGAACTCCCATGAAAGCCGACACTTGCTTTCGAAGAGCATCAATATCTTCGCCTTTCTTGCCTATCACTATGCCTGGGCGCGCAGTGTGAATGATAATACGAGCGTTACTAGCCGGCCGCTCTATCTGTATACGACTCACAGACGCATGCGCTAATTTTTTGCGCAAGATCTCTCGTACCTCAAGATCTTGATTCAGGTACTTTGCATAAAGTTTATTATCTACGTACCAGGTCGACGTCCAATCCTTTACGATTCCTAGACGTATTCCATATGGATGTACTTTTTGACCCATAATATTACTGCCCCAATTCCTTTACTTTTATAGTGATGTGGCTCGTTCTTTTTAAAATTTTTGCAGTCCTACCTCTAGCACGAGCACGCCAACGTTTCATTGTAGGCCCTTCATCAACAGACACATGTTCTATAAAGAGCTCATCTATGTCGAGACCATTATTATGTTCTGCGTTTGCTATTGCAGACTCCAAAAGTTTTTTCATTAAAGCTGCTGCTTTTTTCTCACTAAAAGTTAAAAGATTAATCGCACGATCTACCTTCAAGCCACGTACTTGATCGGCTACCAACCTAACTTTTTGAGCTGAGATTCTAATATCTTTTAATTTTGCTACAGTCGACATTTCTCACACCTTATCAGTCAATTAAATAGCTTTTTTGTCAGCTATATGGCCACGAAATGTCCTTGTGGGAGCAAACTCGCCAAGTTTATGCCCGACCATATTTTCATTCACATAGACTGGCATATGTTGCCTCCCGTTATGCACTGCAATCGTCAAACCAATCATGTCAGGTAGAACAACTGACCGTCTCGACCAAGTCTTAATCGGTCGTTTTTCATTTTTCTCTAATGCAGCCTCAACTTTTCTAGCTAAGTGGTGGTCTACAAAAGGACCTTTTTTAATTGAACGTGGCATAACTTTCTCGGTCCCTATCGCTTATTACGTCTTCTAACTATCATATTATTTGTGCGCTTATTACTTCTAGTTTTAGCGCCTTTAGTAGGCTGCCCCCAAGGACTGACCGGATGACGTCCACCTGAAGTCCGTCCTTCACCACCTCCATGGGGATGATCTACCGGATTCATGGCGACACCCCTTACAGTTGGTCGTACGCCCCTCCATCGGGTCGCTCCAGCTTTCCCTAATGAACGCAGTGAATGCTCTGAATTTCCCACCTCGCCTATAGTTGCCTTACAATCAAGTAGTATTTTTCTCATTTCGCCTGACCGTAGACGAAGAGTCGCATACTCACCGTCCTTGGCGAGATACTGCACACTAGCCCCAGCGCTGCGCGCTAACTGAGCACCTTTTTTTGGCTTCATTTCTACGCAATGGACAGTCGATCCAACAGGTATATTACGAAGAAGTAAACAGTTCCCGGGTTTTATCGGAGCATCCGCACCTGACCTTAGTACCATCCCAATTGCCAGATCTTTGGGTGAGAGTATGTAGCGCCTCTCTCCATCAACATAAAGCAATAACGCAATGTTTGCGGTCCGATTTGGATCGTACTCTAACCTCTCGACCTTCGCATCTACACCATCTTTGTCTCTCTTGAAGTCTATTATACGGTACTTCTGTTTATGACCGCCTCCTCTATGCCGCACAGTAATACGGCCAGTATTATTTCTACCCGCTGTCCTAGACTGAGACTCAACCAAGGGACCATGTGGCTCACCCTTATAAAGGTCCGCATTAACGACACTAACGACTCCTCTTCGACCAGGAGATGTGGGATTTGCTTTTCTTAATGTCATATTACTTTATTCCGCGCCCATAAAATCTATCTCAAATCCGTCTTTGAGAGAAACATAAGCTTTTTTCCAAGAACTTTTAACACCAACTCGATTCCGAAACCGACGAGTCCTGGGCTTAACTACGAGTGTGGTCACCTTGGACACTTCTACTTTAAAAAGCTGCTCAACTGCGGTTCTTATTTCAATTTTTGTTGCATCATTTAGCACCCGAAACATGTATTGGTTATACCTTTCGCCTACCCGAGCACTTTTCTCAGTTACCTTCGGCTGCAATATTATTTGGAGAACACGTTCCTGATTCATTTCAACATACCTTCTATCTCTTCTAGCGCGTCTCTAGTCACAATGACATTCTTAAAAGCAACCAGCACCGCAGGATCGATCGTAGCGGCTTCTATCAAACCGATGTTTGGAATATTGCAAGTCGCCAAAATAAGATTTTCACTAGGCTCACTACATATAATGAGCGCGTCGGAAATTCCAAGAGTCTTTAAACACTCTATAACAATTTTTGTCTTTGGCTGTTCTATGGGAAACCCTTCAACCGCGATCAATCGCTTTTGCCTTAGTAATTCAGACAAAATCGATCTCATTGCACCTCGGTACATTTTTCGATTCACTTTCTCCGAAAAATCTCGAGGTCTAGCTGCAAAAGTCACGCCGCCACTTCTCCATATAGGAGATCTATTGGTTCCGGCCCTTGCACGCCCTGAACCTTTTTGCGCCCAAGGCTTCTTTCCGCCGCCTCGAGCATCAGAGCGGCTCTTCTGCGCTTTTGTCCCGCTCCGTCCACCTGCTAAAAACGCCGTGACCACTTGATGAATCAATGGCTCGTTGTAATCTCTACCGAAAACTTCATCAGAAAGCACAGCTTGCGCAGATGAAGCACTCGATGCGAATGTTTGAAGTTCCAATTCCATGTTAACCACTTACTTTTCGATTTTTAATACCGTGATGTATAAGAAGCTCGCCACCTTTGGCTCCAGGAACTGCCCCCTTTACCAGCAGGAATCGATTTTCCGTATCTACACGCACTATTTTTAGTCCCTGAACGGTGCATTGCTGAGCACCCATATGGCCAGCCATTTTTTTTCCTTTAAAAACCCGCCCTGGTGTTTGACACTGACCTATCGATCCGGGAACTCTGTGAGACAAAGAATTACCATGAGTAGCATCCTGCCCCTTGAAGTTATGCCTTTTTATAGTTCCGGCAAATCCCTTACCAATACTAGCCCCAGACACATCCACAATTTGTCCCTCTTGGAACAAATCAAGTGGAATTTCTGAGCCTGCATTCAAATCCTCACCTTCCCCTTCTTCTAAGCGAAATTCCCAAAGCCCTAGGCCTGCCAGTTCACCTGCTTTCTTGTATTCGCCTTCCAACGCTTTGTTTATACGATTCTTGTGTTTTTCGCCATAAGTCACTTGAACAGCTCGGTATCCGTCGCTTTCTTTAGTCTTAACTCTAATGACTCTGTTGGCTATTACCTCTAGTACCGTTACAGGAGTAGACGCACCATCCTCAGAAAAAATTCTAGTCATCCCTCGCTTTACTCCGACCACACCTAAACTCATAATTCTGCGCTCCAACCGGCCCTAATTAAGCTTTATTTGTACGTCAACGCCAGCAGCCAAATCCAGCTTCATCAGCGCGTCAACAGTTTTATCTGTAGGGTTAACAATGTCTAACAGACGTTTATGCGTTCTGATTTCGTACTGATCTCTAGCATCTTTATTGACGTGAGGAGATATAAGTACCGTGAAACGTTCCATCTTTGTAGGCAAAGGAATAGGCCCTTTCACTTGAGCACCGGTCCTTTTCGCAGTCTCCACAATTTCTCGTGTAGACTGATCTATTAACCGATGGTCAAACGCCTTAAGTCTTATTCTAATTACTTGTTGATTCATGTTACTTACTACTGGCCTAAACTTTATAGTTATTATTCAATGATCTTCGATACAACACCTGCACCGACTGTTCGACCGCCCTCTCGTATAGCAAAGCGCAACCCTTCGTCCATAGCGATAGGGTTAATCAACTTCACCGTCACTTTTACATTATCTCCAGGCATAACCATTTCGACACCTGACGGCAGCTCTACGGCCCCAGTTACATCCGTTGTACGAAAATAAAACTGTGGACGATAGTTATCAAAAAAAGGCGTGTGACGCCCACCTTCATTCTTAGAAAGGACATACACTTCTGCTTCAAAATGAGTATGAGGTGTTACAGAGCCAGGGTGACAAAGCACCTGTCCACGCTCTACTTCCTCACGCTTGGTCCCGCGCAAAAGAACACCTACGTTATCGCCAGCTTGTCCTTCATCAAGTAGCTTTCGAAACATCTCAACACCAGTACAAATCGTTTTCTGGGTATCTTTGATGCCGACAATCTCAATTTCCTCGCCAACCTTCACAACCCCTCTCTCTACACGTCCTGTCACTACTGTTCCACGACCGGAAATAGAGAAAACATCTTCAATAGGCAATAAAAATGGCAAATCAACTGGACGCTCTGGAATAGGAATAAATTCATCCATAGCCACAACCAGCTTTTCAATAGCTTGAGAGCCGATCTCGCTTTCGTCACCTTCTACAGCTTTTAAAGCACTGCCGATAATGACTGGCGTGTCATCACCTGGATATTCATATAAGTCGAGTAACTCACGGATCTCCATCTCAACCAACTCAAGAAGTTCCGCATCATCAACCGTGTCCGCTTTGTTCAAGAAAACGACAACTTTAGGCACACCTACTTGGCGAGCCAGCAAAATGTGTTCTCTTGTTTGGGGCATCGGACCGTCTGCCGCGCTACAAACCAAAATTGCACCATCCATCTGTGCAGCGCCGGTAATCATGTTTTTTACGTAATCAGCATGCCCAGGACAATCTACGTGCGCGTAATGTCGCCCTTCACTTTCATACTCCACGTGGGCAGTCGCAATCGTAATACCTCGCTCACGTTCTTCAGGAGCATTATCAATTTGACCATACTCCTTCGTTTCCCCGCCAAATTTCTTAGCGCTGATTATCGTAAGCGCCGCCGTTAGCGTCGTCTTCCCATGATCGACGTGGCCAATAGTACCCACGTTTACATGTGGTTTTAATCGTTCAAACTTTTCCTTCGCCATGGTTGCTAACCCTCTATCTATCAATATTTAGCTAAAAACTTTACGTTCTATTAATTACCGTTTCTGCCACTTTTTGAGAAACCTGCATATATCTCGCAAATTCCATGGCATAAGTGGCTCGCCCTTTCGTTCCCGACCTTAGATCAGTCGCATATCCAAACATTTCCGCTAACGGGACATCCGCTTTAATTATCGCACCGCCAGGGCAATCCTCAGTGCCAAGCACTATACCTCTGCGCCTATTTAAATCACCATTAACAGTACCTAAGTACTCTTCAGGAGTTAAAATTTCCACGTTCATTACTGGCTCCAACAAGATAGGATTTGCCTGCTTAGCCCCATCTCTAAATGCCATAGAAGCTGCGATCTTGAATGCGATCTCACTGGAGTCAACATCGTGAAATGATCCATCGAACAATGTCACTTTGACATCGGTTACTTTATAGCCAGCTAGAACACCGTTCAAAAGAGATTCTTGTACGCCTTTTTCAATTGCCGGAATAAAACCCTTTGGAATCACTCCACCTTGTAACGCATTTATGAACGTAAACCCTTCGCCTCTTGCAAGCGGCTCAATTTTCAACACAACATGTCCGTATTGACCTTTCCCACCAGTTTGGCGAACAAACCTACCTTCCGCTTTTTCTACAATCTTTCTAATAGTCTCACGGTAAGCCACCTGAGGCTTTCCTACATTCGCTTCCACCTGAAACTCTCTTTTCATCCGATCGACAATAATGTCCAAATGTAACTCACCCATCCCAGAGATGATTGTCTGGCCAGACTCTTGATCTGTAACAACTTTAAACGAAGGATCCTCAGCCGAAAGCTTTTGCAACGCCAAAGTCATTTTCTCTTGATCACCTTGCGTGCGGGGCTCTATAGCGACCGCTATAACAGGCTCAGGAAACTCAATGCGCTCTAAAATAACAATTTTCGAAGGGTCGCAAAGCGTGTCCCCAGTCGAAACATCCTTCAAACCTACTGCCGCGGCAATATCTCCAGCCCGCACCTCTTTTATTTCGTCACGACTGTTCGCGTGAATTTGCAGCAACCTTCCCAGCCTCTCTTTTTTTCCTTTCACAGAGTTGTAAACACTATCTCCAGTCCTAACAACCCCTGAATACACGCGAAAAAATGCTAATGTCCCCATGAATGGATCAGTAGCTGTTTTAAAAGCCAGAGCGGAAAAATTGTCTTCATCGGTAGGAGCGCAAAGCACTTTTTCATCTGAATCAGGCACAGATGCATGCAAGCTTTTAGCATCAACGGGAGATGGGAGGTACTCTATAACAGCATCAAGAAGGCACTGGACACCCTTATTTTTAAAAGCTGACCCACACAATACAGGGACAATTTCGTTCTTGAGCACTCTCTCTCTCAAACCTGCGGTAACTTCATCTTGTGTCAAACTCTCGCCAGACAAATATTGTTTGGTAAGCCTATCACTGCCATCAGCCGCAGCCTCAACAATCAACTCACGCGCTCTCAAGGATCTTTCTATCAGATCTGCAGGTATTTCTGACTCTTCGTGAGTCAGCCCAAGGTCTTCACTATTCCAATAAATAGCCTTCATGCGGACCAAATCTATCACGCCGGAAAAACTCTCTTCGGATCCTATTGGCAGCTGCACCGCTATAACATTTGCTCCTAGTCGGTCTCGAATAGATCCAAGCACCCGTTCGAAATCAGCTCCTGAGCGGTCCATCTTGTTAACAAAAGCGATCCTAGGAATTTCATGTTTATTGGCTTGACGCCAGACTGTTTCGCTCTGGGGTTCCACCCCTCCAACTGCGCAGAAAACACCTATAGCTCCATCTAACACTCTTAAAGATCTCTCAACCTCTATAGTGAAATCAACGTGGCCAGGGGTATCGATAATGTTGACTCTGTGAAGTCCTAAATCGTTTCTAAGGCCACTCCAAAAGCAGGTGGTCGCCGCGGAAGTGATAGTTATTCCTCTTTCTTGCTCCTGCTCCATCCAGTCCATGACTGCCGCGCCGTCATGAACCTCACCTATTTTATGAGAAACTCCTGTGTAATAAAGGATTCTCTCAGTAGTAGTAGTTTTACCCGCGTCAATGTGCGCCATAATTCCGATATTTCGGTAATTTTCGATCGGCGTAATACGAGACACTGTAGCTTACTCCGCAATCTAGAAACGGTAGTGCGAAAACGCTCTATTCGCTTCCGCCATTTTATGGGTGTCTTCACGCTTTTTAACAGCAGAACCACGGTTTTCACATGCTTCTAAAATCTCTCCTGCCAGTCGCTGGCCCATTGATTTTTCGTTTCTTTTCCTTGCAGCATCTACTAACCAACGCATTGCTAAAGTAACACGCCTGCTAGAACGTACCTCAACAGGGACTTGGTATGTTGCCCCGCCAACCCGTCGAGACTTCACTTCCACTTTCGGCTCAACATTTTCAAGAGCCTGCTTAAACATATCCAACCCAACACCTTTTGTTTTGTCTTCTACTTGAACCAAAGCACCATATACAATTTTCTCTGCAACTGCTTTTTTCCCCGATGACATCACTAGATTGATGAATTTCGCTAAGACTCGATCTTGGTACTTCGGATCAGGTAATATTTCTCGTTTCGTTGCTACTCGACGTCTTGACATTATATAAACCTTAAATACGTGCTATTTAGTCTTAGGACGCTTAGCGCCATATTTAGAGCGACCACGCCGTCTTTCAGAAACACCAGAGGTATCTAATGTCCCACGCACGGTGTGATAACGCACACCAGGTAAATCTTTCACTCTTCCACCACGTATCAAAATGACCGAGTGCTCTTGTAAGTTATGACCCTCACCACCGATGTACGTAGTCACTTCTTGCCCATTCGTCAATCTTACTCTCGCTACTTTCCTCAACGCCGAGTTTGGCTTCTTTGGGGTTGTCGTATAAACACGAGTACATACACCTCGCTTCTGAGGACAAGCCTCCAGAGCAGGCACTTTGCTTTTTTCACGCACCCGTTTTCGCGGATTTCTTACTAATTGATTAATTGTAGGCATAATTCTCTTAACACACTTTTTTTAAAGAACATCACTAAAGTCGGTTCCTAAAAACACAAAGACAATAATACTTATGACATATTGCACAAGGAATTGCTCGGGAACACGACAGAAATGATAATAAAACCCTAAAGGGAGATGACACGAGCCCTCTCCATCCTAGGCGGCGAATATTAGAGTCCTATGGCTCCTTTGTCAACAAATTTAGGCGCTTTTCGACTCGGTAATCTCCTCCGCGCCATCCTTTAGCTCCGTGAGCAACTCAGCATCAATCTCAGCAGCGAGCGCCGCCGCTATCGCCGCAGGATCCCGCCCGTGACTCAGCTTTCGTTCTTGATGATACGCATAACCTGTCCCAGCGGGAATTAAACGCCCCACGATTACATTCTCCTTAAGTCCTCTCAGCACATCTCTCTTCCCTGTAACTGAAGCTTCTGTCAACACACGTGTAGTCTCCTGGAATGAGGCAGCCGATATAAACGACTCTGTAGCGAGGGATGCCTTAGTAATACCTAATAGCAACTGGTTGTATGTAGCCTCCAATCCATCCTTAGTGCGTACTCGATCATTTGCTTCTCGAAGCTTTTCTTTTTCGACTTGCTCGCCCTTCAAAAAGGAAGTGTCCCCACCGTCAACTATCACTACTTTTCGCAACATCTGCCTAACAATAGTTTCTATATGTTTATCGTTAATTTTAACGCCCTGTAGACGATACACGTCTTGCACTTCGTTCACGATATAGCGCGTCAACGCAGTGAGCCCTCTTAGACGCAAGATATCTTGCATATCTGGAGCGCCATCACACACCACTTCACCTTTCTCTAGGAACTCACCTTCATAAGCGTTTACATTGCGGAATTTAGGGATTAACAGTTCAGTCTGTACCCCATCCTTGTCGGTAATAATAAATCTTTGCTTACCTTTCGTGTCTTTACCGAAAGAAACTGTACCTGAAGCCTCAGCCAGTATTGCCGACTCTTTAGGCTTTCTAGCTTCAAAAAGATCGGCCACTCGAGGTAATCCACCAGTAATATCTTTAGTTTTACTAGATTCCTGAGGCATCCTCGCTAACACATCACCCACGCTAACTTCCTCTCCGTCAACCGCAGTAATAACGGCATTTGCGGGCAAGAAATGATGCGCTGGGATTTCTGTCCCCGGTATATTAAGTTGGTGGCCTTTACTGTCTACTAGTTTAACCATGGGTCTCAACTCGCGAGCACTACTCGAACGTTGTTTGGAATCAATCACCACTACACTGGACAAGCCAGTAATATCATCAAGTTCTTTAGAAACCGTAACACCTTCAAGAACATTTTCGAACATAGCCACTCCAGCCACCTCCGAGATAATTGGATGAGTATGCGGGTCCCATGTCGCTACTTGTTGGCCGGCATCCACCTCGGAACCGTCGGCTGCCGAAATCACAGCTCCATAAGGCACTTTATAACGCTCTCTTTCTCTTCCGAGATCGTCATTTACGACAAGCTCCCCAGACCGAGAAACCGATCTATAAGTCCCATCTTCGTGGGAGAGTGTTTTCATCTTTTCTAACTTAAGTGTTCCAGCTACATTGACCTCGATACTACTAATTGCAACAGCCCTCGAAGCCGCCCCACCAATATGGAAGGTCCGCATAGTAAGCTGAGTCCCCGGTTCTCCTATCGACTGTGCGGCGATGACACCCACCGCTTCACCTTTATTAACGAGGTGTCCTCTAGCTAAATCGCGACCATAACATGACGCGCAAACACCATATCTAGTGAGACAATGTATTGGCGTTCGCACTATCACCTCATCAATTCCATTAGAATCGAGCAATTCTACCCACTTTTCATCAATTAATGTTCCCATGGAAGCTAGTACGTCATCCCCACCTGGTTTAACAACATCTTGGGCCACGGTACGCCCTAGTATCCTGTCACCTAAAGCCTCGATAACATCACCACCTTCAATGACAGGACGCATAACAAGACCAGTCTCTGTTCCACAGTCATCCTCAGAAACCACCAAATCTTGAGCCACATCTACTAGCCGCCGAGTTAGATAACCAGAATTAGCTGTCTTCAGCGCAGTATCAGCAAGACCCTTTCGCGCCCCATGCGTTGAAATAAAATATTGCAACACGTTAAGGCCTTCTCTGAAATTGGCCGTAATAGGTGTTTCGATTATAGAGCCATCCGGCTTAGCCATCAGTCCACGCATACCTGCCAACTGTCTAATCTGTGCAGCTGAGCCTCGAGCCCCTGAATCTGCCATCATGAATATACTGTTAAACGAATCCTGTTGAACTAACTCCCCAGCAGCATTAGTGACCTCCTCAGTCCCTAGCTTGTCCATCATAGCTTGTGCCACCTGATCGTTGGTTCGAGACCAAATATCAACTACCTTATTGTATCTCTCGCCTGTGGTAACCAATCCGGATGCATACTGATCCTCGATTTCTTTTACAGCCAAATTAGCCTCAGCAATAATAGATTCTTTCTCATCAGGCACGACCATGTCGTCAATACCTATTGATATACCAGCACGCGTAGAATGGTGAAATCCGGCGTACATTAACTGATCAGCAAAAACAACCGTATCTTTTAAGCCAACAACCCTATAACAAGTATCAAATAACTTCGAAATAGACCTTTTATTAAGAACTTTGTTTACAAAGGAAAACGGCAGGCCATGAGGAATTATCGGCGCCAAAAGCGCACGTCCAACAGTAGTTTCGACAAGCTCAGTCCGTGTCTGTAACTCGTTAGCCTCATCGTGTTCAGTCAATTCCATTCTAACTTTACATGCGGCATGAATAGATACGGCCTTAGTTTCAAATGCTCTATGCACCTCTGACGCATCCGCAAAAACCATTCCTGCTCCCTTCGCGTTAGCAGAGGTTCTGGTCATATAATATAGACCTAACACCACATCTTGACTGGGAACAATTATTGGATCTCCATTTGCTGGCGACAATATATTGTTTGTGGACATCATCAGAGTGCGTGCTTCAAGCTGAGCTTCCAACGCCAACGGAACATGCACAGCCATCTGATCGCCATCAAAATCCGCATTAAAAGCCGTACAAACTAGAGGATGAAGCTGTATAGCTTTTCCTTCAATCAACACCGGCTCAAAGGCTTGAATACCCAATCGGTGCAGTGTGGGCGCCCTGTTTAGCATAATGGGATGTTCGCGAATCACATCCTCTAAGATGTCCCATACTTCAGGGCCTTCGAGCTCAACAAGCTTTTTAGCCGCCTTAATCGTAGTAGCCATGCCCCGATGCTCTAACTTGCTAAAAATAAATGGCCTGAAAAGCTCCAATGCCATTTTTTTTGGAAGGCCACACTGATGCAGCTTTAAAGTAGGCCCAACCACAATTACCGACCGACCAGAGTAGTCTACCCGCTTGCCCAGCAAGTTTTGCCGGAACCTACCTTGTTTCCCTTTGATCATATCCGCCAATGATTTCAGCGGTAGTTTATTCGTGCCAGTGATGGCCCGGCCTCTGCGACCGTTATCGAGAAGAGCGTCAACAGATTCCTGTAACATTCTTTTTTCGTTCCTGACAATGATATCAGGAGCATTTAAATCGAGTAATCTTTTCAGCCGGTTATTACGGTTTATGACCCTTCTATACAAATCATTCAAATCAGAGGTGGCAAAGCGCCCCCCATCTAGCGGAACAAGAGGACGCAGCTCTGGAGGTAATACCGGCAATACTTTCAGAACCATCCATGCTGGCTTATTACCAGACTGAACAAAAGCTTCCAACAGTTTCAACCGTTTCGTAAATTTTTTAATTTTTGTTTCAGAATTAGTTTTTGGCAGACTTTCCCGGATTGATGCAATTTCTTCTTTTAAATCAACTCCTCTTAAGAGCTCATAGATTGCCTCAGCACCCATCCGCGCATCAAATTCATCACCATATTGTTCTAAAGCATCTAAATAGGCTTCCTCAGTCAACGTCTGCCCAATCTCAAGATCAGTCATACCGGGTTCAACTACTACATACGACTCAAAATACAGAATTCTCTCTATTTCTCTCAGAGTCATATCTAGCAATAGGCCCATTCGAGATGGCAGTGACTTCAAATACCAAATGTGAGCTACAGGACTAGCAAGCTCAATATGCCCCATCCTCTCTCGCCGGACCTTAGCCAGCGTAACTTCAACGCCACATTTCTCACAAACCACACCCCGATGCTTGAGGCGCTTGTATTTGCCGCACAAGCATTCATAGTCTTTAATAGGGCCGAATATCTTCGCACAAAACAAACCTTCTCGCTCTGGCTTGAACGTCCTGTAGTTTATCGTCTCAGGTTTTTTCACTTCTCCATAAGACCACGACCGAATTTTTTCGGGAGAGGCTAAGCCAATAGAAATGGCATCAAAATCATCCGTGACACCTTGATTTCTTAATAAATCGAGTAGGTCTTTCACAATAAATACTCCTTAAAGTGATTGTGGCAGCAAATTTTTAAACAGGCCCATTAACTTCAACTATCAAGCTCTATATCAATTCCGAGAGAGCGAAGTTCTTTAAGCAACACATTGAATGACTCGGGCATACCCGCATCCATTTGGTGATTGCCGTCCACAATGTTTTTATACATTTTGGTCCTACCATTGACATCATCAGATTTCACTGTGAGCATTTCCTGCAGCGTGTAAGCTGCCCCGTATGCTTCCAGCGCCCACACTTCCATTTCGCCAAACCGCTGGCCACCAAATTGTGCCTTACCACCTAACGGTTGCTGGGTTACCAAGCTGTAAGGTCCAGTAGATCTGGCATGCATTTTATCATCAACCAGATGATTGAGTTTTAGCATATACATATACCCGACCGTAGTAAGCCTATCTAACAGATCCCCCGTCCTACCATCGATTAACTGAGTTTGCCCAGAGGTTGGCAAACCCGCTATCTCTAGCATGCGTTTAATCTCACTTTCAGTGGCACCATCAAAAACAGGCGTAGCCATAGGTACACCAGCTTTTAAGTTCTGAGCCAAAGCCAGTATTTCATCTTCTGACAGGAGATCTAGATCTTCCTGCTTACCGCTCGCATTGTATATTTCACCCAGGAAATTTCGGATGTTCGATGCACTTTCTAGGTTTTCCAGCATTTTTCCTATTTTCAATCCGCAACCTTTGGCGGCCCAGCCCAAATGAGTTTCCAACACCTGTCCTACGTTCATTCTAGAGGGCACGCCTAAAGGATTTAAAACAATGTCGACGGGTCGACCATCGACGTCGTGGGGCATGTCCTCAATTGGGACGATCATCGAGACCACACCTTTGTTCCCATGTCTTCCGGCCATTTTATCGCCAGGCTGCATCCTGCGTTTCACAGCCAAATAGACTTTTGCCATTTTCAGAACACCTGGAGCCAGATCGTCTCCAGCAGTAAGCTTCTTACGTTTCTCTTCCAACTGTATGCGAAGATCTTCTCGATGCTTTTCAGCTTGCAATGCCAATTTTTCAAGCTGCTCTGCAGCAACATCACTCTTTAGCTTAAAATCAAACCATTTTTGCTGCTCGATGTCATCAAGATTTTGTTTAACAACCTTAGTACCGACCTTAACGGTGCCGAGTCCCTTATCAACCACTTTCCCTATCAATAAGCGCTCAACTCGCTCAAATAAGTGAGATAGAAGGATCTTCAGTTGGTCGTCTAGATCCTTTCGCACCCTCGCGATCTCAGACTCCTCAATTTCCTTTGCCCTAGCATCTTTTTGGACTCCATCTCTGGTGAAGACCTGCACATCTATGACGGTACCACTCATACCTGAAGGGACTCTAAGAGATGTATCTTTAACGTCAGATGCTTTTTCTCCAAATATAGCCCTGAGCAATCTCTCCTCGGGCGTGAGCTGGGTCTCTCCTTTGGGAGTGACCTTTCCAACCAAGATATCTCCAGGGCTCACCTCCGCTCCTACGTAAACAATACCTGATTCATCAAGCTTCGAAAGGGCCCCCTCGCCAACATTTGAAATATCTCCTGATATCTCTTCCGAACCTAGTTTGGTATCTCTTGCCACGCAAGTTAACTCTTCTATGTGAATAGACGTATAGCGATCTTCCTGAACTACCCTTTCAGAAATTAAAATAGAATCCTCAAAGTTGTATCCGTTCCAAGGCATAAATGCGATCAGCATGTTCTGTCCGAGGGCCAACTCGCCGAAATCAGTGGATGGCCCATCGGCAAGCGTGTCACCAGCCGCCACGACATCACCAATTTGAACCAATGGTTTCTGGTTTATACAAGTATTTTGGTTGGAGCGCGTGTATTTAGTTAGGTTATAAATATCCACCCCTGCCTCGCCAGCATTTGCCTCATCATCATTGGCTCTAACAACAATGCGACTGGCATCAACGGAATAAACCTGTCCACCTCGCTTAGCCACAATAGTTACACCAGAATCTTTGGCTACAGCTCTCTCTATACCAGTCCCTACTAAGGGTTTCTCAGCTCTTAAAGTTGGTACTGCCTGCCTCTGCATATTAGAGCCCATCAGTGCTCTGTTAGCATCGTCATGCTCTAAAAACGGAATCAATGCTGCGGCTACAGATACTATTTGACGGGGAGAAACATCCACGTAATCTATCTTATCAGCGGCCGCCATCATAAACTCATTTTGGTGCCTGGCAGATATCATACTACCAGTGAACCGTCCGCCCGAATCGACTTCCGCATTTGCTTGGGCGATAACAAATTGTCCTTCTTCAATCGCCGACAAGTAATCTATTTCATGAGTCAAAGATCCATTTAGCACTTTTCTATACGGAGTTTCTAAAAACCCATAGTCATTTGTCCGCGCATAAACTGCCAAAGAATTTATCAGCCCAATATTGGGCCCTTCAGGTGTCTCAATAGGACACACTCTACCGTAGTGCGTTGGGTGGACATCTCTTACTTCAAATCCAGCTCGTTCCCTCGTTAGACCACCCGGACCTAGCGCTGAAATTCTTCTCTTATGAGTGACTTCAGACAAAGGATTATTCTGATCCATAAATTGGGACAGCTGGCTGGATCCAAAAAACTCTTTAATAACTGCCGAAACTGGCTTGGCATTTATCAACTCTTGCGGCATGTACCCCTCGGACTCAGCCAAGCTCAAACGCTCCCTGACTGCTCTCTCAACGCGCACTAAGCCGACACGGAACTGATTCTCTGCCATTTCTCCTACACTACGCACGCGCCGATTACCTAAGTGGTCTATATCGTCAACGGTCCCTTGACCATTTCGAATATCGATGAGAACTTTCAAAACTTCTATCAAATCGGACTCATCTAAAACCCCAGAACCAGTAACTGCGTCGCGACCAACTCGTCGATTAAACTTCATTCTGCCAACTGCAGACAAATCGTAACGTTCTTCTGCAAAAAAAAGATTTCGAAATAAGTTTTCTGCAGCGTCTTTTGTAGGGGGCTCGCCGGGCCGCATCATTCTATAAATTTCAATTTGTGCTTCAAGCTGCGAGTTCGTTGGGTCCATGCGCAGCGTTTCGGCCATATACGCACCTCTATCCAAATCATTAGAAAAAATAGCATCCAACTGTCGAATCCCATTGCTCTCAAAAAGATCTAGGAGCTCTTCGGTAATCTTGGTATTAGCCTCTGCAAGCAACTCCCCTGTTTCGACATCGACAACATCATGAGCACAAGTTTTCCCTACTAAATAACTTCTTGGAACACTAATCTCTTTTATCCCACGTTCTTCAAGGACACGAGTATGTCTTGTCGTAATCCTATGATTGGCTTCAACAAGGACCTTTCCCTGAGAATCTAGCAAATCAAATTCAAATGTCTCACCACGAAGACGTTCAGGAATAATTTGCGCTTGAACGTTCTTCCCATCTAAAGCGAATGAGTCTCTCTCAAAAAAAGTATCAAGAATTTGGCTAGTAGAGAATCCAATGGCGCGCAATAGTATTGTAGCCGGTAGTTTTCTTCTACGATCGATTCGTACGTACATGTGATCTTTAGGATCGAACTCAAAATCTAACCACGAACCTCGGTACGGAATGACTCGCGCTGAAAATAAAAGCTTCCCAGAAGAATGTGTCTTACCTCTGTCATGGTCAAAGAACACACCCGGAGACCGATGAAGTTGGTTAACGATCACTCTCTCTGTTCCGTTTATAACGAACGTACCATTAGGAGTCATGAGAGGCAGTTCCCCCATATAGACTTCCTGCTCTCTAACGTCTTTTACAGCTTTTTCGGAGGTAGATTCTTTGTCGTAGATCACCAGTCGAAGAGTAACCCTGAGAGAAGTTGCATAGGTCGCCCCTCTTAACTGACACTCTTTCACATCGAAACCAGGGGTACCTAACCGATAGCTGACGTAATCCAAAACAGCAGTTCCGGAGTAACTTTCTATCGGAAAAACAGATTTAAAGGCAGCGTGCAATCCAGAATTTTCACGTTTCTCCGGAACACTGTTTTCCTGAAGAAACCCTTTGTACGACTCTATCTGAGTGCCTAGCAAATATGGCACTTCAAGAATCGTGGGCGTCTTACTAAAATCTTTCCGGATACGCTTTTTTTCAGTGTAGGAATACGCCATTATAATTACCGTCCTATTTAGCTGCTCGTAAATTTGACATTATTGTCTTTATAAACAAAGCTTTAAGTTTTTTCGCAAAGTAATCTTTCCACTATCGCCCCATGTTTATGGAGTGCTGATAGAGAGTTTTTCAGCAGGATTATCAACAGTATCCAACCTGCGTATTACTTAAGTTCTACTGTACATCCCGCGTCTTCAAGTTGCTTTTTAATCTCCTCCGCTTCAGCCTTTGGCGCTGCTTCTTTCAAGGTCGCAGGGGCTGATTCAACCATATCCTTAGCCTCTTTTAGCCCAAGACCTGTTATAGCGCGGACCGCCTTAATAGCCCCAACTTTGTTTTCACCAAAGCCTGCGAGGACGACATCAAACTCATCCTTCTCTGCTTCCGCCTCTTCACCGGCAGCTGCTACAGGAGCAGCTGCAGCTGCGGCTGCAGCGGAAACTCCCCACTTCTCTTCTAGATCCGAAACGAGCTCAGTCACTTCCATGATACTCATGCTACTAAGGGCTTCGATTAACTCTTCTTTTGAAACTGCCATTTTTTTTACTCCTAAAAAATCTTTTCTTTTAAATTAAATTAAGCAGACGGTTGCTTACTTACATATGCGGATAAGACACGAACAAATTGACTTGATGGCGCCGCGAGGACACGCACCAAGTTGGTTTGCGACGACTGTAAAACTGACAAAAGCATAGACCTTGCTCCATTAAGAGTAGGCATTTTTGCCAGCAAATCTAAATCTTCCGCAGGTCTCAACACTCCCGACACCACTAGTGCCCGGGTTATAAGCTTTTCATTTTCTTTAGCAAATGCTTGAACTAGCCGCGCGCCTGCTCCGGGATCTTCCCCAGAAAACACAAGTAATAGAGGCCCTAATAATGAATCATTGAGGCACTCAAACGTTGTGCCTGCCAATCCTCGCTTAGCGAGAGTGTTTTTGACAACCCTTACCGTGACGCCATCATTGCGTGCTTTAGATCGCAACTCGGTCATCTGCTCGACAGTCAATCCATTATATTCAGCGGCAATCGCCGTCTGAGCGTTCACTGCAATTTCATTTACTTCCAAAACAACCGTCTGTTTTTGAGTGAAATTAAGACTCATATTGGTTATCTCTCCAAGTTTAATCTGGCTTAATCGCCAAATTGCACCAATTTACAATCCTCCAACAATTGAAGGACTCTTATTGTGGTGCCTCAACTAACAATCTTGCTAGTAAGGGAAACACCATCTACGCAGGCCTAATCGATTAACCACATAAACGTGGACCTACGGTCTCTGACGACTGTTAGTAATACCAACAACCCAAAGTCAAGTTTCACTGCTGAAACAAATTCTTTCGCAACTAATCAAACATCTAAAGATGATTTATCAAAAGCTACTCCTAGGCCCATGGTAGAGGACACACTCATTGTGCGAAGATACAGCCCTTTCGAAGAGCTAGGTTTCGCCTTTACCACATCATTAACTAGCGCCACTAAATTCTCTCTCAGATGCTCCACCGAGAATGACGCCTTGCCAATAGAGCAGTGGATTATCCCGGCCTTATCAGTTCGAAATTGCACTTGGCCAGCTTTAGCATTTTTTACTGCCGTCTCTACCTCTGCTGTCACTGTACCTACCTTAGGATTAGGCATTAACCCCCGCGGACCAAGTATTTGACCTAACTGGCCGACCACACGCATCGAAGCGGGAGTTGCTATAACCACATCGAAATCCATTTTCCCTTGCTTAATATCGGCCGCCAGATCTTCAAAACCTACTATATCAGCACCAGCTTCACGCCCTTTATCTGCATCAGCGCCTTCAGCGAAAAGTGCTATCCGAACTGTTTTACCAGTTCCATTAGGCAAAAGTGTCGCACCTCTAACCCCTTGATCAGATTTTCTTGAATCGACTCCTAGATTAATCACCACGTCAACTGATTCATTAAACTTAGCTGAAGCACTTTCTTTAATCAAGGTTAGTGCCTGATCAACCGTTCTAAGACCTTCATGGACCTCCATTTTTTCGCGCATAGCGCGTAATCGCTTACCGGTAGTGGGCATATAACTAAACTCCTTCGACTTCAAAGCCCATACTGCGAGCGGTACCAGCAATAGTGCGTACCGCACTATCCATCCCGTTCGCAGTAAGATCTGGCTCTTTCATTGTGGCAATTGCCTCAAGCTGCTCTCTCGTGATGGTGCCAATTTTAGATGAATTAGGCTTGCCACTCCCTTTAGTTACGCCACCAGCTCTTTTTAGGAGCACTGAGGCGGGCGGCGTTTTGGTGATAAAAGTAAAGCTTTTATCGCTATGAACAGTTATCACAACTGGGATAGGTAACCCTGGCTCCATTTCTTGCGTCTTAGCGTTAAATGCTTTGCAGAACTCCATGATATTCACGCCTTGTTGACCAAGGGCGGGACCCACCGGAGGACTAGGGTTCGCCTGACCAGCTTTTACCTGCAATTTAATATAGGCATCAATTTTTTTTGCCACTTAGACTACTCTCCTCGGGTGCAATCGCTTTTCAGCTCCCCGCTAATAATTAAACTTTTATAATATTAAAAAAACCAAATTCTCTAACACACGCATCAGTCTTTACTGACTTGCCCAAACTCGAGCTCTACTGGGGTAGACCGACCAAAAATCGAAACCGACACCCTAAGCCGGCTTTTATCGTAGTTCACTTCTTCGACTGCTCCATTAAAATCAGCGAATGGCCCATCGAGAACCCTGACCAGCTCTCCCACCTCGAAAAGTGTTTTCGGCCTTGGCTTCTCCACTCCTTCTTGGATACGATTGAGAATTTCGTCCGCTTCCCGATTAGTTATTGGGGTCGGATTATCCTTTGTTCCCCCAATGAACCCCAAGACTTTGGGGCATTCTTTGACTAAATGCCACGTATCGTCCTCCATTTTCATTTCAACCAACACATAACCAGGGAAAAATTTACGCTCACTTTTTCGTTTGAGGCCTTCTTTCATTTCAACCACTTCTTCAGTAGGCACCAATATCTGACCAAACTTTGAGCCCATAGAATTACGAGCTATTCTATCTTCAAGTGATTTCTTAACCTGGTTTTCAAAGCCAGAATAAGCATGTACAACGTACCAATTCATGTCCACACTTAGGTTCCTCTTCCAATCAACGCTTGAATCGAGCTACTTAAACCAAGATCTAAGATCCATAATAATATAGCAAACACGATAACCACGATCATAACAAAGAGCGTGGTTTGCAGTGTCTCTTGCCGAGTAGGCCATACTATCTTTCTGACTTCTACCTGTGCCTCACGTATGAAGGCGATCGCACTCTTTCCTTTTGAGGTAGAGGCAATGATGACACCTGAGATGCCTACGCCAGTCAAGACTCCGAGCACTCTAAATAACTTAGATGCGTCCGCATAGTAATAGAATCCGACAAGGCTCACCACAACCACTGACAAAGCCAACAAAAACTTCACGACATCAAACGAGCTTTCCTGTACATCAGTTTTAGTATTCATACATATCCGCTATAAAAATTAGTTAACCCAGTGAAAAAAGTTCACGAACAGAGGCTAATGGCAGGCCAGGAGGGAATCGAACCCCCAACCTGCGGTTTTGGAGACCGCCGCTCTGCCAATTGAGCTACTGGCCTAAACTTTATAGTTATTATTCAATGATCTTCGATACAAC
>Ga0209501_10000919_pt1 | contig 33598 bp, 28 predicted proteins | sample ArcticOcean_MG_C_4_FD_187434 | JGI IMG/M metagenome (GOLD analysis project Ga0209501, IMG submission 187434) | Marine microbial communities from western Arctic Ocean - ArcticOcean_MG_CB4_134 (SPAdes) (version 2) | ecosystem: Environmental > Aquatic > Marine > Oceanic | place: Arctic Ocean...
TGACAACATAGAATTCAAAGACGGCACCTTCATCTGCAAGAAAAATCAGGAGGATAGGTTCAGTTTCAGGGAACTCGCAGGCAAGCTTATGGAAACAGGGGGACTCGTTACGTGTTCAGCATCTGACCGACAGGGAGGAGTTGGAGCACAGCTAGCCGGTCACATCGTCGACTTAGAAGTCGATCCTGATACTGGCAAAGTGGATATTCTAAGGTACACCACGTTTCTTGATGCAGGCAAGGCGGTCTATCCAAGCTATGTAGAAGGACAGATGCAAGGCGCTGCTCTTCAAGGTATAGGGTGGGCTCTTAACGAGGAGTACTTCCTTACCAAGGATGGCACTATGGCTAACTCGAGCTTACTCGACTATCGAATGCCAACCACACTCGATATGCCAATGATAGACACCGTCATTATCGAGGTACCTAATCCCCGTCATCCTTTCGGATTAAGAGGTGTAGGAGAAACCGTGATTGTTCCTCCCCTTGGGGCAATAGCTAACGCAGTTTCGCACGCAATAGGAGTACGGATGACATCCCTCCCTATGACTCCCGCCGTAATATTAGAATCAATAACAACATCTAAGGCTAAGAACTAGTGCAGCACTAGCTAACCTTAATCTATAAGGGAAATATATGACGCAGGTAAACACCGTTTTAGGAACCATTGACAGCACCGAACTCGGAGCCATTCTCTTACATGAACACTTGGCTATCAGCTCAGCAGGTATCCCCCAAGTATTCCCTCAATTTATGGATAAAAATGTGGCACGTGAAGCGGGCGTACAAGCACTAGATGCTGCCTACGCTGAAGGTATCCGCTCATATGTCGATGTCACCACGATGGATTTGGGCAGGGATATGGGTGTGATTAAGGCCATAGCAGAGCAGTCAAACGTACACGTGATTATCGCCACGGGAATTTGGCTCGACATTCCACGAGCTCTTATCACTGGAGTAACCGTGGATCAACTAGCAACAGCATTTGTGCGTGAAATTGAAGTGGGAATTGAAAATACTGACATCAAGGCTGGGGTTATCAAAGTTGCCACGTCTGAGCAAGGGGTCACACCTGCCAATGAATTAGTTCTTCGTGCCGCTTCCAGAGCTGCTATCCATACTGGCGTGCCAATTTCCACCCATACATCTGCCAGCGCAAAGGTAGGAAATGATCAGATTGCAATTTTTGAAGATGAAGGGGTTAATCTGAAAAAGGTATACATAGGCCATAGTGATGGCACTGATGATCTCGAATACCTAAGGGGATTAGGTGATAAGCAATGCATCATTGGGATGGATACTTACGGCAGTGGCATTAATTGGGAAGAGAGAACAGCTATCGTGGCAGCATTGATAGAGCAAGGATACGAAACCAAGTTAGCACTGTCTCACGATATCGCACTCAGCTCCTTGCGCGTACCTGACCAAGAAAGCACGGCGCCTTCAAACCCCGATGGCATCTGCCTTATCAGCCGTAAGGTATTACCAAGACTCCGTGAACTCGGGATCAGCGATCGCAGTATCGAAACCATGATGGTTGCCGTCGGTAAGAATCTCTTTGAAGGCAATTAGCGGTTATCAGTAGAGTCGTATCAAACCATGTGGATGAAACAAAAAGAGGTGATGCAGAAGAACTACATCACCTCTTTTTTCTGACACCTGATTTACTTTAGAGCAACGGAGTGATCTGAGCAAAGAGTGGGGCCAAAACCAAGGACACCACTGACATGAGCTTCAACAGGATGTTAATTGAAGGACCAGAGGTATCCTTGAAAGGATCCCCGACCGTATCACCAACAACTCCAGCCTTATGCTGCTCGGAACCTTTTCCTCCTAGGTTGCCAAGTTCAATGTACTTCTTAGCATTGTCCCAAGCGCCTCCGGCATTTGCCATCATAATGGCAAGCATAAAGCCGCTGCTGATAGCACCCATCAGCATGCCACCCAACGCCTCTGGCCCAAGGATCACTCCCATGAGCAAAGGAGATGTAATAGCCAGCGCACCGGGCAGGAGCATCTCCCGCAGAGCCCCTCGGGTGCTTATGTCCACACATCGCGCATAGTCAGGTCGCCCAGTTCCGTCCATGATTCCTGGAATCTCCCTGAACTGACGCCTCACTTCGTTGATAATCGTGAACGCAGCCCTCCCAACAGCCCTCATCGTCATTGAAGAGAACACAAATGGCAACATAGCACCGATCATAAGTCCAACGATTGTTTGGTGTTTCAGAAGACTAATGACATCAATGCCAACTGCCTGAGTGTAGGCTACCATCAGGGCCAACGATGTAAGCGCAGCAGACCCGATAGCAAAACCCTTCCCTGTAGCCGCTGTGGTGTTACCAAGGGCGTCCAGAGAGTCAGTCCTCTCACGAACTTCACTTGGCAGACCAGCTTGTTCCGCAATGCCACCAGCATTATCCGCCACAGGCCCGTAAGCATCAGTAGCGAGTGTTATGCCTAAAGTGGACAGCATACCCACTGCAGCGATCGCAACGCCATAAAACCCTGCAAACCCGTAGGCTAAGATCACTGCGGCACAAATAGTCACAACGGGAATAATTGTGCTTTCCATTCCGAGTGCAAGGCCCTCAATGATCACCGTTGCAGGTCCCGTCTCCGCATTTTCGGCAACACGTTTAGTTGGCTTGTTATCATAGGACGTATAGTACTCTGTCGCTACGCCAATAATGACTCCTGCTCCCAACCCAGAAAGAACTGCGAAGAACACGTCCCAGGCACCAATCCCCTCAGGGAGTGCCTCTGTTAAATCTGCTTCAAAAGCAGCTATGAGACCTCCGGTGCCAACCATGACGAGAGCAGCAGCTATAAATATGCCGCGTCGCAGGGCCCAGAGCAAAGATCCAAAGCTAGCCTGCTCCCCAGAACGAACAAAGAATGTCCCGATCAGTGAACAAATAATACCTATGCTAGCTATTCCCAAGGGCAATACAAGCACCACCGAGTTCCATTCGGAAAGAAAAACGGTTCCAATCGCGATTGTCGCGATGATTGAGCCCACATAAGACTCAAACAGATCTGCCCCCATGCCGGCCACGTCACCTACGTTATCTCCGACATTGTCAGCGATGGTCGCAGGATTCCTCGGATCATCTTCAGGAATACCGGCTTCCACCTTACCAACCAAGTCTGCACCTACATCAGCAGCCTTGGTGAAGATACCTCCCCCGACACGAGCAAACAGAGCTATTGATGAGGCACCAAAACTGAAGCCAGCGACCGCTTCAATGTCTTGGAATATAAGGTACAGCACGGTTACACCAAGTAGACCGAATGACACCACTGTCATACCCATAACTGTACCACTACCAAAGGAGACCCTCAGTCCAGCATTCAGTCCCTGCTGTGCAGCGGCTGCTGTACGTCCATTTGCCCGTACAGCCAAACTCATCCCAAGGAAACCAGCGAGAGCCGATAAAATTGCCCCCACGAGGTACGAGATTGCTGTTCCAATAGTCATTGCCTCAATGACCGTGCTTAATAAACCTAACAATAAAGTGATAAGAACGACAAAACCGCCGAGCAAAGTATATTCTCGACGTAAGAACGCTAACGCCCCTTCGCGAACTGCTGCAACGATAGCCCGAACTTCTTCAGGACCTTCGTCTTGTTTTAGCACACGCGTAGTCATAAAAAGAGCGAATGCCAAGCCTACAACACCTGCCACCAGGGCCATATACATGATATCCATACACAAATTCTCCTTTCTAAAATTTTTCGCTGTTTCGCCTGCCGGCTCGAGGCACTCTACCATTTTCTAGGCATGAACGTCAAGCTACCCACGCGTGTCAGTATCGAAAACTAATCAGAAAAGAGGGGATTGCAAGTATAACGAGAATTGTCTAGCTCAATACCTATCGTGATTATGAGCGTAATTCCAACAAGGCAAACATCAATCCGTGCTATCAGAACTACCGGAATCCGAGAAGGAAGGCGGGCTGATACCTGCATCCATCTTAGTTAATGTATCAGGAAGACTATTGTCGAGCACTGCACCCTGTTCAGAACGCAATCGTCGTAGCCATTTCTCGGAATCAGAAGGGCTGTCTTCATCCACATCATACAGGGTTTCCCTACTGGGCAACCAATTCATACTGCTACCCCAAGACTTTACGAAGCTCACCTGAGAAACTGCTCTTCCCATATTCGACCCATCACAATGAGAACACTGAGGAGTCACAACTGAAGTGAACGTCCTGAACAACTGGCTAGTAAGCCCACCACAATCCTGACAATTGTATTCATATATTGGCATAATACTCACCAACACAACAGTAATTCACCCAAGCATACCACGTATCGGCTGAAAAGACCGCCGATGAAAAGACGACGGACCTAGGTCACGCAATGCTCTCATATGATCTGCACTACCGTACCCCTTGTTGCCAGCAAAACCATATCCTGGATACTCTAAATCCATATCAACCATTAAACGATCCCTGGTAACCTTCGCAATAATTGACGCAGCAGCAATGGATAAACTGATTTGGTCACCTCTGACAATCGATTCTTGATAAATTGACGATCCTGCTAAGCTCACTGCATCTATTAACATCGCATCTGGATGGACCTGCATGCTCTGAACTGCCCTTACCATCGCCATCTTTGTGGCAGGCGCTATACCATATTCATCAATCTCTTCCACCGATGCAGATCCAATAGCAAAGTCACCATTCTCAGCAAGTTGAGTCAGAAGCTCACGGCAACTACGTTCACGTGCCCGTTGAGAAAGTTGCTTTGAGTCCCGGATAGAAATATCTCGGTATACAACGGATGAGCTACCAAGGAAAACACTACCAGCAAAGACGGGGCCTGCAAGAGCTCCACGCCCTACCTCATCCAAGCCTACAACAACTTGAAATTTCTTCTCGTAAAGATCCTGTTCTCTATCAAAAGTGGGAGCCTGCGCCTTGGGAGAATTCTTGGACACACATCACCCCTCATTTAACTACCACTGCCTTCAGGAATTTACCTTACTGCAGGCACAAAACATTGAGTACAGCCCCCCGCGTCCGGACAATTCTCTGAAGCATCAAATCTTTCAATGATTGCCCCTCCAAGAACTCGGTCGGATTGATAAAAGACAACCGCTTGACCAGGAGTTATAGCTCGCTGTGGTTCTGCGAAGTGTATTTTAACCCATGATCCATGGGAAACCAAAGTTGCAGTTGCCATTGGGGCTTTGTAACGAATTTTTGCCATGACTTGTATTGGATCACTGAACGCCTTGCCATCAATATATTTCGCTCCACTTGCCCAAAGCGACTGATTATGCAATTCATGCCAGGATCCAACCGTCACACGATGATTGTCTGGGTCGATTCCAAGCACATATGTTGGTATTTGAGACTGAATACCTAATCCCTTGCGTTGACCCACAGTGAAAAATTCGATTCCCGAGTGCTGTCCAACAATCGTACCTTGAGAATCAACGATATCTCCAGGTACTGCACTAACTCTGTCTGCAATAAACTGCTTATAGTCGCCTGATGGTATAAAGCAAATGTCTTGGCTGTCCGGTTTATCAGCGACTGGAAGCCCCCCCCGTTTTGCTACCTGCCTAATCTCATCCTTGGTATACCCACCAATTGGCAACAGCAAACTAGATAACTGTTCCTGTCCCAATCCAAATAATACGTATGATTGATCCTTTGACGCATCAATGCCACAAAGTAAACTCTTTGTGTTTCCCCTGTCAACAATTTGAGCATAATGCCCTGTCGCTATGTAATCTGCTTGAAGAGCCATCGACTTTCTCAAAAGAAAATCAAACTTTATTTTGTCGTTACAGGCTAAACAGGGATGTGGAGTTTTTCCCCGAGAGTATTCATTAACAAAGTAGTCCATAACATGTTCTTTGAATTCCCTCTCAAAATTCATCACATAGTGACGAATACCAAGGATGTTGCAAACCTCTCTAGCATCATCAATGTCATCATCCGTACAACACCCTTGCGACAACCGCGCACGGGGCTGGTCGTCAGTGGAATAAAGCCGCATGGTGACGCCAATAACATCATATCCAGCCTCTACTAAAAGCAAGGCGGCAACAGACGAATCCACGCCGCCACTCATTGCTACAAGGACTCTCTCATTTCCCATCGGGTCCCTCCATATATTTCAATTAGGCTTGCCAGAAAACATTACGATCTCCAGAAAGAACCAATCAGTCGTTCAGGCACTTAAGAAATTATGACAATTCACGGTCGTGATTTTACCTACAAATGGATTCGTGTGCAAGAACGTCTGTATTGATCGTCCAAGATTGAAGCATGACTCCTAACAAAGAATATGCTTACAAAAATGTTTTCTAAAGTGCTGACTCCATATAAAACCTGCACATAGGACCCTGCAAAACCAATCCATCGATCAGTCGATCATAGGACTCTAAAACAACAAGCCTATATTGATGATCACGAGTATAATGCCGGTGCATGCTTATTTCTTATTATCGGTATGTAGTCAATCACCAAATACAGAAAGGCCAACAGCATGGAGCAATTAGAACCGGTACAACGTGCTATGGTTGTCGCCCCGCATCCCGACGATGCAGAATTCGGCTGCGCGGGAACCGTAGCAAAACTCACCAAGGCTGGGAAAGAAGTATTCTATGTGATCGCTACGAACGGTAACAAGGGGGGAAGAGATACAGATATGTCGGCAACCTACCTACGAGAAGAACGCCGACTGGAACAAGAAGCTGCTGCTGCTGCCGTCGGAGTTTCAGAGGTCGTATTTCTGGACTTCGGCGATGGAGAGCTTGAGGATGACCACGAATTTCGCCGAGCATTAGTACATCAAATCCGGAGACTACAACCCGATATAGTTTTCACGACTGATCCCTTCCGCAGTTCTTTTTACATACACAGGGATCACCGAATGACAGGATTAGTAACTATTGATGCTGTGTTCCCTTACGCCAGAGACCGACTCCACTACCCTGAAGATATTGAGGCAGGCCTTTCCGGACACAATGTCGATGAAGTATTTTTCTGGGGATCCGAAGCTCCTGATACTTTCATCAACATAGAGGAAGTCATAGACAGTAAAATCGAATCGTTAAAAGCTCACAAAAGTCAGTTGAGTGACTGGGGGCAGGGCGAGAATCCAATCCCTTTTGAAGACATGGTAAAGAAAATGTCACATCGAACATCCACTCAGAACAACCTACCATTCGAATATGCAGAATCGTTCCGAAAATTCGGCATACGCCGAACTTGGGATGACACCTAACCAATCAACTACTAGCATTCCACGATAATCGTTATATCGGAGGATAATTGAAAAAGAAAAACAACTTTTTCTACGGGTGGTACATAGTCATGGCCCATATGGCCATACACACCTATATGAGCATTATCTTCATATACGGAATGCAGGTGTTCATGACTCCAATGCTCAAAGAGATGCAGTGGACTCGAGCTCAATTTAGCTATGGTGCCGGAGTGCAGCGAATCGAAGGAAGTATAGCTTCTCCAGTCATAGGGTTTATCGTCGATCGATTCAGTTCTAGAAAAGTAGTTTTTATTGGAACATTCCTTGCCGCGCTAGGAATGTTCGCTCTAAGCAAATCATCGTCCTTACCAACCTTCTATGGTGCGTACATTCTTGTCGGCGTCGGGATGAGTTGCATAGTCGGGATACCCTACACTACCGCCGTTGCCCACTGGTTCAAGAAAAAGCGCGGATTCGCCATGGGTCTGATGTTTTCCGGAGCAACATTTTCTGGTCTCTTCGTCCCCGTGCTAGTGATTATGACTGATAACCCCGATTTGGGTTGGCGATACACTATGATGATTTGTGCAGTAGGAATACTAATTGTTGGGCTACCCGGCGCAAGCATTTTACGCCCCAAACCAGAACCCTACGGGTACTCAGTCGATGGAATTTCAGAGGATAACACCCTCACAGAGGAACAATCCACGAACACTCCAACAACTACGGGGTACACAGTCAAAGAAGCTCTATGCACGCGCTCTTTTTGGTGCCTCACCGTGGCATTTGGACTATTGGGTATGGGACCAAGTGCAATGTTCATTCACCAGATTCCCTACTTTGAAAGTATAGGATTCTCAACCCAGAGTGCCAGTTGGACAGTGGCTACCTTCACGCTCTTGAGTGGCATCGGACGCATGGGCACTGGGTGGTTTATGGATCACATGGACCCAAAAAAGGTTCTTATTGGATTAGTTCTGTGTGGCATATTTGGCCTATTATCCTTATTCTTCACCTATGAATGGTGGCACAGCCTGACCTATGCATTATTTTTTGGCATATCGTTTGGGGGAGGCATCCCAGCAAGGCCAATCCTCACAGGCACTTACTTTGGAACCCGAGCTTTCGGTTCGTTAACTGGTCTTATGCAAACCTTCGCTGTAGTGGGGGGAGTCATTGCGCCCGTTCTAATGGGATGGGTGTATGATACTTCATCATCGTATAATGCAGCGCTTATAGTCTTGATGGTTGTGATGGCAATCGCCATTCCCGTCATCCTGCTGCTACCTAAAAACTCTGCTACCATCTAGTAACCCTCGGTAAGGATCATATCATTGGTGTATAATCACCACAGCTAAAGAAACCATGTGACAATATACGTGATTACCGACCCCAATAACAAAGCACCTCTCTATATAGTTGAGACTAAGCAAAGGAGCCATGATTCAATGCAGGAAATCAAAAAAACTCCAGATGGAATAGAGGTACCACCTCCTGGCCCCAACGATGTACTGTATGACGTTGAGGAGAACGTAGCTACTATAACCCTGAACCGACCAACTATTCTCAACGCAATGAATAAGAACGTACTACGATTACTTGACGCAGCACTGACCCGTGCGAATGACGCAGAAGAGGTTCATGTTGTTATTCTTCGCGGATCTGGGCGTTCATTCTCTGCAGGTGGAGATCTCCACGCAGCACTATATCCGGACGACGATCCAGCTCCAAGTGGGTTAGAGGTACAAACTAAAATTTGGTCGCTCCAAAAACCAGTCATTGCATCCGTACGAGGCCATGCTATTGGACAGGCATGTGAGCTGGCTGGAGTTTGTGATCTAACAATCGCCTCAGAAAATGCTCGATTCGGAGAAATACAAATCCGTCACGGATTCGGACCTCCAGTTCTCATAACGCCATTTCTAACCTCATTGAAAAGAGCGAAGGAAGTGTTGCTCTTGGGTGAACAGATCAATGCAGCAGAAGCGAAAGAATTCGGTATGGTCAACAGGGTAGTACCTGATGCCGATTTGGAATCTGAGACACATCTTATTGCTAGCAAAATGGCGTCATTACCACAAAAAGCAGTACGCCTCAACAAATTGCTTGTTAACCGGTCATACGAGATTGCTGGATTCATGGAGTCATTAAATTACCGTGACGATCCCATCGTTAAGGCCCTTTCGGATGAAGAGTCAGATGACCCAGTAGCACAAGAACGCCAAAGAATACTCCGGGAAGAAGGCTGGCAAGCATTTCTCAAAACGAGAGATATCGGGTATAAGTAAACAACTGCCTTGGGCCCTTGATGTGAATCGTTATCTATGGACATGAAAGTTCAAGTCAGCACAACCAGGAGGTAACAGTGAAAGGATCGCTAGCGATCGCCCAGCTGCTTAAAGAATATGAAGTGAAACATCTGTTCTGCTTCCCTGCTAACCCACTGATCGATGCCGCGGCAAGCGTCGGAATAAAGCCGATCATAGCACGAACGGAACGGGGAGCTGTCAACATGGCTGACGGATACTCAAGATTATCTCCGCGAGGCACTTTTGGTGTGGTCACAATGCAGGATGGCCCTGGCATAGAAAATGCTTTTGGCGGAATCGCCCATGCCTTTGCCGATTCAATCCCCATACTAGTATTGCCCCGAGGTACTACACGTGCCCGACAATCATATGGTCCCTATTTCTCCGCGATTACAAACTACGCTCATGTAACGAAATGGACTGCACAAATAAACATGCCAGAAAGAATACCAGAACTCATGCGGCATGCTTTCACCAAGCTTCGAACCGCAACTGGGGCCCCTGTTTTGCTAGAAGTCCCTTATGACATCCTTACAGATGAAGTTGGGGATTTAAATCTTTCGTCCCGCTATGGCACTGGATACCAAAGCTCGGGAGATCCTGTCGACATAAAAAACGCTATTAGTGCACTTCTGAGTGCTGCTCATCCTGTGATCCATGCAGGGCAAGGGATATTGGACTCCGAAGCTTCTAGCGAACTGCTAGAATTTGCCGAATTAGTGCAGGCCCCAGTGATGACAATAACACCAGGGAAAAGTGGATTCCCTGAACATCACCCGTTATCTATTGGGAATGGGGCAACGACTGCGACTGGCATGGTTGATTATTTCCTTGGCAAAGCTGATCTAGTATTTGGGATTGGCTCCAATTTTTATAGGTCACTGATGTCTGTAGAAATACCTCCAGGGAAAACAATGATTCAGTGTACAGCTAATGAACAGGATTTAAATAACGAATATGCGTTGGAGTACGGAGTGCTTGGAGATCCAAAACTTGTGCTCCAGCAGCTTATCGCTGAAGTAAGATTTCAGACCAAAAACAAACCTATAGAAACGAAGGAAGCACTACTCATAGAAATTCAAAAACAACGGAACCTATGGCTAACTGCATGGATGCCAAAGCTTATTTCAACAGAAACGCCGATCAATCCCTACAGAGTGATTTTCGAATTAAACAACGCTGTCGACCATAGTAAAACCGTTGTTACCCATGACTCAGGAAATCCACGGGACCAAATGACGCCCTTCTTTGAGTCCACTACCCCCAAGGGTTACATTGGATGGGGTAATTCTACTCAGCTAGGATACTCGCTAGGAATCAGTATTGGGGGCAAACTAGCAACACCAGATAAGACATTTATACATGTGTTGGGTGATGCAGCAATGGGTATGATTGGTCTAGATTTAGAAAGCTCCGTAAGAGCGGCAGCCCCTATCGTTACGATAGTATTAAACAATGGTCGTATGGGAGGCTATGGGAATAGCATGCCTAATGCAACTGAGACATATGATAGCAATCTGCTCGGAGGAAACTATTCGGAATTTGGAAAAAGCATGGGACTAAAAAGCGAAAGGGTAAGCAATCCCAACGATATCCATAACTCGATCAAAAGAGCTATCCAGTCTACACAAGAAGGTCACTCAGCATTAGTGGAATTCATGACAGGGGAAGAATCACATTTCTCACGAGTCAGTTGGATGTAATCCCCAATCAAGAAACCTCTTACATTAGAATGTAGACCACCGGAGGATGAAGCCAATGCCAATATCCTCAGAACTAACTATCCTAGGTAATTTGGCACTGATGCTAGTGGTGCTAGTGCTGACCATCACTGTAGTCTTCTGTTTCAGGCGCATACAAGTATTACAGGCGAAACTCCAATCGCAAAAATCTTCGCTCCAAAGTTTTCACGTAAAAACGGGTAACATCGCAGAACAGATGGCCCCTTTCTCATCCGCTTTCCCCTGGAATCCTGAAGGATTCAAATTTCTCGGAAAGCCCATCGATGGCATCCAATTCGAAAATGATCGCGTCATCCTGGTAGAAATCAAAACAGGGAAAAGCGTACTCAGTAAAGACCAACGAAGAATCAAGAATCTCGTCAATAATGGAGAAGTATATTTTGAAGAAATTCGCCTTGGCTAGTTACATTAACAATAACCGAATACTGCACTGCATTCTCACCATAGTTGCACTATCTCTCACTATGGCCTGCAGTGCAGCAGAAACGCAATCCATCGAAACATCTGGATTTGCTCCTATGGGGAGGACCACTGATGCCAAATCCGGACAAATGGCAGAAGCAATGGTGAGCTCAGATGTTGACTATGTAAATGAAGGTGGCTCAGCCTATAGCGACGATCCAGCGCAAATGGTCATAAAAAGAGCCTCCCTTCAGATAATAGTCAAGGATGTCCAAGAAACCATGATAAACATAGAGGATGCAGTTACCCTTCTAGGAGGTGTTGTCGTATCTTCTAACTCATCCGATAACGAAGCAGCCGGAGTCTCTGGAAGCCTCCAAATCCGAGTCCCCTCTGAGCATCTCTCCACACTTCTAGCTGCCATAAAATTTGGGTCAGTGCGTGTGCCACATGAATCAGTAAACAGCAATGATGTAACCGAAGAGTACATCGATTTAACTGCCCGGCTTGAAAACCTTGAGCTCACCGAGGCCCAGCTAAGTAAACTCATGGATAGAACTGAAACAATTAAAGAGGTATTGAGTGTTCAACGAGAACTCACAACCATTCGTGGACAAATCGAAAGCTTGGCTGGTCGCATCAAATACTTGGAAACGAATGTTGCTATGAGCGTAGTGCATGTAACCATTTACCCAGAAGGCTCAGGGAAACCCATCACTGACCCCGGCTGGAGCATAAGCGAAACAATCAAAGATGCGTTGCGAGGACTAACAGGTATTGGCAGGACCGTAGTTGAAGGGCTGATATGGATCGGTATCCTACTCCCAGTCTGGGGGACTGTCTTCGCAATTTTCGTGTTTGGGAGAAGAATGGTACAGAAAAAGCGTGCATCGAAACAGTTAGCAGCAGATGGTTCTAAAAGCATTGAAGACTAAATTGTGCCTTATTCTTTAAAACAACTTCCCAAGACTGCTTCTGATTCAGAGCGAAACCGGAAGCGCTAGGCCATCTTGAAGGGATCTCTTGTAGCATGAAGTCTAAATATCTACAGCTAACTCCTTTCACACATCTAATTGGAATCGATCTGAGATCCCTAGCCTTGTTCCGAATCTTGTTATCAACGATGCTCATCGTCGATCTACTAGTGCGTCTATCCGATTTGCAAGCTCACTACACTGACTGGGGTGTGCTACCACGATCCATCGCAATGGCTACCACCTGGACTGGTAGTTGGTCCTTTCATTTAATGACGGGATCAAAAGTGGGAATCTTCATACTTATGGGGATTCATCTATTTGCAGCATTTTCCCTGCTCGTTGGTTACCGAACTCGATTAATGTCCATACTCTGCTGCATCCTCATAATATCGCTACAGGCAAGAAACCCCATGGTATTAAGTGGGGCGGACGATACGCTCCGGCTCCTGTGCATTTTTGGCATGTTCCTACCACTGGGAGCACGCTTTTCTATCGACCGAGTGCTCGACCCGGAACGAAGAGAATTACCGATGATCCTAACATCGGTATCCGCTTTCGCAATTCTCGCACAAGTTTCGATCCTTTATATATTCACCTTTCTATTCAAATTGCACCCTATATGGATCGAAGACAATACGGCCCTGTACTACATGTTCCACCTAGATGTATTCACCAATCAATTCGGCCAACACTTACTGGGATATCCAAATTTGCTCAAAGCTATGACCGCCTTCTTCGTATGGTGTGAGTTGCTCTGCCCTATCCTCTTATGGAGCCCTATCCTGACAAGCCAAACGAGGTTAGCTGCTATATTCCTAATTAGCTCTATGCAAATCGGAATTGCAATAACTATGGGAATCGGTATGTTTCCGTTTATATCCATAACTGCACTTCTACTGTTTCTCCCATCCACTCTCTGGAATACTGGCTTTGCCTTCTTATCTAAACCACATCGGACTGAAATGGTGATCTACTTCGACGAAGGATGTGATTTTTGCAAGAAAATTTTACGGCTTCTGTTAACTTTTGCCTTGATACCAGGAACTCGGACCGCTCCAACAAATACAGACCTAGAGATATTGAATATAATGGAACAGGAAAATTCCTGGGTTGTTAGAGACCACGAAGGCAAAATTCATCTGAAGTTTGAAGCACTGACGTACGTCCTACGCGAATCCCCAATCCTATTCCCCCTCGGGTGGGTATTAAATAGGAAACTTTTCCGATCTCCCGGAAACAAATTTTACGAATCAGTAGCTGCCCATCGGCCTCAGCTCTCAGACCTGCTCAATCTACTTCCTTGGAAATCAAATATCATTCGAAGCAGACCAATTTTTGAAACATGCGCTGCTTTGCTTATCTTCTGGGTTGCACTCTATAACATTGCCGCTTATGACAAGCTTCAGTGGACAATACCCACGAGCATGCAATGGCTTGCCCCCTCAACTGGAACCTTCCAGAATTGGCGCCTTTTTGCACCATACCCGAATAAGGAAGATGGCTGGTATGTGATGCCTGCAACGCTACGAAACGGCGATAGCCTCGACTTATGGCGGCAAACAACCCCCATCAACTGGGATAAACCAGATCAAGTACGCCATGACTTCAAGAATAATCGTTGGGTAAAATACATGAACAACCTGTGGATGGCAAAGAACGAACATCACCGCCTGCATTTCGGACGGTACCTATGTCGCAGTTGGAACTCACAGCACGAAGGAGACGAAGTACTAGAAACATTCTCTCTGGTGTACGTACTAGAAAAAACCCCGAATCCTGGGGACCCTTTCGGTACCCAAAAGGTCACCTTATGGAATCACACTTGCTTCGGAGCTACCGCACCGATGGAGCAATCGACTCCCCAGTGAAATGGTTTTTGACCGCTGCCAACACAGGAAGTATAAAGACTAAAAGTACTAACCCCCATAAATCCTGATAGAACCATAAGCCAAATGCACAAAAGCTCAGATACCCAACACTAGTGGTGATCACAACATCTCGCGTTTTCACAAGGATCACGAGCATTAGAACTCCATGGATCAAAGCCAATGCAGGGAACATCCCAACTGCCACACCAAAAGCGGCGGAAAGCCCCATTCCTCCTCGAAAACGAAAACCCGCAGGGTAACAGTGCCCTAGCATAGCTGCTGCACCAACTGCAAAGGCATACATCCCTGATCTGTCCGTTGCTTCCATCAAGATAACGGGAATCGCTGCCTTGTTGAAATCCCACAAGAACACTACAATCCCGGTCTTTTTCCCAATCTTACGAAACGTGTTAGCCGCGCCAGGGTTACCAGTTCCCATCTCCAAAACATTGATACCTTGCACCTTGCTTGCAAGATATGCAACAGGAATGGATCCTACTAAGTACGTTAGGATCCACACGATAAACACCATCTGCTGAGACATGTTTCCGTTCCTCCAGATCCACCGTCACCCGTCATTGCTAACTTAGCGAGCGGTTGAAATCCGTCCCATCATCAAACAGGAAAGACTGAACTCGGGTTCGGTTACGTTGGTACACGAAACTCATACCCAAAAGCATACATCCCATAACAAACATGCCACCAAATCCTAAGATCGGATGGATAACCCACACATCATACAAAAATGTTTTCGCTACAGGCACGATCAAAATCCCAAACCCAATGAGCCTCATTTTGGCCATTCCCCAGCGAATCCCGAGTGCCACGAACGCCAGCGCATACAACAGCCAATACACACTCAACACGATACGCTCAACGTCTATATGCAACCCGGAAAGCAGAATTTCCCTACTCACTACAACGAGAAGTACTAGCGCTACTGCACCCAAACAAACCAGCATTCCAAGTCTTCTCACATATTCTACTGCAATCAATAATATATCGTCGACAGCTGTCCTACCCCATAGATGAAACTTACTAATTCGCACAAATACTATGGTAATCACAAGCATCACTACAACTGCCGCAATGTATACATTGAGAAAGGGCACAAATCCCTCCTGCCCAAGATTACTAAGGAACAGCTTGCCTTGAGCGACAACTCCATCCACTACGACCACCTTTACCAAAGCAATGTTTACCAAAATATATGCAGTAATCTTGTAGAGAACTTGGACGTTCACATAATCCCTTAACCAGGCTGCCATCACAACTGTTCCAATACCCACAATCCCCATAAGCACGGTCACCCCCAAAAGCAAGACATCCCGATACATCTCCATCATTACTAAGGGGAGATAGCCAAATATCCCTGTAATGGTTTTGTCCCATTGAGAGAACAGTTCCATACCCAAACCGAGGTAAACCACCCCCAGGCACGATAGGAGCAAAGCACCCGGAACAAACCTCATTTCCCACTTGCTGAGCAGTGACAAAAGTACCGATGATCCGGAATACGGTCTGAACAAACGCCGAAAGACAAGAACAGCGACAACAAGTGTTCCTGTACATATAATTGTCGAAACAAAATACCCAGTTACCGCCTGGGCTCCTGCCCAGACACCGCTTGACACAAGCAAATCAAAGGGCATTTTGAGCACACAAGCCAACAAGAGACCTGTTGCCAGCAGCACGAACCAGTGAGACCGAAGGGTAGTTGCAAGACAGAACGTAACCCCACCAACAACCAACACACTCCACGTAACGTACAAATTCTTCACCGACTCTATGACGGGTGTTTGCCCTAAATGCACCGTACCGGCTACTAAGGCTGTGCCAAAGGCTATCGTCGCAAAAACTCGTGGAATTGCGGGTTCGAACCCTGCAAATAGGGCTTTTATCCGTGCCTCCAAAGACCTTACCATAGTTTGCATTGAATTTGGCATCTCCCCAACTTCCGTTGCTGAGCCTAGTTCCCTGGTACGAGCGTTCACTAAATCTAAGCGCTGCCACGCGAACCAAGCCATCCACAAGACCCCACTCAGTGCTACCCCAGTAACCACGCGATCATTGATCAATTCAAACAATTGATAGTCGGTGCTTACCCATAGATCCACAAGCCAAAACTTACCTAGGCTCAACCCAAAAAGAATGACACTATAGAGCTGCCATCGCACATCAACGAGGTATCTCCCAAGCACCAACACAGATAACGCCATTCCTGCCCAAACACTCGTCACGATCTCCCCATCCAACAGAACTGGAACTGTTGCTATTGCAAAGGCCGCGGACTTGGCGGCAAAAAGAAGTTGGAATTCACGATTCCCTCCCTTGAACCAAAACGCAGCACTGAGGGCAGCATTGACAGAGGCCAAGAGAATATTTGCGATCCCAAAACTGTACGTATCACTAGCAGACAGCAGCCCAAGAAGGGCTAGATAGAAAAGCACCGAATTACTGACAACTAATAAAAGCTCCTTGAAGTCCGCCTGAACTTTCCAAATCAAATGATAGCTAGCGCTGACACACAAGAACAGAAGGTAAATGATAGAAAACGATGCAAGCCCTACCCAAAGAATTTCTTGCTCGGACCATGATTCTGGAAACTGCCACAACTCGGGAGACACCAAGAAAAGGAATAGGTATGATGACCATAGGCTAATCTGTTTCAGCAAGACCCACCGCTTGGTCAGGGAAATAAGGGCAACCCCTATATCAGCGATAACCAAGTAGGCTACCCCCATAAGAATAGATATCTCACTATTCCCTAACAAGACAAATGGGGTAATGAATGCGCCACCGGTTCCCAAGAGTGCCACCCAGACACTGTCAGCTCGTACAGCAAGAAACCACCCAATAAAACTGACCACCAAGAGTAGGCCAAAGCCGACCTGATCCGGGATTACATCACCCAGAGTGAACGCTGCAAAAATGGCTATGTAGATTATCGACAGACCCGAACCGGTTATCACATCAGATAACAACCCATATTTACGTCGACTGACTTCACCCAAACCTAACGCCACTGCACCTAGGCTCAACGAAAAGATAAACTTGCCCAGAGGCGGGATAACAGCCATAACCCCCATGCTGAGAAGCCCTAATGCAGTCACAATGAAAATTCCGCCCGCTACTGCAAGCCAGTTCAATCCAAACTGCCTATCCAATCTCCTGATATCATTGAGGATTGAATTGGAAGACGTTGTACTCTCAGATCGCACAGTGCCCGCATCTTCAGTTACAGCACCTAAAGAACCAACTGAAACTAATTCCTCCAAAGGCTGTTCGGCTTGAGAGGGCACCGTATCAGAATTGCTAACAACCTGGCCTGGCAATGGTGTTGCTTCATCTATTTCAGGTGAATCCTGTTTCCCAATAGAAACATTTCCCGTTAATTCCAAAAGCAGCGCCTCTAACCTATCTATCCGTAACGTCAAATTCGCTATGTTGGCTTCATCTTGCACCAGATGAGCCATGGTCAGAGAATTTCCACAGCTAGTACAAAACCCTGCTACTTTGCTATTCCTAACGCCACATTGTGGACAATGCATAACTTCCCCCTCTGATAAAAAACCCCTAGTCGCGATCTTTCATCAGCATGATATCAGCGAAAACGGTATCCCCTGCCCAAACGAACCTGCACTACCCACCCAATCCCAAACAAAAGGATCCCGAGCACCCAAATAACTGGGCTCGCAAATAAAAAATTCTGGGCTCCAACAGAAGGCAATACATATCCCAGAGGCAACGGGGCTTCTACAAGAATTAACGCATAGGCCCCTGTGATTGTAGATAATCGTGTAGTTATATTCCTGCCAAGCAAGTCCACACCTGTAGCCACTGGAATCCAGTGGGTTCCATCTATCAAATGCCGCTTTACCAGTATCAAACGCCGATCTGATACAGCCTTCATAATCCCTTCTATCTCATAAATTCCGTTAGCCGAGAGCTGTTGAATGATCGCATCTGATAGCGGTATCGTGATTGTTGCTGGCTGCCATAACACCATTTCATCTTGTTTCACAGCCTGTGCATCATATATATCGATATTCACAAAGCATAAGGACTGATCTTGAATACTCATAGGAATTGACGCCAAATCACGAGAGCTCAACTTAACCTGAAAAGTAGTCTCCCAACTTGGTTCCAATATTTTTATAATCGCGCACTGCTCCAATCCAGTTATTATTGATGGAGCCGTCGGTTGAACGATTTCCACTACCCCTGATTCAGCTTCTACCTGAATCACATCTGAATCTGCAATCACTATAGGAGAAGGTCTTAAACTTTCCTCTATCCGATCCTGGGAAAGAAGACTAGAGCCCGCCACTGTTGTTGCAGTTGCTGTACTGTGGAGCCCAGGTTCCACAGTCGGCGTGTTATTTAGGGTGTCTGCTCCCTGCTGGATCAACACAGCGACCGTTTGCCCCCAATATGAACCTGTAATGATATCTAGTAAGCCATCCCCATTAACATCTGCCGGGCGAATTGTCCGGGGACCGTTCGTGATGTCCTGATGGACTCCCCCTAATGTAGCGCTACTAATAACACTAGCTTTCCAGTTTGAGCCTACTCCAGAACCATTCTCATATACAACAAAATTCCTTGCTCCATCCGCTGCAGCCAAAACATCCATATCCCCATCGTTATCGAGATCCGCAGTGTCTACGAATAGTACCCCATCAAGATTAGTGGTTACAGTATTGCGTTGCCAGACTCCCTGTAGGATATCAATAGGCTGAAACCAAAAAATGCTATCTATATCAGAAACTGCTGCAACCACATCCATAGCACCGTCACCGTTAATGTCATCTACTGCAATGGATCTAATGATTCCCAAGTTAGAGTCGAGCACACGAGTAACCCAGGACCCTCCTTGGTTCTTAACATTTTCATGCCATGCAAGAACACCACTGCTACTCCATCCAGAAATTAGATCTTGATCTCCATCACCATCCAGATCCCCTTTTTCCAAGGGAAAGGCACCTGATGCATTTGACGCAATCACATGCACCATCCCGTCAGATGCATCACCTGTAGTATTTTCGAACCACAAAACCTGATTATTTAAATTGGATACAGCAGCTACATCCCAATCAAGATCCTGATCGAAATCCTCGACTACCATGCCAATAATTCCATCAATATCTATCCCAATTGTGTGATCGTTCCAGAGGACACCATTCCCCAGAAGATTTTCATGCCATCGCAATTTGTCATCTAGGGTCGATGCAGAAACTATGTCTGCATCTCCATCTCTATCTATATCTGCTACATTTACCCCTATCACCCCATCAGCAACTGAGCTTACAAGGTGAGGAATCCATACCTCCCCTGTAGCGGTACTGTTTTCATACCATGCGACTGTATCATTAATACTTGATGCCACAACAATATCAATATCTCCGTCTTTATCCAAATCAACAGCAACCAAAGAGAATGTCCCTGGGGATACATCCGTAACTACCACAGGGAGCCGAAACTGTGATTCAGCAACAACAGTAACCGGATTGACAACAGAGATACTAAACAACAGCAACCCCAAATAAAAAACTACATATCGTTCTATATTGATCAATCAAATCCTTTTCATTTTAAAAGTTACATTGTGATTCTAGTATTATTACCACCATTGTACTATTTCAGTACAATCACCCCAAGAGATCTGCCAAAAAATGGTATACTCTGATACAAATTGGAAATTCTACAAGAGAAATGAATCGGATACCATCCATGGGTTCTATATGCAAAACATTTGCTCACCATAACCGAATCTTCCCGAGCAAACGTACGAGAAACCCTCTTTTTCTAATCCTTTCACTCCTGCTATTGTTTGTGGGGGGTGCCATAAGTTGCGATACCCCCCCACAAACTGGCTGCTCTGATATCTCCGATCCCGGACTTTACGTGCAACCATCCATCGTGCAGGTTTACATAACGGACATAAACGGATCCATACTCAGATCTGGCACCGGCGCTATAGCATCCACCAAAAGCCCATATGGACAAGTGATAACAACAGCTACTTTAGTGTCATCTGCTCAGCGCATATGGATAGGATTCCGTGGAGGATCTAACAACGAAGCACTGATAAAAGCTACGTTCCCGAGTTCAGATCTAGCCTTATTAACAGTTATCGTTCCCCAGGGTTTCCCCTCATTACCCATCGCATCCATCGAGGACCCCATCGGTTCAGAAGTCTATAGTACAGGATATTTAGGAGATGATTACTTCACCTTTAAATCAAATATTACAAATAGCGTAAGAGATTCTGCCGGGCACACATCCTACGCTATCTCCGCTACAATCCCCACCGCTGTAAACGGTGGTCCTGTTGTGACCAAATGTGGTAAGTTAATCGCCATTATCACACAAGCGACAGAGCATGACGTACTAGCAACCGCTATAGGTACAGGGTCTATTCTCAAAGATCTGCACGATTCACTTGGGACCCCCGTTCGTGACTTCCTTGTTCAAGGCAGAGAGCGTTTATACCGAGGGGAACACGAAAGAGCAATCGAAGAATTTTCTAGGGCCATTCAACTTAATCCAACTAACTCACTGGCTTACCATGAACGTGGATACACTTACTCGCAATTGGGAAAATATGAACGGGCGATCAATGACTTTACTCAGGCGATTCAACTCGATCCTTTCGATGCATCTGCATACAACTATCGCGGGCAAGTACATTTAGAACTTTCAGACTATACTCAAGCAATCAAAGACTATACACAAGCTATCGTAGAGTCACCACCCGACAGCTATGACCATCTATTAGGGCTACACGAAAGGGCAAAAGCATATTTTGAATCACAGCACTTTTCACTGGCAGTTGGTGATTACACCCAAGCACTTACTGTTGAACGGGAGCACAATCTTAGCCAATTTGGACTCACTCAAATTAATCTTATAAACAGAGGCATGGCCTATCATGAGCTTGGCACATATGAGGAAGCCATCCAAGATTACAGTGAAGCAATTACCCTATCACCAGGATCAGCAAGAACGTATTACCTAAGGGCATTATCCTACCAAAAATCCAACGCCCCGGAACTAGCAGCCTCAGATCTTACTACTGCTCACACATTAGGGTTGCAACCCTAATCATCACATTTACACGGCAGCCCCACACGATCCAACTGTTGATTCACGCTTTTCGATATACCTGCATCAGAAAATCATCGGGCCCATAGGAAGGCAGCACATCTCCTGCAACGTCATTGACTCGAATCAAAGGCAATTCAACATTATCCTGCACCAATTCCAAGTTGCGCTCTAGATAGAGCCCCTGAAATCCAGGAACAGGAAATGCCCCAAGCAACCAGAAAGCGGTACCTGCCGGAGATTCCTCGAAAACCTTCATAGCAATATCACGTTGATTATTGATATAGTTAAACACTATATCAAACTGCTGAAACTCAATTCCGGTTTTCTCATAGGTCTTATTATCCATAAAATCACCCTGAACAACCTGCCAATCAGCCCGTTTGGACCCCAATTGGGTTAGATTATCCAGATTCCGCAAAGATTTGTCTGCCATCTCTGCGTCATACTCTACCCCCACAGCTTCAATGGAATACACACCGGAAATAACAGCTAATACGCGAGCATCACCACATCCCGCATCAAGGAATTTACTACTAGCGCTACTCACCCCCAGAGATATCATATGAGCGAATGCTGCTTCTAGGTGAAGTAGAGGTGACGGCACAAATTGACCCACCTCTGTACGCTTGTATGGACCACCCCGAAACTCTTCATCCCTATCGAGAGTGTCGAAATAATCCTTAATGAGTTTGAAGTTGTGCTCAGTCATGTGCCCCGCGTGGGAAAGGTTCTCTGATGAAATTTGATGTCCTCTTTATGCAGATACTGTGGACTGGAAATTGATTTTACTGTGTGTCCCGTCACAGAAGGGCTTATTGCTAGAAGCGCCACATCTACACAAGGTAATGCGCTCTCGCGCTATCGTCAGAGCATTACCCTCCGCATCGAGTATTTCAACCGGCATAGTCACGACATATGGGCCATTATTCCTAATTGTAATAGACGGTTCTGCCATATCTTAGCCTCCAGTTACTTCCAAAATGAAAATCAAACAACCAAATCACTCAACTCAATAATACTGGCACTCGCGCCATCTTCACTTAATTCCAACACTGCCACGCTGCCCAATTTGCGAAGATTCCGCGGAAGTGCTGGACTACCGGGGTTAACAAACAACATACCCTGATGTTCCTCTACCATAGCAAATGTAGTGCGTCCGAATACAACAATATCCAAGGCTACCCCAAAGAAATCGTATATCATCGCCCGAAACGACATTGACGGACGTCTCTCAAGGTGCCGCCCTATTTCCCCTGGCCGAATCTCATCATTCATGCCATGCAAGAGTAAATTATTGGCGACTCCTATTCGATAACCTTCAAGTTCTAATATCTGCAAAGGAGCGACACGGGAATCTTCAGCACATTCCATTGAAAAGCTCTGATGGCGTTCAGGGTGATCCGAGTCGGTACTCCCAGAAGCTTTAACCGGGGCCACCTGTTCCAACCAATCCAACACCAGCGTCACATGTATGTTTCCCGCATGAAGGATCAAGTCCACCGAATCAAATGCTTTCAAGATCTGTTCCGGTGGATATTCCATGGTTGTAGGAACATGAGTATCTGAAATTAGCCCTATTCTCACCCGCTACCCCTCACATACTCTAAGATGTTTATAATAACGCTTCCCCAAAAAATGGTATGACCCACATACGCACTAATAGCACAAAAGGATATTAATCTTCAAGATACTGAAGCCAAGGCTCCTTTGCTCCCTCGTGCTCCCAGTAGAATTCATAACCTGCTTTCTCTGCAAATTGCTCATCTAAATTTCGATCACCCGTGTGGATGTATTTGTCTGCAGGAAATCTTTCCTTGATCTCAGGCAATCCATATTTAGGGGTCACAAAATCGTACACAATTCCTGCCCTATCCCATAACGTTCGCTGGGCAGATGGAGCTCTATCTGAGCAACTCCCGATAATAGCCCCTTTTGCTTGAGCTTTTCGTACCATATCTAGGGTTATGGGGCCGGGCGGATCTCCATTTTCCAGACAGCCATCAATATCGAAACTTATTACTACCTTCACTCAACGTCCTCCTTGTTTATTTATGTATCGGCATCACCACAGCTAGCTGCCTGCTGTTGAATAATAGCAGGCAGCTAGGCAATTAAACCCTATAAAGTTTAGCCCCTAGTCTGGGCTTGTCCCCAATACCAACCAATCAGAAACCTGTGGAGTGAAAGCCCCCGCTATAGCGGTTTCAGCTTTGACCTGTACCTGTCGAGCACCTGCCTCTCCACGCAACTGCTGAACACTATCGTAAAATCCCCACCATCGGGTCCGTCCATTGCCATTGTTGCCACCGGACGAACTAAACGGATGCGGCCCTTCTACGCGTATATCATCACCATAGAAATCATGAGCTTCTCCGTGTTTGACCCCATGCCAACCAAATCCTTCAAGAAATGATTGCGTGAAGAGTGTGAACCCATCATATGGATTGAAAATATCAACCTCGGATGATGTTAACCCTGATCCTTCGTAGCATTTCTTCGCAATACTACTGCTAAACTCTTCCGTTTCGGCCAGAGTTTCAACGCTACTCCTAACCACTCCGCGCTGCTGAACATGGTTCAAGATGTACACAGGTTTTTTCTTCATTTGCTGTGCCCGTTCTCCAGTAGTTATCAGAAAAGCCCCAGCGGTCTGTATAGGCAGATCACAATCATTTATATTCATCGGCTTACATATCCATCTAGATGCCAAATAATCCTCAACATTCAAATTCAGATCATCTGGTCTGTTCTGATAATAGAACCCTTCAGGGAACATCGATCCATTCCTGCGCTGGTTGAGAATAAATGGAGCCATACGATCATGATTGCTGCCGTATTTGCGGCAATATTGATCAAAACCAAAGGCAATTTGTGGTATCAATTGCCAGCCCCATGGATTTGTCCATTGCTGGGGGCCACCCACTGTATCACCAGGAGTTTGATGATACCGACCAGGCATATTACCAGTGCCACGTATGACCAAAATAGTTTTGGCTTCGCCTGATCCAACCACTTCAGCCCCTGCCACTAATGCAGTAGACATACACCCGGGTGCGTGATAAGTAGTCTTGACGTTTTCTAGTCCCATGTTTTTTACAAGCCAATGGGCACTAACACCACTCAGGCCATCTTCTGAATCATAAGGAGCAGGGAAATACCCGCGCTCCGCTCCCCAGTCATCACCCATGCCCTGAGGACAGGACACAACACCATCGACTTCATCTTTCGTGATTCCCGCATCATCTAATGCCCTCTGAGCCGCCAACATGGTCCAAGCTCCTAAGCTAGTAGACAACTCACCGTCCCATCGTCGTGTGGTCGGAGAGTTGCCAAGACCGGCTATAGCAGCCTTACCCTTATGCTCCCAGACACCTAAGCCTTCTTTCGATCGATACCGATCCGTTTGAAACCATTCAGTTGATGCCATATCATTCACCTCTTACATTTTCTATTACTATAGTTATAGTCAGTTGCCTTAACTAAATGACTTTCCACTCAGCGACTTTTTGATCTGAGCCCTTAGTGTCCTCGAACCATACCGCTACCGAGCCTCCGACCGGTACATTATCATCTACCGGTGTGCCTGGTAGGTGGCTAAACATCTTAATTTCAGGAGCATCCTCAAGTTCGATGACTGCTATTATGAATGGTTGGTGTTCCTGCAAAGCTCGTATACGTGAGTCACTCATTATGCAGTACCCGTGGATTTTTCCACGTCCATTCATATCACGCCATCCGGAATCAGCGGACCCGCAATTATAGCACTCAGGCTTTGGAGGGTGCTGCAACCATGAACAAGAATTACAACTTTGCACTACCAAACGTTCCTCATTACAAGCGTCCCAGAAGCCCTGACTTACTCCATCAGGGACCGGACTCATCTTCGGCATAGGTCACCTCCGACAAAATTTTGAAGGGGCCACGGACTACCCAGTAGCCGTAACTCCGAACCCATCCGGAACTCCCCATCAGTCGCAACAATGTAACTCAGAGGAACTTCTCGTGTCAACGCATTTTCCACACATTACGACATAGGGCCAAATTTCCATTTCAGAACAAAGCATCGCCACCACCCCACGCTTCTCCTTAGTCTACAGTTGACTCCATAACTATCCATTCCCGCCCCTGATCCTGAAGAAAACTTCCCTTTCAAATCCCATAAACCACACCCGTTATGCTATTCTATTCTCAAGATACCCGCCATCTACCCTTCAATTTATTTTAAGATAGGAATCACCGGCCATTATGAAAATTGGATTAATCGCGGACACCCACAACCCCAGTGTTGGGGAACTACCCCCACCAGAAGTAGCTATCGCTTTCAAAGATGTGGACGCCATTATCCACGCAGGAGACATTTACATCCCATCATGTTTAGACTGGCTCGAATCAATTGCCCCGGTATACGCAGTAGAGATGTGGGCAGAACAGCATTTCCAGAACGATCCTCGCGTCATTAACAAACGCCGGGTCATTCATTTTGAAGGTCACTCAATTGGCATTATACATGACCTTCAAGTCCCCGGGATGATCCAGGAAATCACGGAATATAGTCCATTATCCAAACACTTCCCCCCCGATAATGATCTAGAAGAGGCCCTGAAGACCGTTTTTGAGGAGTCTGTCGACATCGTCGTCTTTGGGCATACCCACTACCCAATCGTAGAAGAATATCAGGGCATCCTCATGATCAACCCTGGAAGCCCGAGCCTACCTAAACAGCGACGCCGCTTAGGACAAATAGCAATTCTTGAAATTGGGACCTCTCACAAAACGGCAGAACTCGTGGAACTAGCAACATATTCTTAATACACAAAACAAGGTTAAAAGGAAACTGCCCCTGATATCAGGGGCAGTTTCCTTTTAACCTTGTTTTGGTAGCGGGGGCAGGACTCGAACCTGCGACCTTCGGGTTATGAGCCCGACGAGCTGCCGCTGCTCCACCCCGCGTCGACGACAACGGGCCAATACATGCTGTAACTAAAAGAGATAGAGGAGACTAGAGTAGGTAAGGCTATCGGCCGATTAGTACCGCTCAGCTACACCCCTTACGGGGCTTACACCAACGGCCTATCAAACAGGTAGTCTTCCTGTGGCCTTAGCCCTCAACAAGTTGAGGGGGGGAAGTCTAATCTTAGGGGGGGCTTCGCACTTAGATGCTTTCAGCGCTTATCCCTTCCAGCCGTAGCTACCCGGCGATGCCGCTGGTGCGACAACCGGTACACCAGAGGGCTGTCCCTCCCGGTCCTCTCGTACTAGGGAGAGCTCCCTTCAAACTTCCAACGCTCGCTGCGGATAGAGACCGAACTGTCTCACGACGTTCTGAACCCAGCTCGCGTACCGCTTTAACCGGCGGACAGCCGGACCCTTGGGGCCTGCTGCAGCCCCAGGATGCGACGAGCCGACATCGAGGTGCCAAACCCTGCCATCGATGTGAACTCTTAGGCAGGATCAGCCTGTTATCCCCGGGGTAGCTTTTATCCGATAAGCCACGACCCTTCCACACGGAATCGTAGGATCACTTGGCCCGACTTTCGTCCCTGCTCGGCTTGTATGCCTCGCAGTCAAGCCCCCTTATACCCATACACTCCACAGGTGATTTCCATCCACCTTGAGGGGACCTTTGGGCGCCTCCGTTACTCTTTAGGAGGCGACCGCCCCAGTCAAACTGCCCACCTGGCAGGGTCCTCCGGTGGCGCCGGAGTTAGAGCCGAAATTCGAGAAGAGCGGTATTTCAACAACGGCTCCCTCCTCACTGGCGTGAGAAGTTCCTAGCCTCCCGCCTATCCTACACATCACGAACCCCAGTCCAGTGCCAGGCTGCAGTAAAGCTCCACGGGGTCTTTTTGTCCTGCAGCGAGTAGCCCGCATCTGCACGGGCCCTGCAATTTCGCCGAGTCCCTCGTTGAGACAGTGACCAGAACCGTTACGCCTTTCCTGCGGGTCGGAACTTACCCGACAAGGGATTTCGGTACCTTAGGACCGTTATAGTTACGGCCGCCGTTCACCGGGGCTTCGGTTCAAAGCTTCTCTCGTGGCGAACCACGTGATAACCTTTCCCTTTAACCTTCCGGCACTGGGCAGGCGTCAGCCCCTATACTTCGGGTTTCCCCTTAGCAGAGACCTGTGTTTTTGGTAAACAGTCGCCTGGTCCGCTGCGCTGCGACCCTCAAGGGCTATAGCCGCTAGGACTATTACCCCGAGGGCACCCCTTTTCCCTAAGTTACGGGGTTAATTTGCCGAGTTCCTTAACGAGGGTTCTCTCGTACACCTTGGGATGCTTATCCCTGCCCACCAGTGGCGGTTTGCGGTACGGGCATCTGTAGTACTGACTTGAAAAGCTTTTCTTGACAGAATAGGGTCAGCGGAGTTCCACGACCGAAATCGCAGTTCCCCCTGCTCTCATCGCTCCGAGGAATCCCCGGAGCAACCACGGCAAGTGACGCGCAAACCAACCACGCGATCCGCTTACCTTGCTGTGTCCCCTTCAAGTTCATAACGCAGTACAGATGGGGTGGGAATATTGACCCACTGTCCATCGCCTTCGCCTTTAGGCTACGGCTTAGGCCCGCCTAACCCTACGCCGACTGACGTTGCGTAGGAAACCTTGGGCTTTCGGTGCTCCGGGTTTTCACCGGAGTTAACGCTACTCATTCCTAGATTCTCACTTCCCAAACCTCCACTTCGTCTTCCAACTTAGCTTCAGCGGTTTGGGAACGCTCCCCTACCGAGCCAGCAAAAGCTGACTCCCACGGCTTCGGTGGCTAACTTGAGCCCCGTTACATTGTCGGCGCAGGGCCCCTCGACCAGTGAGCTATTACGCACTCTTTAAAGGATGGCTGCTTCTAAGCCAACCTCCTGGCTGTTTGGGGAACCCCACTTCCTTGCCCACTAAGCTAACCTTAGGGACCTTAGCCGATGGTCTGGGCTGTTTCCCTTTTGACAATGGAGCTTATCCCCCACTGTCTCACTGCCGGGATCTTACCTTACTGGCATTCGTAGTTTGGTTGGGATCGGTAAGCTCGCGCCCCCTGACCCATCCAGAGCTCTACCTCCAGAAGGAAACTCCCGACGCTGCACCTCAATGCATTTCGGGGAGAACCAGCTATCTCCGAGTTCGATTGGCATTTCACCTCTATCCACAACTCATCCCATAGCTTTGCACCGCTATTGAGTTCGGGCCTCCAGTTCGGTTTAATGAACCTTCACCCTGGTCATGGATAGCTCACTCGGTTTCGGGTCTGTTCCCAGCGACTCACGCCCTATTCAGACTCGCTTTCGCTACGGCTCCGGAACCTCTGATTCCTTAACCATGCCACTGAGAAAAACTCCTAGGATCATTCTTCAATAGGCACGCCGTCACCCTGATAAACAAGGCTCCGACGGTTTGTAAGCTCACGGTTTCAGGTCTATTTCACACCCCTCCCGGGGTTCTTTTCACCTTTCCCTCACGGTACTAGTACACTATCGGTCGCCAAGAGTATTTAGCCTTGGAGGGTGGTCCCCCCTGCTTCCCACAGGATTTCTCGTGTCCCGTGGTACTCAAGGTCACGTCCAACTCATGCAAATCTTTCGCTTACAGGGCTTTCACCTTCTATGGCAGTTCTTTCCAGAACTTTCAACTAGATCTACCTTATGCTGCGGAGGCTCCGGCGTCCTCCATGACGTGCCTTACAACCCCAATTGGACATAGGCCACCGGACCACTAAGACCAACTGGTTTGGGCTGTTCCCCGTTCGCTCGCCACTACTAAGGGAATCGCGGTTGCTTTATTTTCCTCGGGGTACTTAGATGTTTCAGTTCTCCCACTTACCTCTTCGAACTCCAAATACGTTCGAAGTGTTCCGATTATTCATCGAAACGGGTTTCCCCATTCGGACATCCCCGGCTAAGCTTGTTAGGCAGCTGACCGAGGCGTATCGCCGCCTTACTGCGTCCTTCATCGGCCCTTGGCGCCTAGGCATCCCCCGTGAGCCTATATTTCCTTGCCTACTCTAATCTCCTCAATCTCTTTTGAATTGATTTTCTTTGCTTGATATGACCCAGCATAATCACATCAAGATATTCTATTGTTAATGTGCAGTGCTGCCTTCCACTCTAACAAGAGCGCGTGCAGCGTGCTCGGCCGTTCCATAACCGGGCGAATGACTATGTTATGCTACTGACTTACCTGTTGTCAATGTATTTCCCTTGATAATAGTCAATTCCTGACATATCCCACCAAATCGAAACTCTATCAATTGCAAATCGTCTGTTTATCCGAATTGACATAAAATGAGTAATCACCTAAAACTTGACCAAGCATATCAAAAATGCTAGAGTTCTTCTGATCCTTGGTGGGCGTGGCCAAGTCAGGTCTAAGGCGCCAGGTTGTGGCCCTGGAGAACGAGGGTTCGAATCCCTCCGCTCACCCCAACCCCTTCAAAACAACACCAATCCTAGTCTCTAGTTGACAACAATTAGGAGCCCACTGCACTGTCTTCATACATTCCAACGTATCAAATAATTCGCGAAGGCGATAAATTAGGGAATTCTACTGTCCTGAGACTTACATCAGAAACTGGGGTGGTCGTTTGGGCTCTTGGTATTCCTCAAATGTCAGCTAACAGAGTCGGCCCAACTTGGTGCTACATCGTTGATTGGGACAAAGTAACTCTCATTGATCCAGGGGATATAGCTTCACACGAATTGCTAGTGTCTCTACTCAGTGAAACTCCCTTCCAACTCCACGACATCAAACAACTCCTTATAACACACAGCCACTCAGACCATGACGGGGCACTAGACGGTCTCCTTCAGACGACAAATGCCGAGCTCTGGGTACACCCGCTCTACCCCTATCTGCGATATCAGCCTGCTTCTGCCCCACTACGAGCCAACGTAATACAACAATGGATGGGGGCCTACCAGAAAACTGTTTCAAAGCAACTTGTACCGGAAATAACAGGCAAGTCCCCTGAACAATTGATGTATAGTCTCGAAGAACACCCTTATAATCTTCTTGACGAAAAACAACTCGGAAATCTGAAAATATTACAAACCCCCGGACACACACCTGATTCTGTCTGCATTATTGTCGACAACTTCATCATAACAGGAGATCACGTTCTACCATACATAACCCCTGGGGCGTCGGTAAGATTAGGATACCCAACCTCTCTACCTCAACCGTTGGCTACAGAATACCCCCCAGAGACACATTATGGACTCGATGTATATCTCGAATCCCTATCACGAATAGAAGCATTGGGATCAGGATATACACTGCTGCCTGGTCATTTTTTTTCTACCAAGGGTCGGATTCGGTGGCAAACACCTGCACGGGCTAAACAGATAATTTCCAATCATCTCAACCGAACGAAAAACATTCTAACCCTCATTGATCATTCCCCAGTAGACCTTGACACACTAACACGACAATACTTCCACCCGAGGTTAATTCAAGAACATGGAATAGACCGATCGCTTGCCAGTGTGGCTTGTAACATCGATTTCCTACTAGAACATTCCTATCTGAGCGAAACACAGCAGGGGAAATTAGTTAACGACAACACAAAGCCATTTGTTTCACAATGGAAATAGCAAAGTATGGGATTTTGAAGGAAAAAACGCAGGTACCCTAATCTTGTGTCATTGATCGAAATGTCAAGATATAGCAATGGGACGCCAACCCTATTTTGTTATCCTGAACATTGAAATCTGACACTACATTTGCAGATGTCTCAATAAAAATCACGATACATTTTTATGCTTCGGTAGTAGTCATGCAATAACCCAGTATTTTCCAGTACAACTAACGACTTATCCAGGGTACGATTGCGCACGTAGCTCCGATATCTTGTACATCAACGGACAAGAATTTGGAAGTTAAAGGACCGCTTATTATCATAACCCCACTGCTTTCAATGATGCGATTAAATTCGCATACACCTACATTTCTGCCCATAAAAACGACGTGCATCCTGACAGACTCGTCAGGACATCCATAAAATCAACTGCAACGAAAAGTGCTTCAGCCTAAGTAATCGCGATATTACGTGACTGATTTTTCGTGAATATCGTCTCAAATTAAACCCGTTATTCCAGAAGATGTATTTGCAATTACCACTTTGAATTATTAACTTCTGCCATGAAGTCTGATCTAGGTTTTGGAGGACCAGCGAACCAAAAACAAATAGTGGCCATGATTGTCACAAATAACAGTATGAATATACCTGCTGTGTACTCCCCGGTGTTGTCGTAAAACGAACCTAACATAACAGGACCAACTACAGCCCCACCTGAGAATACCAAACTCATCAATCCACGCAATGTAGCAAATCGTGCTCGCCCAAAATAGTCTCCAACAATGGCCCAATTGAGAATGCCAGCACCATATGCACAAGCCCATAAAAGGATAAACAACCAGAGTTCGAAGCGAGTATCTGCTCTATACAAAACAACCATAGCCAACACTTGCAACATCATTAGCCAAGCCACCACACGATGCTTCTGAAACCGGTCACCCAGAAAACCAACCATTATCCGGCCCGGAATACTTAGCGCCACCATTATCCCGATCGCAAATCCAGCAAACGTAGTTGACATCCCCTGTGACTCAAGTATAGGTGAAAGATGTACCATCACCGCTGTATGAGCAGTGAATCGCAAAGTTATACCTGCTAATAATACCCACATAGCCTTAGTTCGAAAAGCTTCACCTATCCCATATTCCACTTCATCGATTGGTAAATCCACTTCTTCGTGAGTGCCACCTTCAAAATCTAAGGATGACGGAGATCCAGTTTCATAACGTACAGGATCTCCGTCGGGTCGCATCCCAACCGATTCCGGGCTATGTTTAATAATCAAAACTAGAGGCCATATAAACACCAGCAGCAGAATCCCCGCTAAAAATGCAACGTTTCGCCATCCAACGAAAAATGGCCACCCTATAAAATTATCAATCCCCAAGCCGACTGCAGGAACAATTATGGCTCCGCCAATGCCCACAGCTGCAGAAATCACAGCCATAGCCTTAGCACGTTTTCGAATAAACCAGTTGTTTGCTACAGTCAATGCAGGATGAAAGAACCCTCCATTAACACCGACGGCAATAACTCCAACGTACACGAGTAATAGGGAAACGTAAGAGTCAACAATAGTTGCCCAAAGTAAGTACCCAACCCCTACCACCGGAACCCCTATGAGCATTATCCTACGAGCACCATATTTATCGATCAGAAACCCAATCAAAACACCTTCAAAGGCACCTTCTAAGCGAGTAAGCGAAAACACCCAAGAGGCTTGTGTGGCACTAAGTGCCAACTCTTCCCGCAACGGATTGAAAAACAAAGTGAATCCATAGAAATAAACACCACCGCCATAAGCACCTATAGCAGCACACGCTGCCACAACATACCAACCATGAAATATGCGGTTGTTCAGTTTATTCAAAAGAATTCCTTCTGATTTTCTCCTCAGACAACAAGGGCAACGATGAATCTATCAAAATTTATCGTGAATGCTTTGACAGACTGAAACTTCCAAACGGAGTATTAATCACCAAAACCTTCAATCAGAATACCATAAATAATTCCGATAATGATATCTGATGCACTCCTAAATCTGATAAAAACTAGGGTTCACAAATCCAGACAAGATGAGGCACCGTGGCTGCTCATGATTGCATCCCCTGGGAAGGTTCTCACTAATAACCGGGGCAAAATCATTAATCAAGGTACTACCCTTAAAAAGACATCCAACTCAACTGATTTTGGGACATCAAGATGAAACCGACCAACTTCTACGCTATCCTCATTCAGAATTATCAACGTAGGTACTGTTTGCACGCTGAACTGCGCAGCATACTTACTGCCGAAGGAACTGGTTATATCTAACCGTAGTAGTGGTATTTGCGAATTCAATGCTGCCTCTAGCCTGTCAACGGCAGGCTTTACACTCAAACATCCTGCT
>Ga0209501_10000920_pt1 | contig 33589 bp, 23 predicted proteins | sample ArcticOcean_MG_C_4_FD_187434 | JGI IMG/M metagenome (GOLD analysis project Ga0209501, IMG submission 187434) | Marine microbial communities from western Arctic Ocean - ArcticOcean_MG_CB4_134 (SPAdes) (version 2) | ecosystem: Environmental > Aquatic > Marine > Oceanic | place: Arctic Ocean...
TCCTGACCCCATCTATCGTATAGCGTAATTAGAGACCTAGTGTATGTGGGTAGCCCTGTGATTTTCCAGGAATCGTTATAGGTATCTCCGTTAGGTGAGAAGGCGTTAGGCACATCTACATCGGTTCCCACTACGACTAAAACCTGGTCTGAATACTCGCATTGCTCCACGAATCCTGTTACCTCAAATGAGGTTGTTGAAGGTGGCGTTACCGTTACGGAGTAAAAGGATGGATTGTCTACATATTCTTCCGGAGACCAAATATACCCCAGCCCTCCATCTCCTCCCAGCACCTCTAAATCTGCAGATTCAAGGAACTGGATGTTTATTGGACAACAGGCCTCTATACTCAACGGCTCCCCTGAAACCTCTACATTAAAACCACACGGTAGCTCTATAATTCCCGTGGTGTATGATATTAAAATAAGATAGTCTGTATTCGTGTAGAGAGACTCCGTTGTGAAAGTAACCTCCTGTGTTGTTGTAACACATTCCGACACCGCTGTGTACAAGGAGGAGTTGCACGGGTCAAGTAAAGAAAACTCTACAACTATAATATTCAGCTCTGCGTCTGAGCACTCTAATCCGGAAATAGAAACATCAACCCCCTCGTCTGAGTTAAGATACGTGGTGTGGAATTTTAGCACTGAAACTTGATCCCCCGTAAGGCAAGAATCTATAGTCTCCCCTATAAAACTTGACAGAGAAAACTCTGTAGTCTGTGTATCCACTTCACCACAAAGGGGGGTGGGATTATCACAGGTTTGGCCTGAAATACCGCCATGTAAAAACACAATAAAAATTGCAACAGAAAAAAGTTTATACATACTCCTCAACGATTTTATTTGCTTATTTAGCATGGCCGAAAGTTAAGGAATCATTTACACCTTAAAAGCAACAAGTAGCTCACCCTTTTCAACAGCCAATCCGGCTTTAGCATTGACATCTTCAATTGTTCCGTCTACCGCTGATTTAATGACATTTTCCATCTTCATAGCTTCTAGAATAAGTAGTGAGTCGCCTATCTTAACATCCTGTCCCGCCTTAACTAAAACACTTAGAACCTTGCCCGGCATAGGTGCGCAAAGTTGTAGGTCCGCTCCTGAATCACTTGTATTCATTCCCATTTTATCTAAGAGTAGGGCGCGCTCATCAAGAACGGTAACCTCTCTTAACACTCCGCCAACCTTGACTGTCATAGCACCACTTTCATCTGGCCCTTCTATTGCTTCAACTTTAAGCGACTTACCGTCGATTATTACGCTGAAACATCCTTCTGATGTTCTGGTCCACTCACCGAGCGGGAGGTTTTCGGAATCTACTACGATGATTCTATCCTCAAAACGAATTTCCTTAGCCATAATGCGAAGATAAAGCAGTTAGACCCGACCTTGCGTGCATGCCAGGAATCTACGTCCACATACCATTTTGTCGCACGGCGTGTCACTATTGTGATTTCCATTTCTCAACTTCGTTGCAGAGAACGGGGGAGTTTGTAAATGCTCTTTTGAAAGAAGTGGGTTTGAGGAAAGAAAGTGGGGTTTGGGGTGGTTCTGAGTTTAATACTCTTTATTTCGGAGGTGGGACGCCGTCTGTTTTACCATCGGAGGATCTTAAAAGAATCACAGACACAATAAAGGCTGAATTTTTACCTGAAAATATGACTTCTTTTAAAGAGGCCACGATAGAGGTAAACCCTGAAGACGTAACTGAAAGCGCCCTTCATGGTTGGCTGGATGCTGGGTTTGATAGACTCAGTATAGGGGTTCAGTCTTTTGAAGACTCTCAATTAGAGTGGATGAACAGAAAGCACAGCGGAAGTGAGGCTGTAAAAGCCGTGGAGCTCGCTCATAAAATGGGGTTTAATAAAATCTCCTTAGATCTTATCTATGGTCTGCTTCAAAATGACAAAGAGTGGAGGGAAACCGTTGATAAGGCTCTGAGTCTTCCTATAAATCACATCAGCTGTTATGCCCTCACAATTGAGCCCAAAACCGTCTTGGGACACAGAGTTTCAGAGGGCCTTGAAAAAGTAACTCCAGATGAAAAAATAGAGGCTGATTACGAATACCTCTGTTCAGCCTCAAAAAAGGCAGGGTTTATCCATTACGAGGTTTCGAATTGGGCTCTTGGAGAAGAGGGGCGTGCTGTACATAACTCGGCTTATTGGTCTGGCGATTCTTATGTCGGATTGGGGCCTGGGGCACACGGTTTTCGTGACAATATTCGGTACGCGGTGATTTCTAACAACCCTAAATATATTTCTGAAGTGGGGCGTGGTCTGCTTCCAGACTCTTCAGAAAAACTTAGCCTGCTTGATAGGTGTAATGAGTCTCTGATGACTGGATTAAGGACGGACGTGGGGGTTAGCTTCGTCGAGTTAGAGAGGAGGTGGGGTGTAAATCCCGCTGTGGTTAACCATGATGCTTGGAAGAAATGGACCGGCTCTGGAGGGTTAATAAAAACCTCTTGTAAATCTGAGGGATATTACCGTATTCCTGAAAAAATGTGGCTTATTGGCGATTCTATCTCGTCTGATTTTTTCGTAACTTAGTAGAATGAGATTTATTCTAAACACCGTTTTATTTTGCCTTTTCGTTTCCTCTTTTTCAGCCCAAACAACAATTACTCTCGACAATCATTTCGAGGATTGGGACTTGGCGCCGTCTTGGTCTGACGATGGTGTTGGAAATATTAATAAGGCCGCAATTACACATGATATCGACTGGGTGTATTTCTATATCAGGACTACAAACGAAGTTGCTTTAGATGAAAACACCCTTCCTAATTCTATTAGACTTGTAATTGATTTCGACAACGACATTGCTACGGGGAGTAATTATTTAAATCTGGGCTTGGGGGCTGAAATGGTAATTAATTTTCCTACGAGATCGGTCACAATGTTTTCTAGCAGCGGAGCGTCTTCTGGACCGGGAATAAATAGCGTTGGCGTACATGTGGCTCCAGTATATAGCGCCTTTGAATTTGAAATTGCCATAGAACGGTCTCTCGTAAACCTGAACGATGGCGCACTTAAATTTCTTTGGTATGAAGGGGATACTTCATCAAGTATTCCTCAGGGCGGAGAGGTTCATGTTCTTACTGATTTCAGCTATTCCATAACTCCTACTCCTTTAGAAAGAGCGGAAAATACCGAAATTAGAGTTGCATTTTGGAATGTGAAAAGAGAGTTGGACAACACGAGTGTTTACGATTCTTATAACAGAATTTTAGATGCCACAAACCCCGATATCATCGGGTTTTCTGAGGTCGAGGATTACACCCCTTCATTTGTAGCTGACTTACTAGACATGTGGCTTCCTTTAGAGGGTGGCGCAAGTTGGTTTGTAGAAAAAGACGATTGGGATTTAATGATTGCAAGCCGCTTTCCAATCACCTCCATCTTCCCAACAATAAATCGACAAATGCCAGCTTTAATTAGCACTGAAAGCGTTTGGGGGGTACCGACCTTATTTACTTGTTCCCATCTTAAATGTTGTGACGGAGATGCCCAAAGACAGGAGCAGGCTGATGATTATATGTCTTTTCTACGTGATGCTATAGAGCCGGGTGGAGTATTAGATCTTCCTTCGGGTTCCCCAATTATTTACGGTGGAGATTTGAATATGGTTGGGCTTTCTGGACCCATAAATACCCTCGAAACTGGTGATATTTTTAATAACAATCTGAATGGGGATGATTTTTCTCCCGATTGGGACTCCTCCGACCTCACCCAAATTGTTGCGCGCTTGACCGACAGGGCTATGGATTATACTTGGAGGAATGATTCTGGGTCATATATGCCTGGAAAATTAGATTATATTATTATTTCTGACGCTGTAATCGAAGTCCTTCGTGCATATTCTCTCCAAACCTCTGACCTCCCACCCGCTCGTTTAGCTCAGTATAACCTTGAATTATTCGATGCTGAGGATGCTTCCGACCACTTCATGGTAGTGGCTGACCTTGCTTTAGTTGGTGGAATTTCTCAAACAGATACTGATGGGGATGGGGTCTTCGATGCCCTTGACAACTGCCCTGATTTATCAAATGTAGATCAATCAGACTTTAACTTCGACAGCCTTGGTGATGCCTGTTCCGACTCTGATCTTGACGGCCTGTCAGATGAGATTGAAATCCTTATCACCATCACAGACCCATTAATTCAAGATACTGATGGAGATGGGCTTACAGACGGAATTGAGCTTTCGCTATTTATCACAGACCCCCTTAATTATGATACGAACGGAAATGGTCTGAGTGACGCCGAGGATTTATTAAACAGTGGAGAAATCGGTGCAACCTGTAGCGGCGATACTAACAATGACGGATCTATTACAATAGGAGATCTATTGTTAGTTTTGTCTGCTTTTGGTAATGTTTGTTCTTAGTTTTTAACAACCCTCACCAAGCCTAGCCCACTTTCAGATTGAACACGAATAGAGTAAACACCATTGTTTAAAGAGCTCACGTCAATCTCAAATGTGTTGCTGTTAATTTCATCTTCGCTTTTTACAACACGTCCTAGGGCGTCTGAAATGCTATAGAACAACACCTTGTGTTTAGATGAAATGATAAGTTTGTCTGAGGTTGGGTTGGGAAATGCGTTCAATATAGTTCCTGAAAACTCTTCAACTCTAACCCAGTTAGAAACCACCTCAAAAGAGGTTTGAGAGCTACAATCGCCATTTTCGCTAAACGCAGTTAAATAAATTGTAAAGGTACCCGCCTCTGTATAGCTATGCGATGGCGTTGTCTCGTTGTAAGTTGTTCCATCCCCCATATTCCACAAGTAATTATCGGCTCCAGTACTTAGATTGAAAATTTCGAGTGGTCCACTATTTCCGTCCCAAGGTGAGTTAACTATAAAGTCTGCATTTACAGGTTCTGTTAGGTCAAATTGGCCGCGAGGTGTTATCATATATCCATCTACAAAAGGCGCGTTTAGGTCGCGCTGTCCACCTATTCCCGTTACTCCGAAAACTCCAATAGGAGCGGTTGTGCCGAATAGGTTCGTGTTAGCATCTATTCTCATTATTACCTCCTGAGAGCCGAAGTCAAGTCGGACATCAAATCCTGGTGTGGTATTCGTCCAGTCGTTCAAATCAACGAGCTCTGCACACTTTAATGTAATAATTCTTGACTCTGTCTCCTCGTTCATTTCAAATACCAATTGAGGTGTGTCCGAGGGGAAGCCTGAGCCTTCAAAGAGGAGGGTGTCTATTCTGATTTGGGCTAAACCTAAATACTGATCTATGACTCCCCTAACTCGAATGCTGTCTCCTTCAGCAACGTCATACTCAAAATCGCTGATAGGGCTGAACACATTTATTCCATTTGTCGGGTCTATTAGCGTGAACTGAAGTCCGGAAGGGTAGTCATTCCAACCGTGAACTATACCTCTAAGCTCGCACGCCACACCTATGCTGTCAAGAACTCCTTGGGTATTTGTTCCTCTAACCTGATCTATTTCGTAAACTGGATATTCTAAGTCTGATGGTAAAATATGAATCACCAAAGTGTCTATCCCGAGAATCGCTCCACCAGAGGTGATGCTCAATGCCATAAGCACGTCCTCCTGAAGCTCTGGATCTTCTTCATCAATGGCAGTAAAGTTGAAGGATTGGGAATTTAAAAGTCCCATTTCAAAGTTAAAACTTAGTGGGAATACGTCTGGGAAATCAATGCCCGCAATCGCATCTCCTCCTACAATATTTAACTCAACTTCAACATCTTCAATTGGGTAAATCGGTGAAATAGAAACCACAACCCCTGCCCCCTCGTTTACATACAATTCCGGCGCGTCAAACCCTACAGACATTGTTCCAAGCCCGCCACAAGTAACCTGATGTGATCCTAGAAAATCAAAAGTATCTTGAGGATATGAATCCCACTGGGTTTGGCCTTCTTCCCAGTCAGTCGTTCCGTGCCCAACATTCGGTTTTCTCACCAGGGTATGTTCAGCCATAGAACCTCCTGAGGAAACTGTCCATGCTTCACCTAGATCTTGTCCTACAACTCCCATAATGTCTATTGCTTCGCCGTTTTTACTTAATACTAAAGCATCATTTCCGTTGTACCAAGTAAGCTGAGAGGTAATGTCGCTCAAGTTTTGAAGAGCTGGTGTCGCTTGTGAGTTACCAATTACGTATGTTTCGCCAGGGAGCAGCGAACCGGCTAAATTTAATTCTTGATTCGGCTCAGTCGCTCCATTATTATATAACTCCATTGTATACGGAGTAAGGTCTATTGCAGCGCCAGAAGGGTTGAATAATTCAATTGCCTTATTGTGACTGTTTCCCTCTACATACTCGGAAATTATAAGGTCGTCACAAAGTCCAGCTTCTCCACACTCTAAAATTGAAACAACCAAAGCTGAGGCTCCGACGCTATCACACTCTAAGGCTGTTGCGCCACCCACAAAAGCTCCAGGCGCTATAGTGGTGGGGTTAATCTCTCCTTGCATGCTGATGCCCCAAACATGGTAATCATTCACTCCCAGATCCGTAAAGTCATAAAACGGAACCTCAATTGTTGTGATTATCGTATCCTCAACAGTGCAGATTGCAAATAAAAAATCATCTTCAACCGCTTCAGAGTAATATCCGAAAGCTACTATCGTTCCATCTGGTGTTAAGCAGGCTAACACCTCGTCAGACCCGCTTGCGTCTAACATCGTTCCTCCATCACAAGCTGGCATTTCACATGTTTCAACAAAAATTACATACTGCTGTTCGCTCAAAGAAAAACACCCTAAGGAAGTCACTCCGGAAAGCGGCATTCCCGTCTCTATAGAAATTGCATCTAAGGGGGAGTCATGAGAAACAGCAACTACACCAAGCAGCCCGTCTCCTAAGCCTTCAAAGTTTATCGCCGATCCTGATGCTGAAGATAAAATGTTTCCGTCAATAGGGTCAACAACAAGCAGTGTTAGGGATGCTGTAGGGGCGTCTGTAATATGATTAAATGTAGCAATTGCTGGGCCTTGGTCTGTACAAAGGGTGTCATTTGCAGCATTCGTGATTTCTAAAAACCCTCCAGCACAATCAAGAATATTCGTTATTCCTTGAGATGAAGGCTGTATCGTATATGAGCTTAGGTCAAAGGGTGCGCCGCCATCTGGAAGTCTCGACATTGAGTGTCCTTGTGGGTTTCCCTCATCACTTTCTGATAAAAGTCCTGTTCCGGGAGGAACTAAAGCTTGTAATATTCCTGACACCTGTGGGTGAGATGGTCCCATATTGAGAGGACCATAAACTAAAGCATCGATGATATCTTCCGTTGGAGGCTCCTCCCCTACTATAATCGTTGAAAGGTCTGCCTCGTAAATGGCAACGGCTCCTACAGGTAATGCTAAATCCGTAGTAATTGCAAGAAATCCATCCGAATCAAACTGCATTCCTTCAAGAGATATCGCAGAATAAACCTCAACGCCATAAGCGCCCCCGCCAAGCCATATTGATCTTACAAGTGCAATTGAATAGCCTTCAAGTCCTGAATTAGGTGCACCATACATCTCAATAAACTGAAGGTTTGGATCAGTTACAATAGCATCAACCTCGTTAATTACAACACCTTGAGCATTGGTAGAAAAAATTGAGCCTACTGTAATCACAGCAAATAAATAAATATAAATCGAACGCATGTCTGATATTCTTGTTTAGTAACAAATGAAGGTGTAAGATACGTACCTTTAAGGGTCTTAATATGATTTACAACTCTCTAATAGAAAAACTGGATGCTTTTATCAGAAAGTATTACCGCAATCAGGCGTTGCGAGGCTCTATCGTGGCCGCAGGTGTTGTAACTGTCGGTTTTTTAATCCTGACCGGGATTGAGTTTTTAGGGAGGTTTGGGATGCTTACACGAACCGTTTTGTTCTGGGGGTTTGCGCTCCTTGTAGCTGGTGTGCTATTAGTAATGGTGATTCTGCCTTTGTTAAGGCTTTTTCGTTTAGGTAGGGTTATTAGCCATAAGGACGCAAGCCGCATAGTTGGGGATCACTTTCCTGAAGTAAGGGATAAGCTATTAAACACTCTTCAGCTTTCAGACCAAATTAATGATGACTCCCATTCTGGTAATAATGATTTATTAATTGCAAGTGTCGATCAGAAAATATCGGAACTCAGCCCCATAGCTTTTACGAAGGCAATTGACTTAAGTGAAAACCTTGTGTATTTAAAGTACGCGCTCGGGCCTATTGTAGTGCTAATTGCTATTCTTATTTGGAGGCCCCTTGTAGTTTCTGAGTCTACCGATAGGCTCATTAACCACAGAACCTCTTTCGAAACCCCTGCACCGTTCAGATATGAGGTTGTATCTATGCCTTTGAAGGCGCCTAGGGGTGAGCGGTTTAATTTTATTGTAAAGATTGTCGGCTCATCTATTCCCTCGACTGTTTTCCTGGAAGAGGGCGGAAACAGATATCGAATGGAGCATCTCGTTGGGGATATGTTCCGCTACACTTTTACGTCACTTAGGTTAAATACAGATTTTAAGTGTTCTGCAAATGGGTGGGACTCTCCTGTTTACACGCTTTTAGCCTTGCCTATTCCGCTTGTTAAAGAATTTACCCTTATTGCTGATCCTCCTGGATATACTGGTCTTGAGCAGGTTACTCAATACAACAATGGAGATATTATGGTTGCTGAGGGAACTTCGATAAAATGGGAGTGCCGAGTAAAAGACGCAGATCGTTTAAGAATGAGGATTGGGGATTCATTAGTAACCCCAATAAATATTACGGGAAATGTCTTTTCTGCTTCTTGGCGCTCTATAAACACTTTGCCATATTGGTTTATTCCAGAAAACGAAGACTTGGGTGCGGTGGATTCAATGAGATATTCTATAAGGGTTATCGCGGATAGAAGGCCTATTATAAAAGTTGAAGAAAGTGAAGATAGTATTTCCAGAAAAATAAAATATTTTTCTGGAAGTGTTAGTGACGATTATGGCTTTTCTAAGCTAGCTTTTGCGGTTAGAGAAGCTGGTAAAACGTCTGCTGACTATACCATTCTTGATAGGCCTAGAGGGAAAAACGACAATATCTTTTTCGTTTGGGACTTTCAGGATCGAGAGCTAATCGCTGGGGAAACTATTGAGTATTGGATGGAGGTTTGGGATAATGATGGGGTAAATGGTGCAAAGTCTACTAAAACCTCAACAGGTGTCTTTTCCGCTCCTACTATGCAAGATTTGATAGCGGAAAGAAATGAGTCTGATGATGAAATAGCCTCAAATATTGAAGATGCTGTAGAAAGGGCTGAGGAATTAAGGAGAGAGATGGAGTCTTTTAAAGAGAGGTTAAGAGAAGAGCGGGAAATGGACTGGCAGGATAAAAAAGCTCTAGAAGAATTGCTTAAAAAACAGGAAGAGTTAAAAAACGAGCTTGATGAGGTTAAAAAGGCCAACCAAATAAAAAATGAGCGCCTTAACGAGTTTTCTCCTCAAAACGAAAGGATCTTGGAGAAACAGGAAGAGCTTCAGAAAATCATGAATGACGTAATGTCTGACGAACTTCGTAAGCTTTATGAGAAAATGCAGGAGCTTATGGAGGATATGAATCCTGATGAATTGCAAAAACAACTCGATAAGATAGACGTCGGCCAAGATGCTTTAGAGAAGGAGTTAGATAGAGCTTTAGAGCAATTTAAACAGTTGGAGTGGGAGGTTAAAATGGAAGAGCTTATTGAAGAGATGAAGGAGTTGGCTGAGAAACAGGGTGATTTAGCAAAAAAGACTGAGGGCGAGGAGCGTCCAAGTGATCAGCTGAAAAAAGAACAAGAGCAGTTGAATGACTCTTTTGACGAATTAAAGGAGAAAATTAACGAATTGGAAAAGGACAATACTGATCTTGAAAATCCCAATCCCATGCTCAATAGTGAAGAGGAAGAGAATTCTATTTCTGACGACCAAAAAGAAAGCACCGAGGATTTAGAAAAAGGCAAAGAGAAAAAGGCAGCGGAAAAACAAAAAAGCGCAACGGAAAAGATGAAAGAGCTTGCTCAAAAAATGGAAAGCATGCAAATGCAATCTCAAGAGGAGAGTGAAGAAGAGGATATGGAAGCTCTAAGGGCGTTATTAGAGAATATTATAACACTCTCATTCGATGAAGAAGAGCTTATGGCTAATCTTAGAACTACGGAATCTCAGGACCCTAGGTATGTTACACATGGTAAAACCCAGCGTTTTCTTAAAGATGGATCTAAAATGGTAGCTGATTCTTTATTTGAATTATCACTAAGGGTGCGGCAGTTGGCCAGTGCTGTAAACAGAGAAATAGGCCTTGTAAATCATCATATTGATAAGGCTTTGGTTGGATTTGCTGATAGAAGAACCAGCGAAATTGTGACGAATCAGCAATATGTCATGACATCATTTAACAACCTTGCTTTACTTCTTGATGAGGCGCTTAAACAAATGCAAAATAAACAGGAGTGTAAAAACCCTGGCTCGGGAAATTGCAATAAGCCCGGGGGTTCTGGGTCTAAACCCTCTCCAAAGGCAGGTGATATGAAAAAAATGCAGGAGGCTTTGGGGAAAAAGCTAGAGCAAATGAAAAAGCAGATGGGTGAAAATTCTAACAAGGGGGAGTCTGGTAAAAACGGTCAGGGAATGAGTAAACAGCTTGCGGAGATGGCTGCGCAACAGGCAGCTTTGCGTGAAATGGCAAAACAAAGGGCAAGAGATTTAAATGAAGACGGGTCTGGTGAAGGGAATGAGATGAAGAAAATTGCTCAGGAAATGGAGGAGCTCGAGCGAGACCTTATAAACAGAAATGTAGATATCAGCACTCTTGAAAGACAGCGTGATATTTTATCAAGATTACTTGATGCGGAAGAAGCAGATCGGATAAGAGGTGAGAAAAATGAACGAAAATCACGGGTTGGTAATCAAGGTTTACACCCTGACTCTCCGCAAATGATTGATTATCTGCGCAATAGAGCTAATGAGCTAGAATTGTTACGAACAGTGCCTGCTGATTTAGTTCCTTATTATCGGGATAAAGTCAACGATTATTTTAATACTTTAGACGTTGAGTAATTTGTTTTTAATGTTATGTCATCAATTATGCAAGAGCTAAGCTTCCAATCAAAGCCAGAAAATATAGCTATCGTTGAGCGCCTCATTGATGAGATGTGCGAACAACATAGTGTTATTGAGGAACATTATGGAGACATTTTAATAGCGATGACTGAGGGTGTGAATAATGCTATAGTTCATGGAAACAAGCTTGATATAAATAAAAGTGTTTCTGTCGAGTATGAGAAAAGGGGGAAGGATTTGTTTTTTAGAATCTCTGACGAAGGTGCTGGTTTTGATTATGAGAATCTCCCAGACCCTACTGCACCTGAAAATCTTGAGCGTCCCAATGGAAGGGGTGTTTTTCTCATGCGTAACCTTTCTGACGAATGCTTATTCGAGGAAAATGGAAGAATCGTCGAGCTTGTCTTTACTGGGGTGCTTAGATAATCCCACAACTGATAAATTGTGATCTATTTTAACGACTTAGACTCTTCGTGTAGGATAAAAAATCGTAAAGGAGTTAGGGAATGGATCTCAAGTGTCGTTTCATCCAGTGGTAAAGAATTGGGTGATGTTGGTGTAATTATTTGCTCTGACGACTACTTATTAGATCTAAATAATCAGTATCTCGACCACAACTATTACACAGACATAATAACCTTCGATTATACCGAGAAAGATGTTATATGTGGGGATTTATTTATTTCTTATGACAGGGTTAAAGAAAACGCAAAACAAGAGGGAGTGTTAATACAGCATGAGCTTCGTAGAGTTATAGTTCATGGGGTATTACATTTGTTGGGTCTTAATGATAAGACAAAGACGGAGGCAAAGACAATGAGAGCCGCTGAAGATGTTGCATTAAAGATGTTCCACGTGGAACATTCTAAATAAATACAAACTTGAAATTTCATACTTCTTACGATGTTATAGTAGTTGGTGCTGGGCACGCTGGTAATGAGGCGGCGGCGGCGGCGGCAAACACTGGGGCTAAAACATTACTTGTGACAATGAACATGGGTGTTATCGGTCAAATGTCATGTAACCCAGCAATGGGTGGTGTGGCAAAGGGGCAAATTGTCAGGGAGGTTGATGCTTTAGGTGGTTATAGCGGGCTTGTGAGTGATGAAAGCGCTATTCAGTTTAGAATGCTAAATCGTTCTAAGGGTCCGGCTATGTGGAGCCCTCGTACACAAAATGACAAATACCATTTCGCCTTAACCTGGAGAGAAATGCTTGAAAAAACTCCTGGGCTTGACTTTTGGCAAGACTCCGTAACAGGGGTAATCGTCGAGGGGGATAAGTGCGTGGGTGTTAGGACATCGCTAGGGTCTGAAATAAGAGCAAAGGCAGTTGTGTTGACTAATGGTACGTTTTTAAATGGTCTTATGCATATTGGAGAAAAGCAGTTTGGAGGGGGGCGTGCTGGAGAGCGTGCGTCATTGGGTATAACAGAGCAATTGGTAGAGTTGGGTTTTAAGAGCGGACGCATGAAAACGGGAACACCGCCAAGAATTGATGGCAGAAGCCTTGACTTCACAAAGATGGAGCAACAACCTGGCGACGACGACCCTACACATTTTTCTTTTTTAAAAAAGCGTAAGGATTTAAGCGAACAGCTCCCTTGCCATATTGCGTACACAAACGCTGCGGTTCATGATATGTTGAGAAGTGGTTTTGAAAGATCTCCTATGTTTAATGGCCGGATACAGGGTCTTGGGCCAAGGTATTGCCCTAGTATTGAAGATAAAATAGATCGCTTTGCAGATAAAAGTCGCCATCAATTGTTTGTTGAGCCAGAAGGGAAAAATACAATAGAGATTTATCTAAATGGGTTTTCAACAAGCCTTCCCGAAGAAGTTCAACACGCCGCATTAAAGCTCATTTCTGGTTTTGAAAATGCAAAAATGTTCCGGCCTGGTTATGCTGTTGAATATGACTACTTCCCTCCTACTCAACTTAAACATAGCTTAGAAACAACTTCGGTAAGTAACCTGTATTTTGCCGGCCAAATAAATGGCACTACTGGATATGAGGAAGCTGCGTGTCAGGGTTTAATGGCTGGAATAAATGCCGCACGTTCCACGTGGAACAATGACCCCGTTATTCTTAGTCGTTCAGACGCTTATATAGGCGTTCTTATTGACGATCTTGTTACAAAGGGTACTGACGAACCTTATAGGATGTTCACTTCAAGGGCCGAATATAGAATATTGCTCAGGCAGGACAATGCTGATGAGCGCCTCACGCCACTGGGACATAAAATAGGTTTGGCCTCTGACGAAAGGCTTAGGCTATTAGAGAAAAAACAAGTGTCGGTTAAGAGTGTTAGAAAAACGCTCGAGAAAACCTCAATTAATCCAGAAGGAGCTAATGCTTTTCTTAGGAAAATGGAAAGTTCTGAGCTTAAGCAGCGTGTAAAGGCAATGCAAATACTTACAAGGCCACATATTAATCTATCGTCAATGATAGAAGAAATCCCGGAGTTATCACTGTTGTCTGGGATGGAAAAAGATGTGATTGAGCAGGTGGAAATACAGGCCAAGTATGAGGGCTACATAGAGAAGGAGCAAGTAATGGCAGATCGTATGTCGAAACTTGAAGGATTGAAAATTCCTAATGATTTAGAGTATTCTAAGCTTGCGTCACTTAGCTCTGAAGCAAAGCAGAAACTCTCCGATCGAAAACCTAAAACGCTTGGTGAGGCAGCTAATATCTCCGGAGTGAGCGCCTCTGATGTGAGTGTTCTTCTTATATACTTAGGAAGATAGGTTAGTATTTGTTTCCAGACTTGTCGGATTTGTTAAGATTAAGCTTCTTTTTCAGCTTATCAACTATTTCAAACGCAGCAGGACACACCTCGGTGTTTTTGCGAGTAAGGTCAAGTATTTGGTGTTGGCGCCTCCTGTTTGTGTGAGGGAATTCTTGACAGGCTTTAGGTCGCACACTATAAATACTGCAGTAGTTGTCATCACCTAAAAAAACGCATGGTGATTTCTTTAGCACGAAATACTCGTCTGAATCTCTTTTTAGATAGTTGTCCTCTAACTCCTGTGGGCTTAGTCTTAAATACTTGGATATTCTTTTTATATCCGTTTCTGAAAAAAGTGGACTCGTTGTTTTACAGCAATTTGCGCACTTTAAACAATCGGTACACGCAAACACCTCTTCGTGAAGGGGGTGAATAAGTGCGTCTAGTTTTTGGGGGTTTGTCTTTTTGAGTCGTTTGAAAAACGTAATGTTTTCTTTTCTCTTTAAACGCACCTGTTCTTTGTGTCTTTCTAAATCCACGGTAATTCTAATTGTATCTTTGCACCGCAATTAACAGCAAAAAATTATCTTATTAGATGGATATTCAAAAAGTTCTTACCGATTTAGGTATTAAAGACACAAATGCAGGTGTTATGATCGGAGGCCGTACATTGGGTTCGGGCCCATATATTGATTCTGTTTCTCCAACAGATGGAAAAACAATTGCACGTGTAACTACCGCCACATCAGATGATTATGCGGTTGTTCTGGATGCAACAAGCAAGGCTTTTATTGAGTGGAAGAAATGGAGCGCGCCAGAGCGCGGTGAGGTGGTTCGTCAATTCGGTGACGCTCTTCGCGAAAAGAAGAAATCATTAGGGGCTCTTGTTTCCTATGAAATGGGGAAGAGTTATCAGGAGGGCCTCGGTGAGGTTCAGGAGATGATTGATATTTGCGATTTTGCATTGGGACAAAGTCGAATGCTATACGGTCTCACAATGCATTCAGAGCGCCGGAATCACCGGATGTATGAGCAATATCACCCACTGGGAACTGTTGGGATTATCTCTGCCTTTAATTTCCCTGTTGCAGTTTGGTGTTGGAATACTGCTCTTGCGTGGGTGTCAGGTGACGTTTGTGTTTGGAAGCCTTCTGAGAAAGCTCCTCTTTGTGCTATTGCTTGCCAAAACATTTGGGTTGAAGTGGCTGAAGCCAATGGTGTCCCTGAGGGCATCTCTTGTGTAGTAAATGGAGATTATAAGGTCGGTGAAATGTTAAGTCGTGATAGGCGCGTTCCACTTATTAGCGCTACTGGATCTACGCGTATGGGTAAAATTGTTGCTCAGGCAGTTGCAGCTCGTTTGGGTCGCTCTTTGTTAGAGTTAGGTGGAAACAACGCTCTTATCATCACGCCTGATGCTGATCTTAAAGTTGTTGTTCCAGCCGCTGTGTTTGGAGCTGTTGGTACTTGTGGACAGCGTTGCACAAGTACAAGAAGGGTTATCGTTCACTCTAGCATTTACGAAAAAGTTAAAGACCAGCTTACGCAGGCCTACAAACAGGTTCGTATAGGAGATCCACTCGATGAAAACAATCATGTGGGTCCGCTTATCGATACGCTTGCTGTCGATGGATACTTAGCGGCACTTAAGGCTGTTGAGGAGCAGGGTGGAACTGTGCTTGTTCCTGGAGGGGTTCTTGAGGGAGATGGTTATGAAAGTGGTTGTTACGTTAGACCAGCTATTGCTGAGGTAAATAACGAAATGCAAATCGTTCAACACGAAACTTTCGCACCTATTCTTTACATTATGAAATACGAAACTATTGAAGAAGCTATAGCGATGCAAAACGGGGTGGTTCAGGGTTTATCATCTGCTATCATGACAAACAACCTCCGTGAAGCTGAGTTGTTTTTATCTGCAGCCGGTTCTGATTGTGGAATTGCTAACGTGAATATCGGAACTTCTGGAGCTGAAATCGGGGGGGCCTTCGGAGGAGAGAAAGAAACTGGTGGTGGTCGCGAGAGTGGTTCTGATGCTTGGAAGGCGTACATGAGACGCCAAACAAACACCATCAACTACGGTGAAGATCTACCTTTAGCTCAGGGAATAAAATTCGACCTTTGATACTGAGTAGGGGAATATATCTATCAACTTTAGCGACTTTATTTGTCGCTACTGTAATGTTGTTTGGGTGCTCAACTGGTCAAAAAAAATCGGTTGAGCACCATTTTTATTCCGCCGTATTTACTCTTGATGATTCAACATGCGTTACGGTGCTTACAGAGAAAATCGATGGGGGTCTTGTGGTTAAAAATGGAGTGGAAGACATCTTTGTGAAATCACAGGGTGAAGGTTGTTATTCTGTACCTGTTTTTGGGGGGTCGTGGACGGGTGAGTGGAGTAGGGGAGTTTGGACGGGCGATTGGATAGATTCGTTAAGAACTAAAGATTATCGGGTTAAGCTTGAGGTGAGTCCTTTAGAAAACCCTGTTCCGGTTAGGGGCGAGTTAATTAACTCCGTTTGGGATACATCAATAGGAAAGTTTAAGCTCACTCAAAAAGGCGATTCCGCCTGGGCAACTTTTATGACCTCAACTGGAGATTATAGATATCTGGCAGGGAAAATAGATACAATCACTAACGAATTCAAAATTCAAAATTTCGATGGGGTGCACCTTTTTTATTTCGAAGGGTTAATCAGGGGGGATTCAATAACCAATGGGGTGTTTAAGAGTGGAATTCATTACAGCACTTCGTGGACCGGGGTGAGGGCAGAAAACGAAAATGTTAAATGGAGCTCTAAGCAGGAGTGGGGTAGGGGTGAGAAGGTAGTGTTTGAGGGGGTAAACCCAGATGGAGAGGTTGAGGTTTGGTCTAGGGAAAGGTTAAAAAAGTCTGGATATAAACTTCTTGTAGTGGATGTTATGGGTACGTGGTGCCCCAACTGTATGGACGAGGCAAGGTTGTTGAAGGAGCTGTCTTTAGATTATCCCGAAATGCTCGTTGTGTCTATGTCTTTCGAAAGGTCTAATAGTGATGAGGCATTGAGAAGAATAGCAGAGTTTAAAGAAAGTCTGGGGATTTCTTGGGAAATATTACATGGAGGAACTGCTAGTAAGGGCGAGGCTGATTCATGCCTTGCCTTTTTTGGGGGGATTAAATCCTTTCCCACAACGGCATTTATCCCGCTAGAAGGCGATCCAATTGTCCATTCGGGTTTTAGTGGGCCAGCAACAGGGGGGGCGTACGAAGAAGAGGTGTTTTTCTTCAGAGAAACTATTGAGGCCTTTTTGAATGACTAGTCTTTAAAATCGTTCACTTTGTCTACAATGATTTTTTCATCCCTGTTAAGCAATTCCCAGGCTGTGTGGAACGCTAAACGCCCTACGTTTGTCATCTTCGTGAACATTATCTTCTCTACATCATCTCCCGGAGCGTGGTAGTCTTCGTGAACACCGCTGAAGTAAAAAATTACAGGAATATTGTGCTTTGCAAAGTTGTAGTGATCTGAACGGTAGTAAAATCTGTTGGGATCATCAGGAGCGTTGAAAGTATAATCAAGCGCAATGTTCGTAAAAGATGAGTTCGCTGATTCTGAAATCTCATGAAGTTCCGAGCTAAGCTTGTCTGAACCAATTAAATAGATGTAATTTTCATCATCTGAGTGAGCCTCATCAACCCTACCTATCATATCAATATTTAGATTTGCAACCGTGTTTTCCAGTGGGAAAACTGGGTGATCCGAATACCACTCCGACCCAAGCAGCCCTTTTTCTTCGCCTACTACATTCATAAATAAAACACTCCTTCTCGGTCCATCACCGTTTTTATATGCCTTCATGAAAACCCTAGCTAGCTCCATTACGGTTACGGTGCCAGACCCGTCATCATCTGCGCCATTGTTAACCTCCCCGTCAATAATTCCTATATGGTCGTAATGAGACGTTATTACAACAACCTCCTCCTTTAAATCCTTATCTGTGCCTGGTAGATACGCAAGGACGTTTTTTCCATTAAACTCCGTTCTGTTTATGTCTATATTATAGTTGAAGGTGCAGGGTAAATCACCCGTTGTCACCACTCCTTTTTTCTCGCCTTTCTTTTTAATTTTTTCTATTTTTTTAATCTTTTTAGATGTCTCAAACCAAACATCGGCAGCGTCCTCTCTTACAAAAAACGTGGGTATACTTGCGCCCTCACCTTCCTTGGTTCTATTTAAAACCGTTGATTTACGTGTTATATAGAACTTCATTCTTCCTTTAAAAGTGTTGTAATCTGAGTTGGGCATTACAACAATAAATGCCGCAGCGCCTAGAGATTCTACCCTCTCTCTTTTTGAAGTAGAGCTTTTTGCACCTTCTGAATCCAGGTTTCTAATATCTCCCTGTAAAACCACAACACACTTGCCTTTTACATCAATCTTAGCGTAGTCATCGTACTCGTTGTTGTTTGAAGCTCCATAGCCCGCAAAGACCATCGGAATATCTTTCATTGATGTTTCATTTATTCCTGGATAGACTAAAAAACCATCAACTATATTTAATTCCTGCCCTGCAACTTTCATAACCCCTCCTTGAATTTGAGAATTAAGCATTGGTACATCTTGGGTGTATGATTTTCCGTCGTAAGGTTCGAAACCAAGTTTAGAATAATAGTCTTCTAAATAAAGCGCGGTTAATTCAGCGCCCCTTGTTCCTGTTTCTCTTCCTTCAAATTCATCAGATGCAATTATACTTAAATGGGCTCTTAGCTTCGTAGAGTCCATCATCTGACCGTATCCATATTGACCAATAGAGGGCTGTGTTTTCAAAAAAACGGTTTCTTTGAGCGGGGTGTCTTTTTGGTTGGTTTGGGATAGGGATGAAAACGCAGATGATACACAGAGTAATAGTGTTAAAACTCCGCATGCAATTTTACCAACCCGTGTTGCGTGGCGCCCCCCTTCGAATTTAGAATCGACAAATGCATCTACGATATCTACCGCATCCTGTTCGCTTACAAACCTTGCGGGAATACAAATTACGTTTGCGTCGTTGTGGGTTTTTGCAAGGTGCGCAAGTTCAGGAGTCCAAGCTATGGCGGCTCTAACTTCACTGTGTTTATTTGCTGTCATGGCAACTCCGTTGGCTGATCCGCATATTAAAATTCCAAGTTCTGAATCTTTTAAAGACACGTCATTTGCAACGGCATGAGCAAAATCTGGGTAATCAACACTCTCTGTACTATCGGTTCCGCAATTCTTTACTGAAAAACCACGTTCTTTGAGGTGTTCTATTATTGTGCTTTTATATGCAGGACCTGCGTGATCACATCCAATGCTAAAATTCATGAGAGTAGGTGTTTTTAAAGTACGCAAGTTAATTAACAAGCATTGTTCATTGCATTAAAAAAAATGTTGGTATTAAATGATAAATATCGTTTGGATTTAAGGGGTGAAACACCTAAGCAAACCACAGGGTTTGTTTTCCTAATTTTTTACATTCTACTTTACCATGCTTTTTACACAAAATTTAGATTTTTATCAACTTTATAAAATTTAGAAATACAAGAAACTTTTTAATATTTAACTTTAATAAGGGCTCGTTGAAAACACCGCTTAAATATCTGATTTGTAACTATCAGACCTGTTTAAAACATGTTGATAGGTGGTTGCTATCTATAAGATTATTTAAAAACTATATGAAAAGTAAAACAGTTATCCCTGATATGAACATGCTTACTATAACTATTAATTCTTTAAAGAATATATATATATTATTAGTGTGTGTGTACTTCTCTCTTTTTAGTTTTGAAATAAATTCTCAAGAAAATATTTCAGAGATTAATTGTAGTTCAACAAAGTACTTTTATACGTCTGGTAAACTATCAAGTGAGGGATGTTTGCTTAATGGAATTCCAAATGGTATGTGGAAATCATATTATGAATCTGGAAATATTAAAAGTTCAGGATTGTGGGTTGAAAATAAGCTTTCAGGTAAATGGAAATTTTATAATGAAAATTCTACTCTTGATAGGGAAATTGAATATGAGGCTGATTTAAAAAATGGCAAGGAAATAATTTACTTTAAAAATGGAAATTATAAAAGTGTTACTGTTTGGCTTTTAAACAACAAAGAATTAACCCAAACAATATTTTATGAATCAGGTAAAATAAAATACTCAGTTCAATATGAGACAAATTTAAAAAACGGAAAAACAACAGAATATGCTCAAGAGGGAAGAATTATTACATTTAAATTTTATAAAAAAGGATTAATTTCAAGTATTGAAAAATTTAATAGGTTCAATAGACATTCAGAGAAATCGGGAATTTGGAAATATTTTCATGAAAACAATAGAGTAAGCGAAGAGGGACCATATCGCAACAATCTAAGACATGGTGTTTTTAGATTTTATAATACGAGTGGTGATTTGGATAATATTGTTAGATATAAGTTTGGCGTAGAAGTACTTGAAGATAAATTGCTTAATAAATCAGACGTAATAACATCTTACCACAACAATGGAGTAATTTCAGAAGAAACAGTCTATAAAAACGGGCTTAGAAACGGTGTGAGTAGAATTTTTAACAAGGAGGGTAATATTGTAGAAGGAAACATTTTTAAGGATGGAATAAAAACATGTAGCGGGATAACGGATCGCTCAGGTCTTGAACAGGGGGGTTGGGAGCTCTATTACAACGACGGAAGCGTTAAAGCTATAGGAAGCTATGAAAACGGAAATAAAGTGGGGGAATGGAAGTATTTTAACACTTATGGTTGGTTAGAACAAACAGGATTTTATAGGTCAGGAAAATTGGATGGAGTTTGGAAGTGGATGGACGAATCGGGTTTTATTATAAGATTAGAAACGTATGATAACGGCTTAGAAGAAGGACAGTTTATAGAATATGATTCATCAAATAAACTCCTTTTAAAAGGAGTTTATAGAAATGGACTAAGGGTGGATAGTTGGTTTTACCATGTAAATGATCACAAAGAGCTAGGTAGTTATTTGAATGGAGAAAGAGATGGAAATTGGATTTACCTTTATTCGGAAAAGCAAAAGATGTTTGAGGGTGAGTATTCATTTGGTTCAAAAGAGGGCACTCATAAAGAGTGGTACCCGAATGGCACCCTAAAATCAACAGGCAAGTACGAGGGAGGTGTTGAGAATGGAAAATGGAAGTTTTTTACTGAAGACGGGATTTTAAAATACACATACATATACCGTTATGGTAAATTATGGAAAGTTGATGGCAGAAGAGTAGCGAGGAAAAGAGATTCATTACGAAATTGAGCACGTGGATAAATTAGATAAAATAGACAGTCTTTTATTTGAAAAATCATCAGAGGCGCGCTTTATTCTTAAAAAGGGTAAAGTAATAAACAGCAATAGACACGCTCGAAGGATTTTCAAATGTGAGGAAGATAAATGGATAGGGTTTGATCCCATTTCTGAAAAATCCGGGATTTTTAACTACCTGCCGGATGAGTATAGTTTACTATTGAGTAAGTTGACACAAGCTCGAGCTTCTGGAAGGGTAATTAAAATAAACGTTTTAGCTAAAAGGATAGACGGGGGTGAATTTCATAGTGAAATTAAAATAGCTCAAATATCAAAAGGAATAGAGGTTCTTCAAGTTAGAGATGTTTCAGATATAATTTTATACGACTCTGCTATTAAGGAAAGTGAGGCTAGGTATAGGGTTTTATCTCAATTTGCTATGGAGGGGATTGTGTTTATTTCTGACGGAATAATACAGGATTCAAACAAACAATTTGCCGCTATGTTTGGCCACGACTCCGCGCCTATAGGTTCCCCAATTCTGGATTTTATAGACGAGAGGGATTGGCAAAGGTTATCAGCAAGGAGAAACTGGGGGATGCGGTGTGAGCTTCGTGGAGCAACAAAGCAAGGAAGATCAATTTATCTCGAAGCTACACGAAGTGAAATAAAAGAAACCCCCAACCTAAAGCTGGATGAACAGATCCTTATGGTTTATGATATTACAGATCGTAAACGGACGGAATTCGACCTGCTCCAAACAAAAGAGCGCTTCAGAATGCTTGTTGAGTCCAGCCCTATTGGTTTATTTCTTATTTTAGACAAAAAGATAAAATATACAAATGCTGGTGGATTAGAATTGTTAAACGAAAGGGTAGAGGATTATATATATGATGAGGTTTTTACCGATTTCTTTCACGACGACGATAAAATAATTGTAAAAGAAGACATAGAAAAAATAAGAAAAGGGGAGCGGCCTCCATACAGAGAGGTTGTGATGGTTTTAAGAGATAAAACAGAAAAAGAGGTGGGGTTAAGGATGAGCTTGTCCTTTCACGATAGATCCCCGGCCATCCAAATAACGGTTACGGATTTAAGCACCAGAGTGCAGTTAGTACGGGAGCAAATGAGAGCCACTTTAGCTGAAGAATCTAACATAATGTTTAAGGAGGAAATCCGAAAACATAAAATAACCCAGCAAAGTCTTATTAAGGCAGAAGAATTTAATAGATCTATTATAGAATCGTCTATTGACATGATTGTAGCTTTTGATATGCAGGGAAACCTTCAGCAATACAACCATGCGTTTTCTGTGGAATTTGGGATTGAGCCAGGAAAAGAAAAATCAATAAACTACACGATGTTTATTCCAAAGAAGGATGAAATAGACGGAGTTGTGGACGCCCTACAAACAAGAAGTTATTTTTCAGGAGAAGTTCACGGAAAGAGACTATCAGGAGAAGTTTTCAGCATGTTTATTTCAGTTGCCATGATGAAAGATGCAAGCGGCAAAGACATAGGCGCAATGGGTGTTGGAAGAGACATAACGGATTTGAAAATCATTGAGGAAGAATTAAAAAACAGCGAGGAAAAACACAGAGATATTTTAGATAATGCAACGGATATAATTTTTGTTGTCGATTCAAAAGGATACTTCACATATTCAAACCCAGCCTTTCATAAAAAACTAGGCTACACACAAAAATCATTAGCGAACACAACGATTAAGGATGTTATTAACAATTTTCCAAAAAAAGAAAAAAACTGGATTAATGAGTTAGACGGTATTCAGAACGAATGTGTTTTTATTGATTCAAAAGGCGAAGAGTTATCACTAATCGGAGGCTCTTCAGCGCAGCATGATGAAAACGGAAAACCCATAGGCATGAGGGGGATTTACCTGGACATAACAGAAATGAAACACCTTGAGCGCGATGCAAAAATCCAATCGGCAAAACTCGAGTCCATCTTCAACTCAACCCAAAATTTAATCATGTTTACTCTAAATGATGAGGATGAAATCACATCATTTAACGATAATTTTAAAAGGCTGATGAAGGGGTTGTTTAAAATAAAAGCAGAGCTTGGGATGTCCCTTATTCCATTGTTAAAACTTTTTCGTGATGAATCTTATAAAAACCAAGTTAAGTTATTCAAAAAAGCGTTAAAAGGCAAGGCTAGTGACTTCGAACTACCATTAAAATATGAAAACAAAGAAATAAGATGGTATCATATTTTCCTGAACCCGATTTCTAACGAGGTTAAACAAAATGAAATAAGCTGTATTGCGTATGATATATCAGAACGGAAGGCGATAGACGAAAGAATACGCTTAGCCTTAAAAGAGAAGGAAATTCTTCTGAAAGAAGTTCACCACAGAGTTAAGAATAATCTACAGGTAATAAGCAGTTTAATGAGCCTTCAGAAGTCATTTGTAGACGACCCTAAATTGATACATATTCTTGAGGAAAGCCAAAGCAGAATCGCTACCATGAGCTATATTCACGAATCACTCTATAGAAACACAGACGTCTCTTCAATTAGCTTTGCTGAATACCTAGAAAGGTTGAGCGCGAATTTGATTAATAGCTACTCAACCCCAGATTGCGATGTTAAACTAAACACCTCTTTAGAAGATGTGTTTCTTACACTAGATCAAGCAATCCCTAGCGGATTAATTGTAAACGAACTGGTTTCAAATGCGCTTAAATATGCGTTTATTGGAAAAAAAGAAGGGACGATTATCCTTAGAGCTGCAAAGGTTTCTGGTAAAATAGAAATAGAAGTGAGCGACAATGGCATGGGGCTTCCAGAAAACTTTGAATTAAATAAAGGAGATTCTTTAGGGCTATACCTAATACAAGCGCTAGCAGAACAGTTAAATGCTGAGCTTGTTGTAAAAAGCACAGAGCAAGGAGAGGTAGGCAGCTCATTTTTAATTAGATTTGATGCACAAGTATTAAAATAAGATATACATGGCAATCAATATTCTAGTTACAGAAGATGAAATTATAGTGAGAAAGGATATTGAGAGATGTCTTACTCAGTTAGGGTATAATATTATTGCCACAACGGACAATGGCAAAGACGCTATTTCACTTGCTTTAAAACACAAGCCAGACATATGTCTTATGGACATTATGATCAAGGGTGATATGAGCGGAATTGAAGCAGCCCAAGAGATAAAAAGCAACATTGATGTACCGGTAATATTTTTAACAGCCTATGCCGATGAAGACACCCTTTCTAAAGCAAAGATTGCTGAGCCACACGGATATATTCTCAAACCCTTCAAAGAGGCAGATATTCAAACGGCCATTGAGATGGCGCTTCACAAACACTCTAAAGAAAAAGAACTTAAGCAAGAAACCGATTTTCTTAGAAATTTAGCAGAGCATAATTCTGAGGCTGATTTTATTTTTGTGAAAAACAGAAGCCGCTTAATGCATGTTAAGAAAGATGATTTGTTATTTATTGAAGCGCTAAAGGACTACGTTGTAATTCACACGAGCAAAGAAAGCTATACAATTCATAGCACAATGAAGGAGATAGAGCGCAAGCTCAGCGACAGCGTGTTTATGCGAGTTCACAGATCGTATATCGTAAATCTAAATGCGATAGAGAGTATAAAATATTCGAATATCACAATTGTGGGTATGGATAAAGAAATCCCGATCGGAGGATCATATAAGGACGCTTTAGCTAGTAAAATCAACCTTTTATAGAGAGCTCTCACAAGATGCATTTGCGATTGGCTCACAGATTTGTTTTTTCTGTGCTGAGCTTATCCCCAATTTTTTATTTAGCCCAAACCACACAAATAACACCCACCCAACCTCCCGGTTTCTACACCACGAATATTTCACTTACCCTAGAAACAAACACAGAGGACACGATATACTACAGTCTGGACGGAAGTGTTCCCACTAAAGAGTCTTTCCTATTCATGCCAGGCGATTCAATAGTATTTCAGGATAAATCTCAAGAACCTAACTACTACTCGGAGTTTGTGACAACGCCAGATATTTCTGTTTGCGGTTATCCAACATGGGAGTCCCCAGAGGGGCAGCTTTCTAAAGGAAATATATTGAGATTCTGTTCTTATAAAAATGGTGAGATAAGTAGCTCAGTCAATAGTGGCACTTATTTTATTTTTTCGGAGGGGCCTCAGAAATATGAACTACCCGTTATATCGCTGATAGTTGATGAAGCCGATTTTTTCAGTCAGGACTCAGGGATATATATACCGGGCTTAAGCTTCGTCGAAGAGATTCCGGAGACGACAGGAAATTATTACAAACGTGGAGATGCATGGGAAAGAAAGGTGCATATAGAGTACTATAATGAAGAGGGAGAGCTTGGGTTTTCTCAGGATGCTGGAGTACGAATACACGGGGGGTTAACACGAACGGCCTCTCAGAAATCCTTAAAATTTTATGCCAGAAGCGAATACGGAGACAGCCAATTCCGCTACAAACTACTTCCACACAATGAGAATGATGAATACAAGAGGTTTCTACTCCAATCCTCTATGGGAGACTGGAGTAAAACAATAATAAAAGACCCTCTCGCACATGAAATTTGTAGATCCCTGAACTTCGCAACGCAAGACTCTAGACCGGTTATAGTTTTTCTTAATGGTGAATACTGGGGAGTCCAAACCATACGAGACCGCATAGACAAATACTATCTCGAGTATAAAGAAGGCGCAACGCATCAAGACTCCGTCACCCTACTCAATTCATTTAATAATCCAGAAGCGATAGAGGGTGATGTAGAGGGATTTACAGAGTTGTTAGAATTTATCGCGGAGAACGACATTGCTTTTGAGGAGAACTATAACTATCTGCTATCGCAAATAGATATTGAGAACTATATAGACTACAATATTGCAGAGATTTTCTTGTCGAATTATGATTGGCCGGGAAACAATGTTAAATATTGGCGGGAGTCAGATGGCAGCACTAAATGGAGGTGGATATTTTTTGACATAGATGGAGGGCTATACAATTACAAGTATGATATGCTTGAACACTGTACACTGAATGACGATGAAGTTGTTTGGCCCAACAACCCGCCTTCTACTTTTATATTTAGAAATCTATTGCGCAACGACAGATTCGTGTCTGAATTTATCTCGAGGTATGCCGAGATTCTCAGCTCAAACTTCTCCCTAAACACAACAATTAACAAAGCATCATTCTTTGTAGATCGATACTCCTCAAGCATTTCAGAACATTCTGACAGATGGAATTTTCCTGAGAATGAAAATGCATGGAGAAACGACATTAAAGAACATCTTTTAGAATTTTTTGAGAAACGACACTGCTATGCAGTAGAAAACTTATCTAACTTTTTTAATCTTTCGGATTTCCCTTTCGATTGTTGCTCTGAAGCAATATTCAACACTCTTTTAGCTTATCCTAATCCCAGCCTAGGAGACTTTTCGCTATTGAATATATCAGAAGAATCAATGTTTGGAATTGTGACGATTTCCACAATCTCAGGATCGATCGTTTATTCTGAAGAAAGCGTAACGATTAAAGGTGGCGAAACGTTAGAATTAAGCAATTTAGATTTACCTAAAGGCATCTACATAGTTACCTTCCAGGGATCTCTAAAAGGTCAGAGCTTAAAACTTATTCTCTTTTAAAAAGAATAGCCCCGCTAACTCAAAGTTAACGGGGCTTTCTTTTTTTATCTGGAGGTCCGAAGCGGATTCGAACCGCTGTAGCAGCTTTTGCAGAGCTGAGCCTAGCCGCTCGGCCATCGGACCGTTACGCCACAAAGATACACAACTGAGAGTATAAGGCTGCACTCATTACTATCTTCGTTGCATGAATTTCAAGAGATTAATACCTAACGCCCTGACAATGGGTAATTTATTAGGGGGTGCCTATGTATGCTGGGAAGCAGCTTCAGGGGCTGACATAACAGACGGAAGAATAGCGGCGATTTGGTTGGCTGCGATGTTTTTTGATGTTTTAGACGGATGGGCTGCGAGGAAGCTGGGTGTGGAAGACCCGATGGGTGTACAGTTAGATTCTTTAGCAGATCTTGTGACGAGCGGGTTAGCCCCAGCGTTTGTTTCATATAGGTTGATTTGTGAAAGCGGGGCGTGTGATAGCCTAATGCTTAATGCCCTTCCTGCACTACTTGTAGTAGCCGCAGCGTATAGACTAGCTAGATATAACGTAAGCGCCTCGGAAGGAGAGAATACCGGGTTCTTTAAAGGGTTGCCAGCTCCAGCAGCCGGATTATTTTGGATGGGGATGACGTTGTGGTGGGGAGCGGCCTATACGGGAAGTGATTATCAAATAAGAGTGATGCTAGTAGTTGCGTCCGTGGGCATGGTTATGTTCCCTCTTTTGATGGTTATAAACAGGCCTTTTTTTGGATTAAAAACATGGGGAAAAGACAAGACAATTGATGCGGTAAGAATGGGTCTTGGAGTTGGATTTATCGCAGTTGCTATTGGAACTTGGATTGCTTGGGGAAATGCATACGCAGCGGTGTCGTTGTGTGTACTTTTGTACTCAAGTTTAGCACTCATATTTGCCCCGAAAGATATTACCTCATGAAATTTGTAGCAGAGATTGACATTATGCCCCTACCAACACTCTTAGATCCTCAAGGAAAAGCTGTTGGCGGCACCATGAAGAGCATGGATCTTCCTGAGATAGTAGGTGTAAGAATAGGAAAGCACGTGACTCTTGAAGTAGATGCAGCGGACAAAGCTATTGCCGAAGCTAAGGTTGTTGAAGCTTGTGAAAAGCTTCTTGTAAACCAAATAATGGAGAGCTTCACTTTCCGAGTAGAAGAGTCGAAGTAAATATCGCAATTTGCTTTAATTAAAGCAACCCGGCAGACAAAAGGAGAGCGAAGAGCTCGGTATGTGATGGAGCGCCTTGTAATGTGGCGACGATATCAAAAGGGCTAATACTATTTTCTTTAAAGATGTTTATCACGCCTGGGTGTGACAAGTCGGGGCGAATCGTGTATGCTATATCTAAAGGAAAATTACTATCTCCCACATAGATAACATCTTGCTCAAGAGTGTATGTGATTGCGTCTGTGAAGTATGAATCACCGACGTGCAATTTTCCCTCCCTTAGAGTGAATGCAAGATTAAAGGTACTGGTTGAGTATCCGGCGTAAATCCTATCGCGATCCACAGTATAGAGGATATCTCCCCGCCACCCATTTCCATTCCGGACTACTCCACCTTCGATGTGGCTGATTACCTCATTCCATCTAAGAGATGTTGATGGGTAGAGATATGTTGAGGTTTGGGCTAAAGAGCTAAGGGAAACAATCGCAAGAGCACAAGTGAGGATTAAACGCATTCTAAAGTCTCTTCGTGAACTTTGCAAGCCGCCTGAAGCGCTTGATCTATGTCAGCGATGAGGTCCTCAGGGTGTTCGAGTCCGATAGAGATGCGAACGAGACCTTCTGTTATTCCGTGTTTTAATTTCTCTTCAACAGAAACTCCAGCGTGAGTCATGCTGGCGGGGTGCTCAGCTAAAGACTCTGTTGATCCAAGGCTGACAGCGAGTTGGATATGGTTGAGGGCGTCTAGGAAAGCAAACGCAGCTTGACGTCCACCAGGAAGTTCCATAGCGAACATTGCTCCACCGTTAGCCTGCTGCTCTTTAGCAATTTCAGCTGACCGAATATCACCAGACCCCTCTAAATCTTCCGCCCAAGCAGAGTAGATTTTATTTATTCCAGAAACAGGTGTACCTGGAGCTTCTTGGATATGGTCGAGTATAAGGCGTGCAGAACTGATTTGTCGGTCAACCCTAACTTGGAGAGTTTCCATAGACCTTGACAGCATCCAACAAGTGTATGGGTCAGCCATTCCTCCAAAGAACGTTCTGTACTCGAACACCTTTGCCATTGCCAACGCTTCTCCACTTACGGCCCCAGCAATAAGATCGCTATGTCCCCCGATGTATTTCGTTGCGGAGTAAACGTTTAAATCAGCACCGAGCTCTAAAGGTCGTTGTATAATAGGCCCTAAGAAAGTGTTGTCAACGGCTACAATGATGCGGTGATCCTCAGAAGAATTATTCTTTGCCCAATCCGCGGCTGTTTTAATGCTGTGAACTTGCAGTGTTGGGTTTGCAGGGGTTTCCAAGTAAATCATTCCAGGGAGGCCATCCGCCTCAGTCATAGACGATAAATCATCGAGACTTTCCATGCTTTTAACACTTACTCCCATAGACGGAAGGATGTCATCAACAATGTGTTGAGTTCCCCCATATAAAGGGCCTACATACCAAAGCGGCTTGTTGGGACCCGTTAAAGCAAATAACATTGTGCTAATTGCAGCCATTCCGCTTGCAAAAAATGCAGCAGCGTCAGATTCATCCCATGCAGCCAATCGAGTTTCAGCTACGCTTAAAGTGGGGTTTCCTAAACGACTGTAGATAAAACCCCCTTCTGGCGGTGTCTCAGCTCCCTCAACTCCGTAAGAAGTTTCCATGTGAGCCGCTCCAACAGCCGCGCTAGGAAAAACAAATGTAGAAGCTGGGTGTATAGGAGGTTTAACAGCTCCGTGGTTATCAGCAGGGTTATATCCAGCAAATAGTGCTCTTGTCTCTAAATGTGTGTTCATGTAAGTAAAGCTACTCTATTGTTTTGTTATTAGTTAGATGTTTAGAACAAATGTATTGTATTGTCTAAAATTACATCAATTTGTGCTAATTTGTGCTGATAATAGTAGGTTAAACAGAACAAATGAATCTAATAGACGCCTTAGACCGCACAATTGTCGAACATTTAGAGTTTGACGGACGTTGTAGTATGCAAGATTTAAGCGATTTGACTGGATTAAGCCGCAGCGCTGTTTTTGCCAGAGTGAAACGCTTAGAAAATGACGGAGTAATCCAGAGATATACGGTTAAGCTTGACAGGAAAAAGATGGGTTTAGGGCTTAAAGCGTTTTGTAGCGTGAATCTGAAACTACATGAACGAGCAGCTCTTGAAGAATTTGAACACGATATAGGAAGCTTTAAAGAAGTTAGATCGTGCTACCACCTAACGGGAATATCAGATTATATGCTCGAGATTAATGTCCCAGACATGGATCACTATCATAGATTTATCACAAGAAAACTAGCTGCATTAGATAACATTGCCCAAGTAAAAAGCATGTTCGTAATGAACGAAATAATAGAAAAATAAATCTAGTATTAATCTAGTATTGCTGCGATTCCAGGAAGAGTTTTCCCCTCCAAGTATTCTAACATAGCTCCACCACCAGTGCTCACATAGCTTACATCATTAGCAAGTCCACAAGCGTTGATTGCCGCAACGGAATCTCCTCCACCGACAAGCGTGTAAGCGCCCTTTTTTGTAGCATCTTTTAGAGCATTTCCCACTGTGAATGTACCCTTAGAGCAAGCTTCAAATTCGAAGACACCCATAGGACCATTCCAAAGAATAGTTTTGCTTTTATTTACAGCCGCGGCAAATTTTTCACAAGCTTTAGGGCCTATGTCGAGGCCCATCCAGTTTTCTTTGATTTCATCAGAATTGAAAACCACAAAATTTGCATCGGCTGAGAACTTATCCGCACAAATTGAGTCCTCTGGGAGGAGGATTTCAGTATAGCTACTTTCAGCCTTTTCTAAAATAGCTTTCGCTCTTTCTACCATCTCCTTTTCTACTAAACTAGCACCCACCTTACCGCCTTTAGCAAGTATAAAAGTGTAAGCCATCCCACCACCTATCATCAGCTTGTCTACCTTCTCTACCATATTTTCTAAAACGGTGAGCTTGCTACTAACCTTAGCCCCTCCTATTATAGCGAGTAGCGGTCTTGCGGGCTTAGACATAACCTTACTCAAAGCGGAAATTTCACCCTCTAAAAGTTTACCGAAAGCCTTGTCTTCAGGGAAAAAGCGAGCGATTACAGCAGTAGATGCGTGATTTCTATGGGCCGTTCCAAATGCGTCGTTAATATATAGATCACCATTTTCAGCCAATTGACCTGCGAAAAACTCATCACCACTTTTTTCCTCCTCATGAAACCTTAAATTCTCAAGGAGAGCTATTTCTCCTGGCTTGAGGTTTTGTGATACATCAAGAGCGCTATCGCCAACACAATCACTTGCAAACTGTACAGGATTTCCAAGCAAACCTTCTAAATGAGAGACGATATGCTTTAAACTGAACTCCTTTGAAACACCCTTAGGTCTTCCTAGGTGGCTCATTAAAACGACAGAAGCACCACCCTTTAAAAGAGCTTTGATTGTGGGGAGCGCACGACGAATTCTTGTGTCGTCTTGAACATTACCTGATTTATCTAAAGGGACATTGAAATCTACTCGCACTAACGCTCTGCGTCCTCTGATATTTAGATCGGAGATTGTCATTTAGAAAAGTGTAGCCATCCCGACTCTTGACTCTACGTAAGCCGGAAGGTCAGAAATTGCAACTCGCTCTTGAGTCATGCCGTCGCGCTCACGAACTGTGACAGCATCATCATTTAAAGTATCGTGATCTATAGTAATACAGAGAGGAGTTCCTATAGCGTCTTGCCTGCGGTATCGTCGTCCTATCCCATCCTTCTCATCGTACTGACTGTTGTGATTGAGGCGTAGTTTAGAAAGAACCTCTCGGGCTTTTTCAGGCAGACCATCTTTTTTCACAAGAGGTAGAATGGCGACTTTAACTGGAGCAAGTGCGTAAGGAATACTCAAGACCGTTCGAGAGTTACCCTCTCCCAAATCTTCTTCCTTGTATGAGTTGCATAGAACAGCAAGGAACATTCTATCAAGCCCTATAGACGTTTCTACTACGTAAGGGACGAAACTCTCTTTTGTTTCTGGGTCGAAGAACCTTAGCTTTTTTCCAGAAAACTCTTCGTGACTTTTAAGATCGAAATCAGTTCTAGAGTGTATTCCCTCTAACTCCTTAAAACCCATTGGGAAATTGAACTCGATATCACAAGCAGCATCAGCATAGTGAGCGAGCTTAATGTGATCGTGGAATTTGTAGTTTTCATCTCCTAAACCTAACGTAGAGTGCCATTTTTTACGCTCATCTTTCCAGTAATCATACCACTTTTCTTGAGTTCCTGGCTTAACGAAAAATTGCATCTCCATTTGTTCAAATTCACGCATACGGAAAATGAATTGACGTGCAATAATTTCATTGCGGAATGCTTTTCCTATTTGGGCTATACCGAAAGGAAGTTTCATGCGACCACTCTTCTGAACGTTTAAGTAGTTCACAAAAATTCCCTGAGCAGTTTCTGGACGTAGGTATATAACCCCAGAATCGCCACTAACAGCACCTAGTTCAGTACTGAACATAAGATTAAACTGGCGCACGTCCGTCCAATTTTTAGTACCGCTAACAGGACAAACAATACCCAACTCTTCAATCAAAGTCTTAACCCCCGCCAGATCTTCAGCGTTCATTGCGTCCTTGAACTTTCCGTTTATTTCGTCAATGGTTGTTTGTCGGCGCAGAACGTTTACGTTAGTTGATCGGAACTCAACCTCGTTGAAATCATCACCGAAACGCTTTAGTCCTTTTGAAACGTCTTTGTCAATCTTTTTCTCGATTTTAGCGATATAATCTTCGATTAAGACATCTGCTCGATAACGCTTATTACTGTCCTTATTATCAATAAGAGGATCGTTGAAAGCATCAACGTGACCGGAAGCTTTCCAAGTTTTCGGATGCATAAAAATCGAGGCGTCAATACCCACGATGTTGTCATTCATACGAACCATCGACGTCCACCAATAATCTTTAATATTGTTTTTCAGCTCACTTCCAAGTTGACCATAGTCGTAAGCCGCACTTAAGCCGTCATAAATCTCACTACTTGGAAATACAAATCCATACTCTTTCGCGTGGCTTATCACTTTTTTCAGTCCGTCTTCTTGGCTCATTGCGATTTTGTTTTTTGCAATATTGAATGTTTACAGATGACAAAGTTACCTATAAAAAGGCGTTGAAGTATATGATATCTTAGTGTTGTGATTAATTTTATGATTTACCGGTTTCATATTTTATGTATAATCGCATTTATAGTGATAAATGCATTTGAAAGCCGTGTATATGCTCAGCTTAATTGTCTAACTATACCAGAGAATTTTTCTATTGATTGCGGTGATGTAGATTGGGGTTTTATCTACACAAATACTACCGGAGTGTACGTTCACCCATGTGACGATTTAAGCTTAGATCTCAACGCTCAAATTGTTATGCAAGTCCATGTAGATTCTTTAAACTGTGGCGATTTGAGTAATCCGAATGTGGTTATTCAAATTACCAGAACATTTTCCTCTGCTTCGGGCGATCTTGTGGATTATGGTTGCGGGGAGGGTGTTTTGTGTGAAAGCCAAACGATAGATGTTGTTGATTTTGAACCTCCCGAGTTTACAGTATTCCCCGCGGACACATCGGTTAGCTGTAACAATTGGGATTTGTTAGATTATTTAATCAGCGGTGTGTTTCAGGTTGATTTTTCTGACAATTGCTCAGATGTAAACCAAACAATTAACCTCGACACTGTCTCCGGA
>Ga0209501_10000921_pt1 | contig 33588 bp, 34 predicted proteins | sample ArcticOcean_MG_C_4_FD_187434 | JGI IMG/M metagenome (GOLD analysis project Ga0209501, IMG submission 187434) | Marine microbial communities from western Arctic Ocean - ArcticOcean_MG_CB4_134 (SPAdes) (version 2) | ecosystem: Environmental > Aquatic > Marine > Oceanic | place: Arctic Ocean...
CGGCGCCGAAGCGGACACCGCCATAGACAACGCCGGGCTGCTCACACTCGCCGCGCTAGCACGTGCCGTGGTTGAAGTTGGGATCCTCACTTGGTTGGCTCGGCGACTCGTCGAAGCCGCTGAGGACCAGTCAACCGGAGTCGTCTTCAGCATTCTCGCGCTCACCTTCGCTCATGGCATCCTTGCTGGCTGGGAAGAACCCATGATCCGTGGCGCCCTCACGCTCACGAACTACGGAGCGCAAGCGGGGTGGTGGTTCGCCGCCACAGGTCTCCAGCTCGCCGCCGCCTTCGTGTTCATCAGAATCAGGCGTTCCTGGTTCCAAGAGCCTACCTGGGCCGAGCCCGTGCCCGAGGCGGAAGCCAAGCCTATCGATCCGAAAGGCTTCCAAGCCACCATCGTCGACCTTCCACCTGAACCCGCTCCTCGCCGCTCACGTCCGCGCCGGCCACGTCGTCGCTAGCTTGCCCCGCCTGACTCCCTCCGCTACCATCGCTCTCAAGGCAAAGACGGAGACGAGTACACAGCGACGCCGTGAACAGCGAGCCGGAGTTGGTGGAAGCCGGTACGCAGCCCCTGTCGAAGATCCCTCCTGAGCCGTCAACCGAACCCTCGCGAACCGCCTCTTTTGGGCCCACCGAGTTAGTAGGCCTGACCGGGCCCCCGCCCGTTATCCTGGCCCTGAGTGCCCCGGCGTGCCGGGGAACGGTGGTGGTACCGCGGGCCTTTTCGCCCGTCCGCCTTTTGTGAGCGGACGGGCTTTTTTTATCCGTCGATTGAGAGCCAGGGGTAAGCATTAGAGAGTTGCCAGAGAGTTCTAAGAGGTAAAGATGACCGACCAGCAGCAGCGATTTGAACCGGTTTCAAGCAGGGTCAACTTCCCTGAGCTTGAAGAGCGGGTTCTGGAACAATGGCGGACTGAGGACACTTTCCACAAAGTCGACGAAGTGCGCGCTGACGCACCGCTCTTCGTTTTCTACGAAGGACCTCCTACTGCCAACGGTAGTCCCGGTATCCACCACGTGCTCTCACGTGCCTTCAAGGATGTCCTCCTTCGCTACAAGACCATGCAAGGCTACCGGCCGCTGCGGCGAGGTGGATGGGATACCCACGGTCTGCCAGTGGAACTTGAGCTTGAGAAAGAACTCGGCTTGTCCACCAAAGCCGAGATCGAGACCTTTGGGATTGAGGAATTCAATCGCCGCTGTCGCGAAAGCGTCTTCCGGTACGTCCAAGAATGGCAAGCGATGACCGACCGGGCCGGCGTCTGGCTCGACATGGAGAACGCCTACGTCACCTACCACAAGAGCTACGTCGAGACTGCCTGGTGGGTGTTCAAACGCCTCTGGGATGACAACCACATTTACCTAGGCGACAAAGTAACGCCTCACTGTCCTCGTTGCGTCACCAGCCTCAGTTCCCACGAGGTCGCCCTTGGCTACAAGGACGACACGCCAGACCCCTCCGTATTCGTGCGTTTTCCCATCAACGAGCAGCTGACCATTGACCACGGTGCGTCAGCCGCTGTCCTCGAACGCTTGGGCTTCGTCAATGGTTCGTGGGCGGGTACGCGCCCATCGTTCATGGCGTGGACGACCACCCCTTGGACCCTTACCGCCAACATGGCCCTCGCGGTCGGCCCCTCGGTGCGATACGCACTCATGCAATCTGGCGAATCTGGCGAACGCGTACTGCTCGCCGAGATACTCGCTGAGCGTGTGCTCGGCGAGGGCTGGACCGCCGATGACACCTTCGACGGCGCAGAGCTGCTTGGTATCGGCTACGAGCCCCCCTATAGGGGCGAGGAGCTAGCCACCCACGCCCACAGGGTGCTGGCTGCCAGCTATGTCACCACCGACGACGGGACAGGCATCGTCCACACCGCACCTGCTTACGGTGCCGAGGACGCCGAGCTCGGCAAGTACCACGACTTCCCCACGGTGCATACCGTGGACCTCCGTGGAGTGCTCCAAGGTGACTTTCCCGGCGCGGGCAAGTTCGTGAAAGAGGCGGACAAGGACATCATCGCCGATCTCAAGCAACGTGGACTCCTCTTCAAAGATGGCGTCATTAAACACACATACCCTTTCTGCTGGAGATGCAATACCCCGTTGCTCTACTATGCCAAGGCCTCTTGGTACATCCAAACCACCGCGGTCAAGGACGAGATGGTCGCCGGCAACCAAAGCATCAATTGGTACCCCGACCACATCAAAGAAGGCCGCTTCGGCGAATGGCTTCGTAACAACGTCGATTGGGCTGTTTCCCGCGAGCGCTACTGGGGGACCCCCATCCCCATCTGGCGCTGCGACGACTGCGATTCCGCACGTTGTGTGGGAGGCAGCGCCGAACTTGCCGAGCTGGCTACCCTTGAAACCAAGCACCTCGTCGCGGACCTTGACCTCCACCGACCCTTCGTCGACCGCGTCGAGCTGACGTGTGCCGACTGCGGCGGCGTTATGCATCGCGTTCCTGAAGTCGCCGACGCTTGGTTCGACTCGGGCGCCATGCCCTTCGCCCAGTGGGCCTACCCCGTCACCGTCAACGGGAGCAATGGGAAGACCATCACCCTCAACACCGCTGATGAACTCATCACGAGTGACCTCTTTCCCGCCCAGTACATCACCGAGGCTGTGGACCAGACTCGTGGCTGGTTCTACAGCCTGCTTGCGCTTTCCACCCTTATCGCCAAACAGCCCTCCTACGAGAACGTCATCGTCCTCGGTCTCATCCTCGACGGCAAGGGCGAAAAGATGTCCAAATCCAAGGGCAACGTCGTTAACCCATGGGAGGTCATGAACGAGCAAGGCGCCGACGCACTGCGTTGGTACCTTTTCACCTCTGCTCCCTCCTCCCTGCCACGGAGATTCTCTGCCGAGCTTGTCGGTGAGAGCCTCCGCCGCTTCATGCTCACCCTCTGGAACACCTATAGTTTCTTCGTCACCTACGCCAACATCGACGGCTTCGACCCCGAAGCCCACGTTGGGTACTGGTCGTACGACATCGGTGGTCCCGCGCTCTCCAGCGCCCCGCCCAGTGAACTCGACCGCTGGATCGTCTCCGAGCTCAACGACCTCGTTGCCAACGTAACCGCGGACTTCGACAGCTACAGCCCCACTGAGGCTGGCCGCCGTGTCCAAGAGTTCGTGGACCAACTCTCTAACTGGTACGTCCGCCGGGGCCGCCGTCGCTACTGGCGCCCGCTTGAGGGCGAGCGTGGCGGTGGAGAGGATGGCCAGGCCGGTGACGAGGACAAGACGTGGGCGTACGTCACTCTCTACTCCTGTCTGCTCACCCTTAGCAAACTCATGGCACCCATGACCCCGTTCCTGGCTGACGCCATGTATCGCAACCTCTCCCCGTCGAACTCGCTTGATAGCGTGCATCTGGTTGACTTCCCCAAGGCCGACCCCTCGCTAATCGACGATGACCTCGATCGTGCGATCCGCCTCGCCATGCGTGTCGCGAGCCTCGGCCGTGCTGCTCGCAGCAAAGGCAAACTCAAGGTCCGCCAGCCACTCGCCCGGGTCATCGTCCGGGCACGCCCGGAGGACGCGCGATACCTCCCCATCATCGCCGACCAGGTGTTGGAGGAGCTCAACGTCAAAGCCCTCGAAGTCGCAACGGACGACGTCCTGGCCGGCTTCAGATTGCGCCCCAATCTGCCAATCCTTGGCCCGAAATATGGCAAACAGGTCGGCGCCATCCGGGCAGCCCTCGAGGTAGCCGACGCCGCTTCCATCGCCGCCCAACTACGCGGCGGAGGCACGGTCACTGTCGGTGGATTCACGCTCGATGAGAGTGAAGTGCTCGTGGACGTTGAGGAGCGTGAGGGATTCGCCGTGTCCATCGACAGCTCTGGCGGCCTCATGGTTGGCCTCGACACCGACCTCACCTCCGAACTCGAAACCGAAGGCATGGCACGCGAGATAGTCCACCGCATTCAGAACGCTCGGAAGGCGGCAGGACTGGAGATTGAGGACCGCATCACCGCTTACGTCGATGGCGCATCCGCCGCCGTCGCAAACGCCCTCGCAACCCACGATGGCTATGTCCGCCAGGAAACGCTTAGCGACTTCGTACGTCGCGAGCCCGTGCCAACGGACGCCTACTCTGAGGAGCAGGACATCGAGGGCGTCAAATTTACCTTTGGCGTGGTGAAATCAACTTCAACTGGAGAGGGGAACTGATCATGACTGTCCTGATAACCGGCGGCATGGGTTTCATCGGACTGCACACCGTAGAGGCTTTCCTCAATGCGGGTGACACCGTCGTCGCCACCTACCGTGAGACGTGGCGCGTGCCCAGCTTCTTGGAAGCCCGCGTGGGCGATGGCCTGACGTTCGAGCAAGCCGACATCGGCGAGCCTGGGGCGCTGCTGGCCCTCGCTAACAAGCACAACGTCGACGGCATTGTACACATGGCGATCCATGGCCAGGCCCAACCGGATGCCGGCAGCGACCTGCGTATCAACATGGACAAGCTCTCGCTCTTGCTGGACGCATCGCGGGATGCTGGCGTACGCCGCGTAAGCCTCGCCAGTTCCAGTGCCCCCTACTTTGGCGTGCCCGAAGGCCCGTTCCGCGAGGCTCAGCCGCTCCCCATCGACTCGGTCATCTCCCCCGAGGCGTTCAAGAAAGCCTGGGAAATACTCACCCTGAATTATGCCAGGCAATCCGGCATCGACCTGGTCAACATGCGGCTCAGCGGCGTCTACGGTCCCATGTACGCATCCATGCGCAACCTTCCCTGCCGGCTGGTCCACGCCGCTGTGCATGGCACGGAGCCTGATTTCTCCCCCGCGTTCGGGGGCATACCCTTTGCCGATGACGCCCAGGACCTCACCTACGTCAAGGACATCGCGCGAGGCATCGTCGTCGTCCACCAGGCCCCAACCCTAGATCACCAGACGTACAACATTGGCGCGGGTAGGGCGACTTCCAACGCCGAGATTCTCGATTCGGTCACGGCGGCTGATCCCTCGTTTACAGTCCCGCTCCAGGCTGGCCGCAGCCCGCGCTACAAGCCCAACGCTTACGGTGACATCACTCGCATGGAGCAGCTAGGCTACGCTCCGCAGTACACCTGCGAGACTGCCATTGCCGACTACATCGCCTGGCTCAAAGCGGGCAATCCGCAGTAGCGGGCGCCCCAACAGCCGAGCGTTACGCGGATTCCGGCTCAGGCTCGGCTAGCGATACGCGAGGCAGCCATTCGAGCCAGGACGGTAGGTACCAGTTCCAGTCGCCGAGCAACTTCATCGTGGCTGGTAGCAATATCGACCTGATTATCGTCGCGTCAATCAGCACGGACACACCAAGCCCCACGCCGAACTGCTGAAGTCCCACCTCTCGTGCCAGTGCAAAGGCCGAGAACACCCCCACCATGATCGCCGCCGCACTCGTGATCTGCCCTGCCGTCAACCGTATGCCCATGGACACCGACTCGTCGTTCTTGCCGGTCTGGTCGTACGACTCCTTCACCCGGTTCAGCAGCAGCATGTGGTAGTCCATCGATAACCCGAACAGGATCGCGAACAGGAACAGTGGTAGCCAAGCCAGAATCACCCCGGACGACTCCGAATCCAGCACGCTGATCCCCCAGCCCCACTGGAACACCATCACCAGCACACCGTAGGCTGCCATCACCGATAGCATGTTCAGGATGATTGACTTGATCGGGATCACTATCGAACGAAACATCACCAGTAGCAGCAGGAATGCGCATCCGAGTACGAAGGCGAACACGATCGGGGCCTTGCCGTAGATGAATTCCCTGAAGTCCATGTTTGTCGCCGCGAAACCGCCCACCAGCGCGCGTGAACTCGCGGTGCCGTCCGTTGGACCAAAGACTGCGGGCAATACATCATGGCGCAGCGCCTTGATGCCGATCTCGGCAACTTCCGTGTCGCCGCTCATCCGCACACGGAGCAAAAGCGTATCGGCGGCCGGGTTCGGCGTTGGCTTGAATGGACCGAAGTAGCGCTCGGGTTCAGCTTCCAAGCGTCCGATTAGATTAGCGATCGCATCCTGCATGGCGGGCGTCGTGATGTCGGGGGCCGTGATCAACACCAGCGCGGGATCTGTGAACCCTGCCGTGAAGTGCGTCTCCAGCAGCACTAGCCCGGTCTTTGTACTCACTGCGTTGTGTAGCGCTTTCGACCCCGTTGGAAAACCGATGTTGAGCGCAAACGCGGGCACCGCCAGTGCCAGCAGACCGATTAACGTCACGCTCGCGAAGACCGTAGGTCTCGCCATTACTTTGTCGGTGACCGTGCCCCAGATTCCGTTGCCAACCACCCGCTCCAGGAATGGCACCCGCAGCCGGTTCACACCGTCGCCGATGATTGCCAGGAATGCGGGTAGAAACGTCAGCGAGCCGATGATTGTCACGAACACCACCAGCATGGCACCCAGCGCCAGCGAGACGAAGATTGGATGGGTCGTTAACATCAGACCCGCCAGCGATACCAACACTGTCACCCCAGCGAAGAACACAGCTCTGCCGGTGGTATTGTTGGCTGCCGTGATCGCCTCGTACTTATCTTTGCCCACCTCCCGTTCCTTGCGATAACGGCTCACGATGAACAGCGAGTAATCGATGCCAACCGCAAGGCCCAGCAGCAGAATCATCTCCGAGTATGTCTCGTTGAGCGCATACGACTGGCTGATCACTGCCGCCAAACCGTTGGCGATGGTGATTGCGCCAACCGCCAGAAGCAGCGGAATCGACGCTGCGATCAGAGCGCGGAATGCCAGCAACAGAATGATCAGCCCCAGGCTCAGCGACACGATCATAATCTGACCGAAATCCTCGTCGATGAGCTCACTGACCTCGCGGTTCGTCGTCAGGTTGCCCGCGATTGCGATCGAGTAGCCCGCATCGCTATTCGCATCGCGAGCATCCGCCACTGCTTCGAGGATCGCGTCGGCCCGGTGCTCGCCCAACGCCACCCGACGGTCGATCGCGACGTCCGTCCTTAGCACATGCCCATCGGCGGAGACGTGCCCCGGCGCCCCACTGTCGTAGACCGAGCTAACCGACTTGATCTGCGGCAGCGCCAATAGATCGTCAAATAATCGCTCTGCCACAGCCTGGTAGTCGGCATCCGTAACGCTCAGATTCGCATGGCTAATCAGCAGTTGCTCAATAGCCTCGTTGCCCCGAGGGAACTTTTCACGCAGGATCGTGAATGCCTCAGCCGACTCGCCGATATCCCCCTCGCCCTGCTGCAACTGCACCTCTAGCGAATGTGACGCGAAGACCGCCGCGGCAAGCACCAAGAACGTTACGCCGAGGACGGTCCAGCGATGATGAGCGCTCCAGCGAGCCACTCGTGCAGTGGCGGTTGTAGTCATGGGGTCTCTCCTGGCAAACTCACCTTGGTCGCCGTGGGCCGAAGGCCAGAAGCAGCGCGAGCCGTTGTGCCATGGGCGAATATCCTAGGCTAGGGAAGGGGGCACGGCTTGTACACCATAGTAGGTTGCGTCAGGGTAGCAATCCAACGAAGCTCCCCCTCCAGCCAGCGCCTCCGGTATGCTACCCTCAAGCGCGCGCCAGGCGCGGCTTGGATCTACTCACAACTGAGATTTGCGGAGGTGTGACGGTGACCGTTCTCATCACTGGTGGTATGGGTTTCATTGGGCTTCACACGGCGAAGGCGTTCGTCGATGCTGGAGAGGACGTGGTGATTACCTGGTACCAGACCTGGCGCGAGCCCGACTTCATCAAGGACGAGTTCAACAAGCGCGTCATCATTGAGAAGGGCGACGTCTCTCAGGGGAGCGTGATCCGCGACATCGCCAAGAAGCACAAGGTAGATGGCATCGTTCATCTGGCAGTCCCAGGCGTCGCGGCACTCAGCGCCGCTGAGGACTACCGTACCAACATGACGGGGCTCATCGACGCCCTCGAAGCAGCGCGTGAGGCCGAAGTCCGGCGCATCTCCGTCGCCAGTTCCATCGCCGTCTATCACAGCCTGGGCGACGGACCCTACAGCGAGACGGATCGCGTGCCTGTGGAATCCGCCAATCCCACCGAGACCTTCAAAAAGGCTTGGGAGATACTCGGGCTGCATTACGCCTCCCGCACAGGCATTGAGCTTATCAACATGCGCATCGGCGGCATCTGGGGCCCCCTTTACCATTCCGGCATGAACCTGCCCAGCCGTGTCACCCATGCCGCAGTGAAGGGCGTCGAGCCCGAGTATATCGGCGGTCGTGTCCCGTTCCGCGGCGACAACGCAGACATCTTCTACGTGAAGGACACCGCCAAGGCCATCCAGACCGTCCACATGGCCGACAACCTGGAGCACAACATCTACAACCTGGGCGCTGGCTACCAGATCACGAACGGCGACATCGAGTCCGCATTGAAGAAGGTCATCCCGGATGCCAACGTCGAGTTCCAGGACGGCGATGGCCCAGCCCACAAGAAGGACGGTTACATGAAGGCCGAGCGTCTGGGTGGGCTTGGATTCAAGCCCCAGTGGAGCGTTGACGACGCCATCGCCGACTACGCAGCCTGGCTCCAGGCGGGCAACGAGAAATAGCGGTCAACGGCTCTACGCTCTCTGCACGAGCTTAGAGTGACATGAAAAGATAGAGTAGGGGCGACCAGCCGGTCGCCCCTACGTGTGCTCGCGATTCAGATGCTCCGCTACCATGAACCCTTTACTGACGAGGACACTTCTTCGCCCCGTGGAACAACAAAGGACAAGACAATGACCACCAGTATTGGCATCGTCGGTTGCGGATCCATAGGGAAAGCGATCCTCAAGGCCGTCGACGCTGGCAAGATTAACGTCGACGTCGCGGGCGTCGCTGCCCGAAGCGAAGCGCCCGCGCGCGAGTTCCTCGACTCGCTCGAGCACTCCTGGCCTCTCATGAGCCAACGTGAGCTCATCGGCGCCGCTGACCTCATCATCGAGGCCGCTGGAGCCCACGTCGTCCCCGAGCTTGCCGCTGCCGCGTTTGATGCAGGCAAGGACCTTATGCTCATCAGCATCGGCGCCCTTGTGGCGCACCCGGAGATCATGGCCCGTGCCCGTGAGACAGGCTGTCGCCTTCTCATGCCCTCTGGCGCCATCATCGGGCTCGATGGCATCAAATCGGCATCCATAGGCGAGATCGACCACGTAACCATGGTCTCCCGGAAAGGCCCTGCCGCGCTGGACGGCGCGCCGCATGTCGTCAACAGCAACATCGATCTCTGGTCGCTGACCGAAGAAACCGAGATATTCTCGGGCTCCGCCACCGAAGCCTGCGTGGGCTTCCCCGCCAACCTCAACGTTTCAGCCGCCGTAAGCTTCGCGGGCATAGGTCCCGACCGTACCACCCTCAAGGTGGTCGCTGTGCCCGGCCTCCAGCGCAACTGTCATGACATCGAGGTTGAAGGCGAGTTCGGCCTCATGCGCCTCCACCTTGAGAACATCCCCAGCGAAAACCCTAAGACGGGAAAGCTCACCGCCATGTCCATCATCAGGACCGTCCAGCAAGCAGTCGATCCAGTCCACCTAGGTACGTAATCGTGAACAACGTCGAGCTAGTCGTCCAGATGTTCGAGCGTGCAGGCGTGCGTTGGGTGTTCGGTGTGCCCTCAGGCCCCGTCCTGCCCCTTATCGAAGCCTTGCGCCAGAGCGACACCGTCGACTTCGTTCTTACTGCTAGCGAGACATCCGCGGGCTTCATGGCCGAGGCCGCTGGCCGACTCACCGGGATCCCTGGCGTCTGCGTATCCACCGTCGGCCCTGGCGCGACCAACCTCGCCACGGGCGTCGGCGGCGCCTGGCTCGACCGTTCCCCAGTTATCGCCATCACGTGTAACTACGTGCGCTCCCAGTATGGCCGTCGCACGCAGATGCTCATCGACCACCAAGCGCTCTTTGCCCCCCTCACTAAAGCCTCCTACCTCATCGAAGAAGGCTATGTTGCTGAAACGCTTTCTCGCGCGCTGAGTGAAGCCGTCGCTGAGCCACCTGGTCCCATTCACCTCGACTTTCCCGAGGACGTGGGCATCGCTGAGGCCACGGAGTCGCCCCTCGACGCCCTCGTCCCCATTCCCGTCCCGCCACCGCCCGCTGACCTCAACGAGCGCGTGGCAGCCGCCCTGCGTACCGCCGAGCGTCCCCTTGTCGTCACCGGCCTCACCTTCACGCGCGCCAAGGCGCCCGAGGCTCTGCTCAGGTTCATCAACAATCAGCAGGTCCCCTTCGTCACCACGCTCCACGCCAAAGGGTTCCTGCCAGACTCGCATCCTGCGGGCCTTGGTGTTATGGGCCGCGCTCGGCGCACCGACGTCAAAAGCATGATCGACCAGGCTGATCTCGTGATCACCGTGGGGTTTGATCCCATCGAGATCGACTACGAGGACTGGCTTGGTGATACGCCGCTGGTGCATCTGAGCACCGAGCCCGTGCAACCCGGTACCCACGCGAACGTCGCCTACCAGGCGACCGGTGATATCGACTCCATCGTCGCGCAGTTGGGAAACCTGCCGTCTGTGGAGAACGCGTGGGATCGCGATTCATGGGCTGCCCACCGCCGAACGCTCCACGAGAACCTGCGGCCCCCGAGTGCCAAGCTCGCGACGCACCACGTCCTAGACGTGCTCCGCGCTGAGCTCGCTGATGATGCCGTACTCACCTATGACGTCGGCGCCCACACTCACCAGATAGCCACCCAGTGGCAGGCCGACCTGCCCCACACCACGGTTGCCACCAACGGCTGGTCGTCCATGGGCTATGGCCTGCCGTCAGCCTTCGTCGCCAAGCTCACGCGTCCTGACCGGCAGGTTGTAGGCGTCGTCGGAGACGGTTGTTTCCAGATGACGGCTGGCGAGCTCGCAACGGTGCGTCGTCTGGGCTTATGCGTGCCCATAATCGTGCTCAACGACGGTTGGCTTGGTCTCATGAAGGTCAAGCAGGAGAGACTTGGTAACCCAGAGTCAGCCTCCGTGCTCGGCGAACCCATGGAACCGCCTGCCCACTACTTCGGCGTGCCCGTGCGCGCCGTGCGTACCCGGGAAGAATTGGCGGACGCCATCAGGTGGGGCCTGTCCCTGGATGGACCCAGCGTTATCGAAACCTTCGTCGACGTGGAGGCCTACTCCAAGACCGTCTTCGACTAGAGACACCGGTCGTCACCGGCCGGATCCAGTGTCTACCGTGGCTTAGCAGAATCACAGTCGGCTAGCGATCTGCGTCCGCAGCCGCCTCCACGCTAGCCTGTGCCTTCCGCTCGCGCAGGTACTTCGGCGCAGACATCAGGAACGCCATCGGCGCCATCGCGAAGCTGATCACCACCAGCCCCCACATCGCCTCTCGGTAAGAGCCGTTGATATCGAACATGACCCCTAGGTAGATCGGCCCAACCACTCCCGCTGCAACCGCGCCGCCTTGCAGCAGACCGATCGTCGGCCCTAAGGATCGCAAGCCGAACATCATGCTCCCCAGTGTTCCGCGGATCGGGATCATGCTGCCGAACCCGATTCCGAACATCACTATGAACGGCATCGCTCCGATCACCGTGGTTGGATCAGCCAACTGCAGGTACAGAATCGAGAACCCCATCACCATCGCTATCACGGCAAGCACGAATCGATAGTCCGAGCGGTCCATCAGCATGCCACCGCCCATCCGTCCGGCCGCACTCACAAGGAACACCAATGTCACCGAGAATGCCGCTTCGGTCGCGGAAAAGCCGCGATCCAAAACCAAGTAGGGAATCTGATGTCCATGGATGGCCGAATTCACGATGAACAGTCCACCCATGTACGTCACCAGCAGCCAGAACTCCCGCGTATGCAGCACTTCGCGGACCGTTAGCCCAGAATCCGCCAACGTTCTCGACTGCATCGCGGCCGATTCTTCCTCGTCTTTTGGCACATCGCCGTCAGGATGGAGCCCATACTCCTCTGGCGTGTTGCGGATCAGCATGCTGAGCAGCGATACCCCCACCACGACCAACGCTCCGTACCCGATCAACACCGCACGCCACCCGAACGACTCCTCGAGCGAGGTGTTGATGAGCAGAAACGGCGATCCAAAGATCGGGCCCATCACCGCGAAACCCATCGCCATCCCACGCTTGCGACGGAACCACCGCGCAATCAGCACTGGCCAGGTCACCGCATGGCTTGCCCCCGACGCGCCCAGGGACACGATGAAGAAGAACAGAAAGAAAGTGAACAGACCATTGATCATGCCCAGCCCGATCAGTCCGAGGCCCGTCACGATGCCGCTCCACAGGATCATCGACCGCGCTGTGATGCGCATGAGCACGAAGCCTATGAACGGACTCGCGACCCCCGACTCAAGCTGCCGCATTCCGAATGCGACAGAAATTACCCACCTGGGCCAGCCGAAGTGACCCTCGATGGGCAGGAAAAGAACGCTGAAGCCCTGAAAGTAAGCCGCTGAGAGGAGCGTGTTAGTTGCAACGCTAGCTGCGACGATCGTCCACCCGTAGAAGAAGCGAGGCCGTCGGCGGCCAGAAATCGCTTCTGATGTCGCCCCGTCGGTAGGGTCGGTCAAGTAAGGCTCCGGTTACGCTTGGGGGCTTACGGCATGGTAAATCACCGCTCTCGCTAATGCGATGTTGCCAACTCGCCTCGTTGACAACAACACCTGCCCGCGCCTAGCCTCCGCTCACTTGTCAGGGGGTAATAAATGACCATTGACGACTTAACATCGCTGCTTGCGCAGAACCACGTCGTGAACTTCAGCACCTACAGGCGTGACGGCCGCCCGCAGATGAGCCTCGTTACTGTCGGTCGCATCGGCGAAGCGCTCGCCTTCACCACGCGCCAACGTAACGCCAAATACGCGAACCTCATGCGTGATCCGCGCTGCGCCATGATGGTTTTCAGCCCCGACCTGCGGACCTACGCTGTCCTCGACGGCGACGCTCAGGTCGTCAGCGCGCACAACACCGACCCCGAGACGTTGCGAGCCACATTGCGAGATGTCTATAGGGCAAGCGCTGGTAAAGAGCACCCCAACTGGGATGAGTACGACGCTGTCATGGCTGAGCAAAAGCGTGTCGCCGTGCTGCTCAACCCCACGCGTATGTACGCGCATGGCATCTAACGGCAGCTACTGTCGAGGAGTCCCCCGCTCACCCTTGCAGTACCGGCGCCAACGTTTCAGCCGCGAAATCCGTCATTCGCACCCATCTTGCTTAAGTAACTTCTTCGAGAGTGATTGCGAAGGAAAAAGTGACGGCTGAGCGCACTACTGTCATGTGCACCGTGTCTCCCACCTTGTACCCGTTGAGAAGCAGGCGTACCAACTCAGTGGTCGAATTCACCGGGAGATCGTCCACCATAACGATCACGTCGTCGACCTCGATCCCTGCGCGGTCTGCGGGGCCACCCGAAACCACGCCCAGGATCAGCACACCCTCGTCGACCGACAGCCTTCTCTCCGCCGCATCCACCGGGGTCACGTCGGCGATGGTGACGCCGATGCGGGGCCGAATGACCCGGCCATGTTCGATAAGTTGCTGGGAGACGGGGATCGCCGTCCCCATGCTGACCGCGAAGCCGATGCCCTCCGCCTCCTGATTATTACCGATGGAACCGCGGATGATCGCCGTGTTGATGCCTATCACCTCGCCCGCCAGATTCAGCAATGGCCCACCACTGTTCCCTGGGTTGATCACTGCGTCCGTCTGCAGCAGGTCATGTAGCGCCGGCGAATTCTGATCCACCACCAGCGTACGGCCCTTCGCGCTCACGATCCCCACCGTCACCGAACCCTCGTAGCCTAGGGGGCTACCAATCGCGATCACCCACTCGCCGATGCGCATGGCGTCTGTGTCGCCCAGCTTGGCAACGATCAGGTGCTCTACGTCTTCTGGATCGATCTTGAGAACCGCCAAGTCCGTCTCGGGATCCGTCCCGATGACCTCCGCATCCACCCGCTCACGGCTGGTCAACACCAATCTCACGCTCGTCGCATCTTCCACCACGTGATTGTTCGTTAGCAGGTAACCGTCCTCCCGGAAGAATACCCCAGAGCCCTGGGAGGTCGAATCCGTCGCTTGGCCGAAGCGGTTCCGCTCCGGGGTCGTCGCGATCACCTGCACCACCGCCGGCGCCAATCGCTCGACTACGCTCGCGATATCAGGGAACCCCGCTGGAACTAGTCGGGGCGCCGCCGATCCGTTCGCAGCAGTCGGAATCGGTTGCGCAGTCGCTACCGACGTCGCCGTCGGCGTGGGGCTGCCGCTGCTGCACGCTGCCTCTAGCAGGGAGATCAGAGCCAAAGAAACAAGGGAAAGTTTACGAATGTTCATCATCGAGTTCCGGAGTGGGAAATTCTGAGCGGTCGCATGAAGATTCTGGGGGAGGCTAGGCATACCTCTGTTGGATACGTACTCGCAGAGCGTTGGTTCACGATAACTACGGCGCTACACGCCGCTAGGACTTGTCGTCCGAAGCTGGCTACCTGCTCAGCGTCGCGATAGCTTCCTTCTGGATCACCGTTAGACGTTGGATGCCTGCCTCCGCTAGACCCAGTATCTGATCCATCGCCGTTCGAGAGAACGGATGCTCCTCGCCGGTGCCCTGCACCTCAACGAAATCACCCTGCTCCGTCATCACCACATTGAAATCGACGTTCGCCTTGAAGTCCTCGTCGTAGCACAGGTCCAGCAGGACCTCGTCGCCGACCAACCCCACGCTGGTCGCGGCCACAGACGTGTTCAGGGGCACGTGATGCAGAGCGCCCTTGCGAACCAAACCCAGCAATGCTTGGTACAGCGCCACGTACGCCCCGGTGATCGACGCCGTCCGCGTCCCGCCGTCCGCCTGCAGCACATCGCAGTCCAACGTGATCGTTCGTTCACCGACCTTGTCCAACTGCGCCACCGCACGGAGCGACCGGCCAATCAGCCGCTGTATTTCCATCGTCCGCCCGCCCTTCGCACTCCGTTCACGATTGATACGGGAGAGCGTGGAGCGAGGGAGCATCCCGTACTCCGCAGTGATCCAGCCCTTGCCCTGGCCTCGCATGAAGGCAGGCACCCGCTCTTCGATGCTGGCCGCGCAGATAACCCGCGTCTTGCCGACCTCCACGAGCACCGACCCTTCGGCGAACTCTTGGTAGTCCAGCGTGATAGTCGTGGGCCGGAGGTCGTCGAAAGCTCTGCCATCGAATCGCGTCGTCAAAGGAACCGTCCTGTAAGAATGGGGTGAGGTCAGTATACCAATAGCGCACTAGCATCCCTTCCCGCGCTACTCCTGGCCTATCGCCGCCGGAATCGCAGAGAACCAGCGCGCCCCGTCGGTCAACGCCAGCTTAGAAAGGAACGCGATCGAGGTCTGATAGAAAGGACGTTGAGGCATACACGTTTACGACGGCGCGCCCGGGTCTGCTTGAAAGTTATCATATTGAAACTTGAATAGCAGGTCTGCTTCGCGTCGCGTGATCGGATGTTTTCGTTGACAGTGCCAGGCGACGACTCGGATAATCTTTCGAGGGCCTGGTGAAGTGTGCCATGCACAGCGCCAGGTACCCGGAAGTGAGAGGTGTGCATCATGTCCGCAGTGGCTTTCCTTAACGGACAGTACATTCCGCTTGAGGATGCGAAGGTCGGCATCATGACGCATGCCCTTCACTACGGTACTGGCGCCTTCGAGGGCATCCGCGGCAACTGGAACGAAGACGATGGCAAGATGTACATGTTCAAGCTGCGTGAGCACTACGAACGCATGCTCCGCGGTTGCAAGATGCTCTGGATGGATCCCGGCTACACCGTCGACGAGCTCTGCCAGATCACCATCGAAGTCGTCGAGCGCAGCGGCTTCCAGCAGGACCTCTATATTAGGCCGATGGCCTTCAAGTCAGAGGAGAAGGTCGCGAACCTCAACCTCCGTTCCCTCGCGGACGGTTTCATGTGCCTTGCCGTTCCCTTTGGCAACTACATCGACTCTGATGGCGCCATCAGCTGCACCGTTGCCTCCTATAGGCGTATCGACGACACCATGATCCCGCCGCGTTTCAAGCTCAGCGGACTCTACCTCAACTCGATCCTCGCCAAGACGGACGCCATCTCTATGGGCTTCGACGAAGCCATTCTTCTGAACATGGACGGCCATGTCTGCGAAGGTACTGGCGAAAATATCTTCTTCGTGGACGGCGACACCATCGCCACACCGTCGCTTGAGAGCAACGTGCTCCCGGGCATCACCCGGGCAACTGTCATCGAGCTGGCTCGCGAAGAGCTCGGCATGAAGATCGAAGAGCGTCCCGTGGACCGCAGCGAGCTCTACACTGCCCAAGAGGTCTTCCTGACCGGTACCGCAGCCCACATCCAGGGTGTCGGTAGCGTCGACTACCGCAACGTCGGCGACGGTGGCATTGGACCGATAACCCGCAAGCTCCAGGATCTCTACTTCCCCATCGTTCGGGGACAGAACCCCAAGTACCTGCATCAACTCGCCGTTGCCGCACCCAAGATCACGGCCTCCTAGTAGCCACTCCATGCCGTCAGCGTTCCTCATCGACTACTTACTCTGGGTGTTCGTCAGCACTGCCGGCGTCATGCAGTTCGCCGCAGCACGAAGCGGGCTGTGGGGTGTCCTGTACGTGCGTCGTTGGCCCAGAGCCACCATGGCCGCTAGCGTCCTGGTCGTTCATGCAGCCGCGGTTTGGTTCTTCATCACCGGCGAGCGCAATCAACCGGATACCGGGTTGGGTCTCGATGCCAACGTTCAGTCGTTCTGGTTCGCTATGTCCGCGGCCGGTGCCGTCATCACCACACTGGTGGCAACCAGCATCATCAACCACTCGTGGGGTAGGAACCATGGATGGGATACCCAGTCGGGGCAAGCCCCTCCCATGAGCCTCACCTGGCTGTCGCGAACCACGTTTTTCCACGCTATACGCGCCCGCATCTCCCACTTGCGGCGATCATCATCTGAGAGGGTTAGCGTCTGATGGACCACCTGGACCAATCCCTCGTGCTCTGGATCAACGGGATTGGCGGCCGATCGGCGCTGCTGGACGCGTCTATGGACGTGCTCGTCAGCGACTACCTGGCTCCCGTGCTCGCTAGCCTCGTACTGCTCGGTCTCTGGTTCAGTGGATTGTCAGACGCCCAGCGTTACCAGAACCAGCTCGTTACGCTCACGGGAGGCATCGCCGTCGGGTTCGCAAACGCCCTGGTCACCATCGTCAACGCGCTGATGTTTCGGGATCGGCCCTTCGTCAATCTGGACATCAGTCTCCATTTCTACGCGCCCACCGACTCAAGCTTCCCCGCCAACGCTGTCAGCGTGGGTTTCGCGATCGCCACCCCCGTCTTCCTGAGGCATCGCCGGCTCGGCGGAGTGCTCTACCTCCTCGCCGCCCTCTGGGGCTTGGCCCGCGTCTATGCCGGCGTCCACTACCCTTCGGACATCCTTGGCGGTGCCGTCATTGGCATCATCGCAGCACTCCTTTCGGCTGGCCTTGTTCGGCTGCTCGCATTCATCCCCCGACACGTCTTCAGAGCGTTCCGCGCCGTCTATATCGCCTGAGCTGTATGTGGCGCGACCGCCTCTTGGTACAAATGCTGTAGCCTCACCTGCCCGCGCACCATCGACAGCAGCTTCTTCGGCGTACCCTTCGGGGTATGCATCCCCGTTTCCTACTTGCTCACCGTCTGATGGCGCACCCCAGCGTCTCCGAGAACCCGGCCTGCGTGATCTCCGACCGCGCCAGCACCGCCGCCACCGCCTTCGCGTCCCACTGGCTCCTATACTCCCCGGCTATCCCCCCCCAACAACAGGATGAGTGCGCAGTGCACACGAATACATGTAAGTCCACGATGGTGCGAAACAGCGCCGGATTCACTGAAGTAGGCGAGTGTATAGTCTGGCAATGGCCTTCTGACCAATCTGATTAAAGAGACGGGGAGGACGGCACGGAATGGTTAACCAAGGAGAGGATTCTCGATGAACTCAGGTGTGATCCTCCGTGATGCTGAGGTATCGGACCTTCCGGCGACAACCGACATCTACAACGCGTGGATACCAACGCGTACGATCACTTGGACCGAAGATCTCGAAACACTCGAGCAGCGCGCCGTATGGTTCGAGCGTCAATGTAGTGAGGGATTTCCCGTGCTCGTGGCCGTCGACGCCAACGAAGTCGTTGGCTACGCTTCGTACGGACATTTCAGGGGTGACGGTAAGTGGCCTGGCTATCGGCAGACCGTGGAGCACAGTGTCCACGTTCGTGACAGTCATTGGGGGTGCGGCATCGGACGTGCGCTCATCGAGAGCTTGATCCGTCACGCACGGGCGGCCGGAATCCACGTCATGGTTGGTGCGATTGATGGTGACAATCATGCCTCTATTCGATTCCATGAACGCCTGGGCTTCGTCGAAGTAGCGCGGATGCCTGAGACCGGGCAGAAGTTCGGCCGCTGGCTAGATCTGGTCTTGATGCAGCGGATCCTCAATTCGCGGGCAACTCCGTGATCGAGACCGTCGTCATTGACCACGGCGGCGTGGCGGCTGACTTCCGGCCAGAACTCCGATGGCGCTCGCTCGGGTCGCTGACAGGACTCGCAGAAGAAAAAACCAGCATCGGCTTTTCAAATCGGGTCTCGACCAACTCGCCGAGGTGGGAGCCTACTCGTCGGACGAGGTTGTTGCCACCATCCTGACTGCGCTCGACCATCGAGTCTCGGTCGTCGAGCTCCTCGACGCGTGGGCCTTGGCGTTCGAGCCAGATTCTGCGGTGCTCAGGCACGTCACCTCGCTGGTAGTTCCCTGCGCCCTCTTTACCAACAACGAGCCCATGCTTGATGCCTGTCTAACCACCCCCCCCCCTGCAATTCCTCTCTGTTGGGTTTAACGACATCATCTGCTCGTGGCAGATTCACGCAATGAAGCCGGCAGTAGCCGCTTTCGAGCGAATAGCCGAGCCTCCCCACAAGCCTCGCCTCGCGTCACGCCCACCATCGCCGAGCGGCAGCACCCGGTCCAGCAGCGAACCAGACCGCGGAAGTGGTATGATTCCCACGTAGACATTTTCGAATGGAGCACGCGGACATGACAACAGCCCAGCAGCCTCTTACGATAAGCATCAGCCAGAACGCCGCTGACCATGTCGACGCCTTCATGGCCGCCGAAGGTAAGGACTCCTGTGTCCTGCGCGTGGGCGTCAAAGGCGGCGGGTGTTCCGGCCTCACCTACGTCCTCGACATCGTCGACGACGCTCGGGAAGGCGACAAGCTCATCGAGCAGAACGGCGTCACGCTCGCTATCGACAAGAAGAGCTACATCTTCCTCGCGGGCACGCAGCTCGACTACTCGGGCGGGCTCAACGGCAAAGGGTTCATTTTCAACAACCCCAATGCTAAGAAAGCCTGTGGCTGCGGCACCTCGTTCTCCGTCTAGCGCCGCTCCTATGAGCGTCACCACCTCAGACCAACCAGATCTCCTCGCGCTGCGCAATGCCTGCGGCGTCGTTGGATCCGACACCGCGGGTCGGCTCTTCATCACTGGGGACGACGCTCTCGACCTGCTGAACCGGCTCACCACCAACAAGCTTGAACAGCTGCCTGACGGGCAGGGCACCACCACCGTCATCACCAACGCCGACGGACGAGTCGTCGATCTCCTCGCCCTTGCCGCCCTCGACGGTGGTCTCTGGTGTCTCACCAGCCCTGACTACGCCCAGACCGTCGTTGACTGGCTGGACCTCTACACCTTCGTCGAAGACATTTCAGTCGTTGACCGCACCAACGATACCTTCCACCTGACGCTGGGCGGCCCCGTAGCACCCCACGCGATTACGAGCGTGGCCGACATCAGCGACCTCGCTCTCGATGCCGCCGCGCGATCCTTCATCGCCGGTGCGTCCGTCGTCGTTTGGCGAAGGCTCGCGGGAGGTGCCGACGGCTACGATATCGTCGGAGATTTAGCTGATCGCGACGCCGTGCTCGCCGCCCTCGTAGCAGCCGGAGCGCAGGCGATCTCGCAGGACGCCTGGGAAACCCATCGGGTGCTGAATGGCATGCCTGCCATGGACGCCGAATTCGGCCTGTTCAATAACCCCCTGGAAGCGCGCCTGCTAGGCGCCATCAGCGAAACCAAAGGCTGCTACACCGGCCAGGAAGTCTTGGCCCGGCTCCAGACCTACAACAAGATTCAGCGACGCCTGATGGCCGTCGACCTCGACGTCCTCGCTGCCCCTGGCACCAAGCTCATCGGGCCTGACGGCAAAAACGCAGGCCAGATCACCTCAGTCGCCCACACGCCAGAAGGCATCAAGGGTCTGGCCCTCGTCACCACCCGACTAGCCACCGACGGCGCCACGCTTACCACCGAGCCTGTGAGCGCTGGCGGCACCGTCACCCTCCACGAGCCCGCCTACGCCCTCGCCACGGAGCCTGTCAAGGATTAGGGGCCTCTCCGGTTGGCTCACGCGTGTAACGTACGCAACTCAGATCGTGCCTCCAGCATATTACGGCCCGGGGAAGTGGAGCTATCACTTCCCCAGAAAAAAGTATTTGAACGACTCCGCGTGGGCGAACCCCACACGCTCGCCGACCACCGCCGCTCCCTCGCGGATAAACTTGCCCGTCTCCTCAGGCTTCGGTACCTGACTCACGTGCGCCGCCAGAGCAGCGATCTTCGTATCGATCGTATCGCTGATATCGAATGTCACGTCAGCGTCCCCTGACCGGTCCCCCAGGTATAGATGCGGGACGATGTGCGGCGCCAGCCCCTCGTTCAGCTTCAGCTCTGGGAACATGTGCACATCGCGCGCCGACGGGAATACAGCATCCATCGTCGCGTCTCCCGTATTGCGGTGATCCGGGTGGTTAATGTAATTCCCCGACCAGCGCACCGTCGGGTTCTGCGTGATCACCGCGGATGGCTTGTGCTTCCGGATCGCCCGCACGATGTCCTTGCGCAGCTCAAGATTGTTCTGCACCGTCCCATCCTCGTGCCCAAGGAACTCGATCGGCCCCACGCCCAAGATGTCGCAGACGTTGCGTTGCTCGATCTCCCGTTGCGCTGCCAGTTGCGAGGGCACCACATCCGGGTCCTCGGTTCCCTTGTCGCCGCTCGTGACCAGCACGTACACGACCTCTTTGCCAGCCTTCGTCCACGCCGCGACGCTGCCCGCCGACATGAACTCAGCATCGTCAGGGTGGGCCACGATAACCATGATTCTGTCGCCCGGGCCTTGATGATCCGATGGAACAACGTTCATTGTTGAAACTCTCCCGTGTCTTGTGTCTGTCGAATTACTTGGTAGCCAGGCGCTACCGGTGGAGGTGGAGCGAGATCACAGACCCAACCCGCCATCGACACTCAGTACCTGTCCCGTGATGTAGGCCGCGTCCTCGCTGGCCAGGAACGCCACCGTCGCCGCCACCTCGTCCGGCGCACCGAAACGCGCCAGCGGTATGCGCCCCTTGATCTGCCCGCGAAGCTCCTCCGCCATCCCGGCTACCATGCGCGTTTCGATGAAGCCCGGCGCAATCGCGTTTACCGTGATCCCCCTGGAGGCTACCTCGCGCGCCACCGTCTTTGTGAAGCCGATCAGCCCCGCCTTCGCCGCCGTATAGTTTGCCTGCCCAGCGTTGCCGGTCAACGCCACCACTGACGACATGTTGATTACTCGGCCAGACCGCTGGCGCAGCATGGGGCGGATCGCCGCCTTCGTGCAGAGGAACGCCCCTTTGAGGTTCGTGTCCTGCACCGCATCCCAGTCCTCTTCGGACATCCGCATCAGCAAGTTATCGCGCGTGAGCCCCGCGTTGTTCACCAGGATGTCCAACCCTCCGAGCTTCGCCACCGTCGCCTCGACGAGGCCCTCTGCGTCCGTAGCGCTCGTCACGCTGCCTTGCAACGCAACCGCGTTCGTACCCAAAGCCTCGGCCTCGGCGACAACCGACATCGCCTCAACTTCTCCAGTATTGTAATTCACCGCCACTGCGACGCCCTCAGCGGCCAACCGTAAAGCGACCTCGCGGCCGATCCCACGACTGCCGCCGGTCACCAGCGCGGTCTTGCCTGACAGTCCCCTCATGCCTCTCCCTCATCCGCTGCACCGTCGTTAACGGAGATCCCTGCACGCTCCTGAGCAGCCGCTAGATCCTCCCGCATATGCTTCACTAGATCGATTTCTAGACAGTGCTTCGCCAGCGCTACTGACGCTGCGATGCCCTCGCCTTTCGTGCGACCGTGTCCAACGACAGCCAGTCCATCAATCCCGAAAAGCGGACCGCCACCGCGCTCGGCCGCCTCCGTAAGCCCACTGACGGCCTTCACCGCTGGCGAATCGGCGCCGAGGGCACTTGCCAGGTACCGCGCCGCCGCCTCCGCGAGCCCCTCCGTGAACTTCAACAGAACGTTGCCTACGAAACCGTCGCAGACAATCACATCGGCCTTGTCCTGGAAAACCTCGTGACCCTCAACGTTTCCCACGAAGTTCAAGCCACTCGCCTTGAACAGGTCGAACGCCTCCTGTACCTGCCTATTGCCCTTGCCCTCTTCGGAGCCCACGCTCAGCAAGCCCACTCGGACATCGTTGAAGCCAAGGTAGAATCGCTGGAAGCTCGCCCCCAACGCCCCGAAGTTGAGCAACTGTGCTGGTTTGCAGTCGACGTTCGCTCCCAGGTCGATGATCGTGGTCGTCGGAGCGAGCCCGATGAAGGGCCCGCCCAACGTGGGCCTGTCCAACCCCGGGAACTTGCCCAGCATGAAAACCGACGCCGCCATACTGGCGCCTGTCGAGCCCATGCTGACAAACGCGTCGGCAACACCCTGCTTCACCAGTCCAACGCTCACCGCGATTGAGGACTTCGGCTTGGAGCGGAGCGCCTTCGCCGGGTGTTCACCCTCCACGATGGTTCCCTCGGATGGTATGACCTTGATCGGCAGACCGGCCGCGTCCTGCGCTGCCAGCGCCTGCTGCACCTCGGCCTCGTCGCCTACCAGCAGCACTGTTACGTTGCCCGCGCGGGCAGCTTGCACGGCGCCTCGCACCGTTTCGGAGGGACCGTAGTCACCTCCCATCGCGTCGATAGCGATAGTCGCGGTATCGCTCATTCAGTCACTCTCCGTTCCAGGTCTTGCGTGCGACGTCAGCACGCGATCGGCACCGCGGCCTCAGCGGTCAGCACGTCGCTGCCGTCCTGCTTGCGTACCACGAAGTCGTACGTCGCCTTCGCGTCTGAGGTCGATTTTAGCGTCCCGGTTGTCGTCAAGGTATCGCCTGGATACACCGGCGCCCGGAACTTCGCCTTCAGCTTCCCCTCACACATCCACGCGCGACCGAAGCTCTTGGTCATCGTCTCCGATACGAACGCCAGCACCAACATGCCGTGCGCGATTGTCCGCCCGTATGGCGTCCCGGCTGCGAAGGCCTCGTCGAGATGCAGTGGATTGTGGTCGCCGCTCGCATCCGCATATTTGGCAAGTTGGGCCTGCGTTACCTTGTGCGATATCTCTGGGAGTGACTCGGGCGTTGCCATTACTCTCCACCCTCTGGAATAGCCCCTTCCGGGATTGCTAACGACACTCGCCCCGTCAGCGCCCGATCATCGCCCACATCCGCCGTGATCTCTAGCGCCATGAACCTCGTACCGCGCCGCACGCTGTTTTGCACCACCGTCGCCGCGCAGTCCACTTCGGCTCCCACGTTCACCGGGGCCTCGAAACCTAGCTCCTGGCCCGTGTGCACAGCCCCTGCGGGGAGCTCTATCGCCTGCAGTGCCTCGCCCATCACCACCGCAGCCACCGCCATGGGCGGTGTGATGCCCTCCCGTGCGTACGCTTCGCCATCATCGTCGACCGCCGTCAGATAGCCAGCGACTGCGTCGTCGGTTATGGCGATCCGCCGAGAGAACAACTTGTGGCCCGGCTCTAGTGTAGAAATGTCCATCCACATACCTTCACGGAATGGGTGTTTCGGGAGTCGCGATTATAGCTATCAACCCTGTTCGCGAACGGCCTGTTCTTGCCTTGGGACGTCGGCAGTCCCGCCGAACGGCTCGAAGGCTTTTTGGATGACTGACAAATTGCGGGCAGAATCCTGGAGCAACTCCTTCTGTACGATCGCGTAGTCGTACCAACGGTGGATTTCTCCATCGTTGCCCCTTTGATTCATTGGCTCGGCGCGGACGTTTTTGTTTAAATTCTCACGAATGATGCCCGCTCCCTTCGTCTTCGGCGGACTAGTACTGCGCCTTCAGCCGACGCAGATACTCCCGGTCGCGTTCCTCGACGTCCTCCGCCGTTCCCCCCGAAGCCCCGAACCACGGCGTGCCGTCCTCGTAGCGCTTCGTGATTTGCGCCGCCGCCTCTTCACTCAGCCCCGCCGTGTGGCGTGACAACATCCCCATGCGGACGTCCTTCGGCCATCGCCAGACGCCCGCTAGGTCGTAATGCATCATCGGTCCCTCCTGGGGCATGCGGAACCCGAACGTCGCTCGCACTCCCAGATCGATGTCCTCGGCAGATGCCACTCCCTCCGCCCACATACGGTACGCCTCTGTCGACAACGCGGCTTGCAACCGATTCAGCAGGTACCCGGGGAGCTCCTTCTGCACCTTGATCGGCACATGCCGTATGCGTTTCATCAGCCCATACACCGTCTCGAACGTCTCCTCCGACGTTCCTGGCCCTCTCGCAACCTCGACCCCGGGAACGATCGCCGACGGCGAGAAGTAGTGTGTCACCGCGACCCTGTCCTGCCTTTTCACGTCCGAGCCGAAATCGCTCAACACCAGAGACGACGTATTGCTCACGATTATCGTGTGCGGCGGGCACAGTTCATCTAGATTGTTGAAAAGTGCTCGTTTGTCTTCCGACCTCTCAACGATCGCCTCAGTGACGAAGTCGCTGTTGGCCGCCAGCTCGGCCAGCTCGGTCGTCGTGGAAAGCCTCCCGATAGCCTCCTCCGCCTGTTCCGCGGTGATTAAGCCTTCTTCCACGAATAACTTCGCCGTCGCCGCTGCATTCCGCATCGCCTTCATCAGCAGGTCATCGTTCAGATCACACATCATCGCTGGATATCCGCCCATCGCGAATGCCAGCGCGATTCCATGCCCCATCAACCCCGACCCGACCACCCCGACTTTCTGGATATCATCCACGCCCATACAATTTTCCTTCGCTCCCCGATTTCAGGCCCGTCCCGACTGGCTCACCCCGGTCAGCTTGTGCGGGAACAGAAGTTCCGAGCGTGCCATGACCCCGTGATCAAATCATGAATATGCCTCTGCGTAATCGAAGGTTCTCAAGTTGACGAATCTGTTTTGCTTCGGAAGTGAACGGTGCAAGATCGACGCCGTCGATAAGACCTTGGTTAGATAGGATTGAGTGAAGCGCAGGAAAGATAGCTTCGGCTGCCGGATCGATATCAAGAAAATCGCCGGCGAAATGATACGGAATGAATTCGGGCCGGAAGTAGGAGAAATTGTCCTGCAGGATCTGATGTTCATCCGCTCCAGCAGCCACTGACAATCGCGCTGCGACATATCCCTCAGTCAGTGGAGGGGAGAGATCGACGTACAACAGATCCTCACCTTTCCCTACGAAATTTTTGATGTGCGGGTCAATGCAAACTCCCGCCACTATCACCTTGTGTAGGACTGCCACAACGTTTGCCACCACATTTTCACTAGAGGACATGATTCGTTCCAGTGTTTCGTATTGATCGATGAGATTCAAACCACCATCCTCGCAAAGGACGATCAGACAGTCATTCTCGATTCGTACATCGAATACCTTTGGCATCGCAACGCCAGCTGCGACCAAAGATTCTTGATACTCGCTCATGTGATGAGCTAGGTTCTCTAGAGAAAAAGGCAAACGAACATTGCAGGTTATCGTTTTTTGAAGAAGCGACTGATCGCCAACAACAACCTTCTTTATCTTGGTGTTGTGTACCGAAAAACGGCTCGCATCGTCTGTGGAATAGTTCACTTCGTCTCTTCACATGTATGCAGCCCGGACTCTTGCGTCGAGGAAGACGCGGAGCTCGAGCGCGCGCGGCACGTCAGCAATTGCGTTCGTCATCGTCCCTCTGGCCAGTTGCGGCGCATGTCTTTTGCGATCGTCTTATAACATACCGCAATCATTTGGCGAGAGGCCTTAGGCCTGCTCAGTCGGCGAAGCCGAAAGATTCCCGTACCATCTCCGGCCTCATGCGCCGCAGGCCAATCGACGAACCCGGGGGAGCAATACAAGCCGGACGTGCGTAGAATACAGCCACACTCTGGTACCGGAGGGGAAATGGAGCTGGAAGAGTACCTGGCCGTTCCATACAAGCTGATCATGGAATCCTTCGAGGGCCCCGATGGCGATTGGCTGCGCCGTGCCTCGTACCCCGAGCTTCCCGGTTGTGACATCGAGGGCCTCTGGGCCGTGGATGTGGTCGAAGCGCTTGAGCAGCTCCGCGTCCAGCTCATCACCGAGCGCTTTCAGCAGCATGAGTTCATTCCTGTTCCGCGCCCACCGCTCAAATCCCACGCCCCGGTTCTAGATCAGAACAGGCTCGGATTCGCTAAGTACCTAGTCGAGCAGGGCAAGATCGAGGGCTAGAGGCCTTGGTTCAAGCGAGCTGGGGACACCCTCACCGTCGACGGCGACCCCATGCCGCTCTACGTGGCCACCCCTGACTACGACGGCCCGTACCCTGCCGTGATCGTCAACCCAGGTCTCGGCCAGCGTCGAGCACGTTATCCAGGCGCTAACGGTTCGGGTAGCCGAGGCTGGATTCGTCGCAGCCGTGCCCCTCTACGACCATCGCCAGAAGGACAACATCCTCGATGAGGTCAAGAAGACGCCACCCGGCTCACCCGAGTGCGTGCAGAGTCTCTTCGAGAAGGTCGCCCAGCTCCGCGACGACGAAGTCATTGCGGAGCTGGGCGACCGGCGGGCACAATCACCTGGCTTCAGACAACCGCTATCGCTGAGTTCAACGCATCGGCCCCGTTCTATCCGGCTGGTGTCTGGACCGCCTGGAGCGACGGCCCCATCGCCTTCGATCGCTCCTCAGGCATCCGATGTCCTGTCATAGGTAGTTTCGGCCTCGAGGACAGCAACCCCTCGTCGGAGGACGTCGAAAAACTGGATGCAGAACTCACCAGGCTCGGTGTTGAGCATGAGTTGCACTCGTACCAAGCAGGGCACGACTTCCAGAACTTCAGCGCCTCACGCTACAGCGAGGCAGCCGGCACCGCCTCATGGCCGGTGGTCATGGATTTCCTCCACCGGCACCTCGGATAGGGTGGGGCGAGTCCCAATCTGACCGCTAGCACCTAGAGAACCCGCTTGAGCCCGTCGAACGCCTTGGGGTTCTGCTCCAAGAGGCTCACCGCTCGATCAGCCACCTTGCGGAATGTCTCCATCGGCTGGGCTCCCGTGAACTTCACATCGCCGATGATGAACGCTGGGATACCTTCGAACCCGTTGTCCAAGCCGTCCTGGAAATCTTCCATCACCGTGTCCAAGTACAGGTTCGTCGCTAACACGAGTTCTAGCTCAGGCCATTCGAGCCCGATGGATTCGGTGATGTCCTGCAAGACCGACATCTCGCCCACGTCCCGCTTTTCTTCCCAGTACGCTGTGTACAGCGCATCCCGCATCGTCTCACCTTTGCCGTGCCCCTTCGCGAACTCGATGGACTGCAGCGCCTTCAGCGAGTTTGGCCGACGATCCGGCCGCTTCATCTCCGTCAGCCCCGCATCCGTCGCCATGGCCTGCAGGTGAGGGGATAGCTCTCCCGGCGCTTCGCCCGGCCGCTGTTGACGTTCCACCCCTTCAGGCGGCGTGTCAGGACGCAGGAGGTACGCCTTCTCCGTAATCTCGATGTTGTATTCCTTTGCGAGCGCTTTCAGCCTGGCCAGGCCGACGAAGCACCACGGTCAGACGATGTCCGACCAGATAGTCACAGGAATTGGAGGAAGATCTGTTTCGTTCATAGGCAACATTATACGTCTGCCTGCAATGCGCGATTCTGGTGGCGCCCAACTACGCGAAGTGGCGTCAAACGCACCGCGACGGGTATAGTCAGAGTATGGACGTCATCGAGTGCATGGAGTGCTCATCTCCCATGGTCTACCGCGACAACATGTGGCAGTGCGACAACTGCTTCAGCGTGCTCGCTGTGGCCTCTGCCAACATCGACGCCGTCGAGATTGAGGAGGGCCTAACCATGGCCGACGTGATGAAACAGTATGAGGAGTGTGAACGTGAGCGATGAGTTGTTGGTCCGGCGCTCGGGCCAAGCCGCGACGGTGGTGATCAATCGACCTGAGCAACGCAACGCCGTCACCTACGAGATGTGGGGGCAATTCCCTGCCGTTCTTGCCGAGTTGGACGCCGACCCAGAGGTCCGCGTGGTGCTCGTCACTGGCGAGGGCGACCGCGCCTTCTCTGCGGGTGCTGACATCAAGGACTTTCAAGAAACTCGCAGCACTCCTGAAAAATCGCGCAGCTACCGAGGGCGTGTCGAAGCAGCATGCGAGGCTCTCGCCAATCTCGGCAAACCCAGCATCGTCGTCCTTCGCGGCTACTGCATCGGCGGCGGATTCGAGCTCGCCATCCATGCCGACATCCGTGTCGGCGACGACACCGCCCAGATCGGCCTGCCTGCTGCCAAGCGCGGTATCGCCATCGGCCATGCTTTCCTCTCCCGCCTAGAGCACCTAGCAGGTGCCGCCAACACCAGTTACATGCTCCTCAGTTCACGCCTCATGGACGCCAGCGCGGCCCTCAACGCGGGCTTGCTCAGCGTCGTCGTCCCACCCGGAGACCTCGACACTTTCGTCGATGGCCTCGTCAACGACATCGCGCAAACCTCCCCTGTCTCTCACCGGATGCACAAGGCCGTCATCGCCGACCTCATCGAGCATGGCGCCCTTGAGCTGATCCCCCAGGAACGTCGCGACCTGCCGTCCACGTCTGAGACGAGCGAAGACTTCTGGGAGGGTGTCCGTTCGTTCGTCGAAAAACGTAAGCCAAATTTCCCCGGACGCTGATGGCTTTGCTACCATTGCCCGGCCGCTACGTTCTCGACCGTTGATTTAAGGAGCTTCTTGAAATGCTGACCGAATTCGTCAAAGTCGCCTCCGTGGGCGACCTCCCAGCCACCGGAATGCTGGCCGTTTCGGCTGGTCAGGAGGACATCCTCGTTGCCCGCATCGGCGATGACTACTTCGCCATCGATGGCTGGTGTTCGCATGAAGCAGGCCTACTTGCAGAAGGGCATCTCCACGAAGGCACGTGCGAGGTCGAGTGCCCGATACACGAGGGTTTCTTCGACTTGAAGACCGGCAGGGCCTCCGCCCCTCCGGCGGACGAGCCAATCAGCGTCTACGAAGTCCGAATCGACGGCGACGATATCCTAGTTGGTCCCAAATCGTAACAGGGTATAGCTAGAAACTCGCGATCATCAGCCCGGCCGCGAGGGCCACGCCTGTCCAGCCATGCACCTTGGCACTCCGCACCATGATTCTGTTCATCGCAGGCCGGTCGTCGGCCACGAACAGCTTACGAACCGCGTCGAACGCGAACGGCGCGGGCGCCAGGCCGATTAGTGCCCACGCCGAAACCGTACCGGTCACACCTGCCACCGCGATTGAGGCATAGGCCGCGGCCAAGAGCGCCGCGTAGAGCCAGCGGCTCGGTTGCGCGCCGATAGCTGCCGCGATACTACTCTTGCCAACGACCTGATCCTCGCTGATATCTCGCAGATTGTTGCAGTGCAGGATCGCCGTCACGATAAACGCAACCGGCAGCGAGACAACGAAGGCTGACCAGGTCAGTTCCTGGGCTTGCACGTAGTACGCGCCCATCACCATGACGGGGCCCATGAACACGAACACCACCGGCTCACCTAGGCCATAGTTACCTAGCGGAAATGGCCCGCCCGCGTAGAGGTACGCCGCAGCCACGCTCGCCAGCCCGATGGCCAGGATCGGCCATCCCGTCTGTGACACGATGACCAACCCTCCCACGATCCCGTAGCCGAACACCGCGATGATCCCGATGAGCACCGCTTGTTCCGACAGCAACCCGCGTTGGATCACCTTGTGGGGCGCGAGCAGCTTTCCTTCCCCGCCGTGCTTGCGGTGGTCCGAATACTCATCCGTCAGGTTCGTCCCGATCTGGATCGCCATTGACGCCGTAAGCGCGATCGCAAAGAGCAGCCCATCGAACCTCACGACCGCCGCCGCGTGTGCCGACCCTACCAGCACTGGCGCGACAGACGCCGATAGAGAGAACGGTCTGGTTGCCCAGAACCAAGACATTAGCTGGGACGGTTGTGCATTCTGATCTGCCAACGGGAAGCCTCTCGATGGTCCGGCGTGGAAGTGGCAGTATACAGATGACGGTCACAACCAGAGGAATGCCGCCATTGCTGATGGGGCGTCCGGTTTGTAGTGCCTTAGTACGCCGAAAGCAGCTGGCGCGCGTACGGATCGGCCTCAGCCTAGGTAAGTTCAGCGTAAGTCCCGACGTCCATGATGTGCCCATTCCGCATTACCACCACGCGGTCTTCCATGTCTTGAGCGTCGGCAACGCTATGAGTCACGTAGATCGTCGTTGCCCCCCAGTTCATCATGCAATGGACGTATCTTGGTTCGTATTTTCGGCCTGCTGATCGGGTCCAGGCTGCTCAACGGCTCATCCATCAGGAAAATCTTGGACTCCGTCACCATGGCCCGGGCGAGCGCGACTCGCTGACGCTCGCCGCCAGATAGCTGTTCGGGCCTCCGCGAGTACAACTTTCCTTCCAGCCGCACGCGTTTGCCGACTCCACGGACCCGGTCCACAATCTGGGCCTTCGTCCGCCGTCGCGCCTTGAGCGGGAGGCTCAAGTTGGAGTAGCCCCGGTCATCCAGAAGCTTAAGGTGTGGCCAAAGTGCCAAACTTTGGAAGATCAACTGGACGGGCCGCTGGCCAACCTGAGTCTTGTTCATCCAGACGCCGCCGATGTAGATGTCCCCGCCGTCTGGAGTCTCCAGCCCGGCGATTAATCGCAGCAGGGTCGCTTTGCCGGATCTCGATTCGCGCATCACTGCCATGAATTCACCGGGCTCAACACTTAGGTCGTCGATGTCGACCGCTAGAGACTCCATTCGGGGGTATCGCAACTTGAGGTGCAAGGCCCTGATGCCACTCATCGAATCGCCTTTCTACGAGAGGACGCCTTGTAGGTTCTGCTTGAAGAAATCAATGCAGCGTTGCCAGGCATCCGGGCCGTGCTCCGGCTGGAAATTTGCCCCCTTGGGCTGCACGAAGCCGTGCTTACCGTTGGGGATGACAATTGACTCGACCGGCGCACCCGCGAGGGTCCTATTGAACTCTTCGATTCGTTCGGGCGGATTCTGCGGGTCCAGCTCGGGAAAGAAACTCAGCATGGGATTAGTGACGTTCGCAACGCTCAGGGGGCTCGGTGCATCGGGGACCGCAGGGTCAGGCTGCCACAGACGCGTTGGGTAAAAGAGCACTGACGGCCCGAATCCCACGCCCTGGGTAGCCGCCAGGAAAGCAATCCGGCCTCCAAGGCAGAACCCGGCCACTCCTACGGGTCCGTCGTCGATACACGGCTGCGACCTGAGGTGTTGCGCTAGCAGATTCATGTCCGACACGTGCCCGCCGTTGGTCATCCCCTTGCGGAGAAGCATGCCATCCTGTTGAGCGGGGCCTGACTCGTCGGTCATCATTCGCCCCGCCCGATGAAACGTATCGGGCGCTGCAACTACGAAACCCTCTGCAGCTAGTCCCCTGGCGATATCAAGAGTCCCTCGTACAAGGCCATGTGCGTCGTGCAACAGCACAATCGCAGGCCGTGGCAGATCGTTGTCCTCACGGTACGTGAACACCGCCATCTCGCCCTCGTCTACCGCTAGATCCATCACTTCTTCGATGATTGACATGTACCTTTGCTTGGAGGCCCCGTGAATGGGGACGCCTTTGCCAACGATTCTCGCATAGGTCTTGCACCCACGAAATCCCCAGCGGCGGCGTGGATAACCCTCTCAGATTCAGGTACCATTAACCTCGCTCCAACCGCCAGAGGAAGTTCTCAACGTAACGATGTCTACAGTCGTCTTTTGGTTGGTTACCGCAGCCATCCTTCTAATGGAAGGCGCCATAATAGTCGCCGCGCTGAGGATGCGAGTTGAGCCGGATCCGGCGCGAGGTATATTGGGCACGCGTCCGCTCGAGATCCTGTGGACTCTCCTGCCCCTTTCGCTTATAGCCCTGATGCTTATCCGCTCCTACAGCGAGTTTCGGGATGTATAGGGATCACCTACCAGAGAGACTGCGGATGGCGATATGGTGATGGCTTCATGGCGCGTGGTGCCGACGACGCGAAAAGCGGGATGGGTGGCGCTGACCGCGGCCGTGTTGACCATTGGGCTGATTACTTACGGATCTTGGGTTCGGGCCTCAGGGTCAGGACTGGGGTGCCCTGATTGGCCGCTATGCGAAGGCTCTCTCATACCCACACTTGAAGGCGACACGGCCATCGAATTCGGTCACCGTGTCTTTGCAGGGATCACCATGCTCTTGGTAGCGGCATCCGCCTGGTTCGCATGGTCAGGACGTGCTGCGGACGCTCTCCTCGCAAAAGTGTTGGTTGCCGCGTTCGGTCTGATCTTGGCTCAGGCGGTGCTTGGCGGCATCACGGTGTTGACCGAGCTTGACGGCACCGTTCGCCTTGCTCACCTCACCATCGCGATGATGACGCTTGCCCTGCTTACGGCAGGCGCGGTACGAGGTTTGGACTTCGAGGGTAGCCCCTATCCCGGGGTTCGCATCGCTTCGGTGTTCGCTGCTTGGGCGGGTATTGTCGTCATGGTTGGCGGCTCGATAGTCGGTTCAAATCTCAGCGGTGCCTGTCCCGGGTTGCCACTGTGTGATGACCGCAGCCCCCTGGATGCGACATGGGTTCACGGCCTCCACCGTACGTCGGCCACGCTCTTGCTGTTCGCGCTCATTGGGCTAGGCGTTTGGCTTCGCAATCATCGAGGGACGAAGTTCTCGATCGTGTTGAACCATACCGCCGTGCTGTTGATGGTCCTGCAGATTGGGATTGGAGTTTCCGCCATCTCGCAGTCGCTACCGGTATACCTGCGAGTCATGCACCTGGGTATGGCCAGCCTTATCTGGTGGGCCATCGTCACCCAATGGCTCCTCGCCATGAAGGGCAGGAGTTCCCGCTGATGGTCGCCATTGCACGCCAAATCGTCACCCTTTCGAAACCGCGGATCGTCGTGTTGTTGGTGTTCACGGGGGTTTGCGGCACCTACGCGGCTGCTGCCGGAGACCCCAGCGCGTCAGCTTTGATCGCAGTGATCGTTGCGGGGGCGCTGTCCGCTGCTGGGGCCAACGCGATCAACCAAGGCCTGGACGCGGACATTGACGCGATTATGAAGCGGACGCGGGAGCGGCCTGTACCTGCCCACCAACTACGCCCTTCACTCGCAGTTGCGATTGGGGTGTTCTTCGTAGCGGTAGCTGTTGCGTTGATGGGTATGCTCACCAATGCCGTCGCAGCACTCCTCATGTTGGCGGCAGCGGCGGTCTACGTCTGCGTCTACACCATCCTTCTCA
>Ga0209501_10000924_pt1 | contig 33500 bp, 29 predicted proteins | sample ArcticOcean_MG_C_4_FD_187434 | JGI IMG/M metagenome (GOLD analysis project Ga0209501, IMG submission 187434) | Marine microbial communities from western Arctic Ocean - ArcticOcean_MG_CB4_134 (SPAdes) (version 2) | ecosystem: Environmental > Aquatic > Marine > Oceanic | place: Arctic Ocean...
ACTTTGTGGCCTGCTATAACCCGGTGATACCAGTAGGGGAATTGAACGCGGATTAGGTCTAGCGGTTGGCCACTCCGTCTCCCACCAGCAGTTCCAAAGCCAACTCGGGTTCTAGCTTTCCGCGCTTTATGGCCAGATCGGCCTCTAAAAGCTGGTTGTACCGCCTGATGATCTCCGTCATGGGATGACGGCGTGCTTGCTCAGCAGTTTTCCGGACTACAAAGTCTGAAGATGTTCCCAGCCGGCCTTTCAATTCACTCTGCGGAACTCCCCGGTCCATGGCGTCACGGGCCAAGGCCAGCAGGCGTAGCTGGCGTTCCACCATGCTAATCACGTAAAGGGCTTCCTTGCCGTCTTGCTTCAGTTGGTGGAGCAACCGCAGGGCCACGCCAGGGCGGCCTTCAATCATGGCGTCAACGGCTGTAAAGATGCTGGCCTCGCGCACTTGGGAGACCATTTCGCCAACGTCTGATTCCTGAATCTCTCGGCCTGCACAGTAGAGGGCCAATTTCTCCAGTTCTTGGTTCAAAGTCCATAGATCGTTGCCCACCAGGTCGGTGATTGATCGGTTGGCTGCAGGGCTGATGGAACCGCCTTTGGCTTCAATCATGCCTTTGACCCAACGAGCCAATCCCTCGCCGTTGGGGGCAGATAGTTCCTCCACTTGAACCACGGGCTTCAGCATACGGAGTATCGGATTACTGGCTGCCAATGAACCGTCGGTGAATAGCAGTACTGTGGTGTCTGGCATCTGGGGAATAGCTTCACCCAGGGATTTCCACTGGCTAGCCACCCCAGAATCGTCAGAAGATGCCCGCCGGCGGCCACGGCCCTTGGACTCGGCAGTTCCCAACAAACCTTCAACGATTATCAAGCGGTAGTCGTCCATGAAAGGCAGGGCGTTGCACATGCTCAGCAGCTCGCCGGGCTTCGCCTGAGAGCCAATCAGGCGGTGTCGATTGGCTTCCAAGACGTCGGATGCTCCGGACTCGTTAATGAGTTCATCCAGACGCCGGGGCACCAAGAAACTGTCACCATGGAGCAGATGTACCGGCAAAATGAATTCCCCGAATCCTTAATTCTCTGTTGGCTGGCAGGCCGGATTATAGCACTGGTTTACGTCGGTTCACGCCTGGCCGATAAACACTGGGTTGTCAGCGGAATTGAATTTGATACTGGCTGTAACATAGCGCGATGTAAATATTTTTGGTGGCAGTGGCTACTGTTGTGTGGTTTAATATGCGAGATTTGATAAATAGCATCACGAAACCCAATATGGAGAGCATTTAGAGATGGATTTTGCCCTATTCTCCCATGTCCCCTGGCCGGAAGGCGCAGACCCTAAGCAGGTTTATGATGACATTACGGAAGAGTTTGTTCTAGGCGAGCAATTGGGTTTCAAAAGCGCCTGGATGGCCGAACACCACTTCACTCGCTACGGACTTGGCGCTGCGCCAAATGTCCTGGCCGGTCACATTGTAGCCAACACTTCCACTTTGCGAATCGGATCAGCGATATTCGTTTCGCCCCTACATCTTCCCGCCAGACTAGCTGAGGAGATAGCGACCTTGGATATCCTCAGTGGAGGTCGAATCGAAGTTGGTTTTGGCCGGGGCGCTGCTTCGTCTGAATACAACGTGGCTGGGGTGCCTGTAGAAGAGAGTCAACAGCGGTTCCAGGAATCGATCACCATGATTGAGGGTCTGTGGACCACCAAGAATTATTCATTTGAGGGAAAGCATTACAAGATAACTGATGCCAATCTGGTGCCTCTGCCCATTCAAAAACCCCATCCGCCAATCCATATAGCGGCTACACGTACCAAGGCCACCCAGGATTTCGTTGCCGCGTCGGGTCATCCTCTCTTGGTCGGCGTTGTTCTGGATACTGAAGATGCCATGAGTCTGTGCCATACAATGGTCAACCTGGCTAAGGAAAATGGCCAAAACATGAACATGGGCGAGATTCCCTTCTTCAGGTATTTCTACGTTGCGGAGACCGAGGAGCAAGCCAGAGCCGATTCAAAGCCTGCTTTGGACTGGAATATAGATATGATCCAGTGGCGTCGGACCTTCGACACCGGCAGCGAAGTATGGGACAAAATGGAAGACTTCAGGAACACGCGCACTGAACTCCCGCCCAGCTATGATTACCTGTATGAGAATCGAGCATTCATCGGAACTCCAGACCAGATGATTGCCAAGATTAAAGCGTTGCAAGATCAGGGAATCGAGCTGTTTGGCTGCAATTTCTCATTTGGCGGAATGCCGCAAGAGAAAGTGCTCAAGTCCATGCGGCTATTCGCCAAAGAAGTGATGCCAGCGTTTAAGTAGAGGTTGCGCCTAACACAGTTAAACCTCTGGTCCCCGGCTACGGTTGGAATGCCAAAGAGCTAGTATTTTAACTTGGTCGGGTTGGACGCGGTAGTAGAGGAAATAGCGAATACGTCCGAGGAAAACTCGCCTTACTCTGGTTAAAGCCGAGTTTGTTGCTGCAGGATCGATGCTTGGTTGCTCGGAAATCAAGCTGAAGGCCTGCTCTAAGTCGTCACGAAACGCAGTTGGAGCCGCCGTTCTGTTAGCCAACTACCAAGAGGCGGCCTCTTCAATTTGGAGAGCTGCACGTCCGACAACCTTGATTGGCATCATTGGGTCGGCTATGAGATTTTCTTAATCACATCTTCGCCGCTGTTCAAGTCATTTTGGTCCGCTTCGGCGATAGCTTGAAGAAGGGCGGCCTCGTCTTCCGCATCCCGGGTCTAGGGATGGGCGGGTAGGCGCTCACCGTGGAAGCCGGAGCGGTCTTCAAACGACGTTCCGGACTCTGGGTAGACTTGGTGGTAGAGACCACGGGTCCTGACCTTGATGGTCTTGTTTACCCTCAGATAAAGCTCGGTGGGATGGGCGTTCTGGTCTTTGTACATCTCGCTCTGTAGCGGGCTGCCGTCAACCATCTCCCAGATGCAAAGGTACTTGAGGGCGTTGTTCCCGTCTTCCAGCTTGAATCGTCGGGCGGAAACGTAGCCAGGGATGGCCATGCGCTCCGGCAGATGCTGCTCGTTATACCATTCGTTGAATTCAGCTTCGTCTGCTTCATCCATATCCATGGTCACCACCAAGACAGTGTTGCCAACGTGGATTGACGAAAATTCGCCGTTGTTCTGAGTCATTTTCTCACCATTTAACCAAATTATTTAAGCCAACCAAGTTGCAAGACCTACCCGCAGAATCGCGGCTAGATGCTTGCGAGGGTTGAGGACGGTAGTATAACATTGGGCGTGGTTTTTCCTAGTGAAAGTCCAAGGAAAAACTAGCATCGAGTCCATTTATAATTGAGACTGGCAAGGGGATGGTATGAACCAAAAGGTTCGCCTCAAGGTCAACGGCACGGACCACGAATTAGACATCCCGGCACGGCGCCTATTGGTCGATTGCATCCGGTACGACATTGGTCTCACCGGAACAAAAGAAAGTTGCAGTGTGGGCGTATGCGGCGCCTGTGCCGTGCTGGTAGACGGCGAGATGTACGCCTCGTGCATTACTCTGGCCGCATCGGTGGCCGGCGCTGAGATTACAACCATTGAAGGGATTGCCGTGAACGGTAATCTTCACCCGATACAGCAAGCATTCATCGACCACGGTGGCTTCCAGTGCGGTATCTGCACTCCCGGCCAGGTGATCGCTGCCAAATCTCTTTTGGAAGAAAACCCAACGCCCACTGAAGATGAGATCAAAGACTATATGATGGGTAACCTGTGCCGTTGCACCGGTTATTACGGCATCCTAAACTCTATCGCCGCCGCAGCAAAGACTATGAATGAAGCGGCAGGGAGCGGCGGATGATCGACTTCGAATTTCACAGCCCCACCAGCCTCGGCCAGGTATTTGGCCTGCTTGACCAATACGGCGAAGACTGCCGCATTATGGCCGGAGGCACCGCGCTGGTCATCCAGATGAAACAACGCCTGTCCCAGCCAGGCCATGTGATTGGCTTGCGCAAGATTGGTAGCTTGAACAGCATCGAATCCACCCCTGAAGGGATTCGGATCGGTGCCCTGTGCACCCAGCACCAGATTATCTCCAATCCAGTCATCAACAAAGAATTACCCCTGTTGGCCGAAACGTTCCGCAAGGTTGCCACGCCCAGAATCCGCAACATGGCCACCATCGGTGGCGGTTTGGTCAACGGCGACCCCAGCCAAGACCCGCCGCCATCGTTGATCGCACTGGGAGCCTCAGCAGTGCTGACCTCCAACAGCGGAGATCGCGTAGTGTCGTTGGGAAACTTCTTCATCGATTATTACGAGACAGACGTCCAGCCCGGAGAGGTGCTGACCAGCGTGTTGGTTCCCAAGGCGCCAGCTGGTTCCGGTGCCGTATACCTGAAGTTCCTACCCCGTACCGCTGATGATTACGGCACAGTTTCAGTGGCGGCAGTAGTCTCCAAGGATCAAGATGGCACCTGCAAAGACGTTCGGATAGTGCTCGGATCGGTTGGCGTTACAGCCATCAGGGCGACTGATGCTGAAGATGCCCTGCGCGGGAAGGCGTTGACGGATGAGAACATCCGGGCCGCTGCCGCGCTGGTGAAAGACGCAGTTGACCCGCTGGATGACTTCCGGGGTTCAGCCGAATACAAGACTGATATGGCTGAGGTATTTGCCCGCCGCGCGGTGGAGCAGTCCTTGGCTTCGATTTCATAGCTTTCGGTTTCATAAAGGAATTAATCAGTTGAAACTTGAGATTCGCTCTGTAGTTCCGGCCAGCCGCGACGCCACTTGGGCGTTGGTGATGGACATCCCCAACGCTGCCACCTGCATCCCGGGGATCAAAGAGGTCACGCCGGACGGCGAGGGGCGATTTCAGGCGACCATGCAAGCCAGGGTTGGCCCCATGGGCATGACACTAAACGGGACAATCACCATAGTGTCTCAAGACGCAGAGGCCGGAGAGGCGCATTTCCTGGTTGAGGCTGGCGACAAGCGCGTCGGCGGCGGCGTGAAGACCAACATGAGCATGAAAGTGACTGCTCAGTCGGACAATGAGACCGAACTGGAGATCGTTAGTGATACCACTTTCATGGGCCGGTTGGGTGAACTTGGCCAGCCCATCATTCGTCGCAAAGCCCGCAACACTCTGGAAGACTTCTCCAAAAACCTCAGCAAACTGCTCAAGGCAGAATCCTAGTAGCGGTCGGCTAATCCGCCGGGTTTTACTTGAGTTCCCTTGGGATCGGCCGCAGCGGTAGTCTCGATTCGTTGACACTAAATTCTTGGCGTCCCTATACTGAACTATTACCGTTTCCTATTTTCACTTTTAATTATGGATGAGACGTAAAGTTAGTGGCATCCTCGGTGGCCGGGAGGGCCTGTGTGCGGCATTGTTGGGTATGTTGGAAAACAAGACGCTTGGCCCATCATCTATGAGGGTCTGAAGCGCCTGGAGTACCGGGGCTATGACAGCGCCGGAATTGCCATCGTCGACGCCCAAGGCGATATCCAAATCCGCAAGACCGTTGGTAAGGTGACAGGTCTCGATGAGGCCGCAACCACCGGCCACCCCCAAGGTTCAGTTGGCCTGGGACACACCCGTTGGGCCACCCACGGCCGACCATCCCATGACAACGCCCATCCCCATATCGACTGCCAACAGCGCATCGCCGTGGTTCATAACGGCATCGTTGAGAATTATCTAGAGTTGAAACAGCGGTTGACCGGCGCTGGTCACGTTTTCTACTCCGAGACCGATACTGAAGTCCTAACGCACCTGGTTGAAGAGGGTATGGAGCAGGGTCTCAGTTTCCAAGACGCCTTCCGGAGTATGGGTGGCATGGTCAAGGGTTCCCAAGCTATATCCGCAGTGCTGCAGGGCGAAGACGCCGAGATATGCGCCCTCAGATTGGGCCATGCCGGCGGCATAGTTGTGGCCCAGGCAGATGGCCAGGCGATCATTGGCAGCGACCTTCCGGCATTGTTGCCGCTACTCCAGGCAGAGTCCAATACCGGCCAGGTTGGCTTTCTGGAGACCGGGGAAATGGTAGTGGTAACCCTAGACGGGGTTGAGTACCAAGACCTAGACGGGAACCCCATAGTGAAACAACCCCGTCTGGTCACCCAGGAAGAGGTTCTGGTGGACAAGGGCGGCTACCAACACTTCATGTTGAAAGAGATCATGGAGCAACCGCAGGCCGTGGCCAGCGCCATGCGAGAGCGGATCAATTTTGATACGCGCCGCGTCGACCTGCCAGACTTTCCCCTGTCCACCGAGGAAATTGCCAAGCTGGACCGGGTGATGCTAATCGGTTGTGGCACCAGTTTGAATGCTGCCCAAGTTGGCCGTCATCTGGTGGAACGCTACAGCGGGTTGCCGGCTGAGGCAGAGAGCTCGTCCGAGTTCCGCTACCGAGACCCCTTCATCGGCCCCAACACACTGGTTGTATCTATCGGCCAGTCTGGTGAAACCGCCGACACGGTTGCGGCCATGCAGATGGTCAAAGACAAGGGCGGAAAATTAATCACCATCTGCAACTCAGAGGGCAGCCAGGCGTCGCGCATCGCTGACGGCTCGTTCTACATGCGCTCCGGCATCGAGATTGGTGTGGCCAGCACCAAGACATTTGTGGCTTCTTTGACCATCTTGAACCTTCTGGCGATTTACCTGGGCCAGTCTCGCGGGACGTTGGAACCGGACAAGTTCCAGGAACTGGTGGACGGCCTGGCCCAACTGCCAAGGCTCATGGGTGAACTGATTGCAGATAGTTCGGTCTACCAGCAGATGGCTCAGGAGTACGCAACATTCGACAATTTCTTGTTCTTGGGACGGGGGGTGAACTCACCCATCGCCTCTGAAGGGGCGCTCAAGCTCAAGGAAATCAGTTACATCCACGCGGAAGGTTATCCCGCGGGCGAGATGAAGCACGGGCCCATCGCCCTGATCGATAGTGCCATGGCGATTGTTGCACTGGCGCCAAAAGACACACTCTACGACAAAGTCGCGAACAACATCAGAGAGGTTAAGGCCAGGGATGGACGCGTGTTGGCGGTGCTGACCGAAGGCGACACCCAACTGGCCGCCGACGTTGATCACGTCTTGTATATACCTGAGGCTCCGGAGCACATCATTCCCCTGCTCACTACCGTGCCGCTTCAGATGCTGGCCTACCATATTGCCCTGCTGCGCGACCGAGATGTGGATCAGCCGCGTAACCTGGCCAAATCTGTGACGGTCGAGTAACTTCGCAGGTTTCCAGCTTCTAGTTGACACTGATTCCAAGCCTGGACCAGTCGTCCTTCTTTTTGTCCTGCTCACGACTGGGCTTGTTGATGATTCTATCTTAGGGTAGAGTCTAATTCGGAGCCTGAGGTTGCGTCGTAGGCCCGAGGCTAAGATGGCGGTCAACCCTATTACACACTCTGCCCAAAGAATTTACCCAAAAGAAATTAGATGACTACAGTCCGCGTCAAAGCACCTGCCACCACCGCAAATATGGGCCCCGGATACGATTGCCTGGGGATGGCCCTAGACGTCTGGAATACTCTGGAAGTAGAGGTTCTGGACGGCGGCGAACCTGTGGTTGACATCACTGGTGAAGGCGCAGGTGAACTGGGAACGGGACGCGACAATCTGGTCTATCGGTCTATGGCATTCTTGTTTGATGACGCTGGCGAGGAAATGCCCTCTGTCTGCCTCAAATGCGATAATACGATTCCTTTGGCCCGCGGCATGGGCAGCAGCGCAGCGGCCATTGCCAGCGGTTTGGTCGCAGCCAACGCACTCTGCTCTGAAGACTACACGGCCAAAGACTTGCTTGAGATGGCCGCGACCATTGAAGGCCACCCGGACAACGTTGCCCCCGCAGTCATGGGCGGAATGCAGTTGGTCATCACCGAGCAGACCGAAGAGGGCCAGCGTCTTTTCACCGTGCCGGTAAACGTACCATCAGACTTGCATGCGGTAATCTTCGTACCTGACGTTAAAATCTCCACAGAAGACGCACGGGCCGTTCTCCCTGAAACCGTAACCATTGCCGACGCAGTGCATAACATGGCCCGCGTTGGGCTTCTGGTGGCCAGTATGGCCACTAATCACCCGGAGTTTCTGACCATTGCGACCCAAGACCGACTGCACCAACCCTACCGGCACCAATTATTCACGCCGATGAAGGTAATTTTCAAAGCGGCATTGGACGCCGGCGCGTTGGGTGTTTTCCTTTCCGGGAGTGGCTCCACGATACTGGCGTTGACCAAAGGTCGAGAGATGACCGTGGCCTACGAGATGGCAGAGGCTGCCCGGCAGGCCAGCGTTGAGGGCAATGTCAGCGTGACCCAGCCCACTGTGCGCGGCGCCCATGTGGTTGAAGCATAGCCATGTTCCTACAAGTTCATAAAATCAGCGGCTCATCTGTGGCCAACACCCATACGATAAAAACTTAGCCATGCCTCTAGTTGTTCATAAATACGGCGGCTCATCTGTGGCCGACGCTGAGAAGATTCAAGGTGTTGCCAGGCGTATTGCAGATGTCAGCCAAAAGGGCACCGGCGTTGTGGCGGTGGTTTCGGCCATGGGTGACTCCACTGACGAGCTGATTGAACTGGCCCATTGCGTCTCTCAAAAACCCCATCCAAGAGAAATGGACCTGCTGCTGTCCACCGGCGAGTTGGTGTCTTGCACCCTTTTGACCATGGCCCTGGCTGATCTGGGATTGGAAGCAGTCAGCTTAACTGGTTCCCAGGCAGGGATTCACACCGACACCAGCCACGGCCGGGCGTTGATTCACAGCGTGGACACCGCGCGGATTCTTAAGGAACTGAGAGAAGGTCGCGTTGTTGTGGTGGCCGGTTTCCAGGGAATCAACGAGGACAATGACATCACAACTCTGGGACGTGGCGGCTCTGACACGACCGCAGTGGCGTTAGCGGCGGCCCTGGGCGCGGGCCGGTGTGAGATCTACACTGACGTTGATGGCATCTACACCGCCGACCCAAGGATAGTACCCGAGGCCAGGAAACTGACTGAGATCGATTATGACGAGATGCTGGAGTTGGCCAATTACGGGGCCAAGATGCACCCAAGGTCCATAGAGTTGGGCGCGTTTTACAATGTACTAATTTACGTGGCTTCCAGCTTCAACCAAACCCCCGGTACGCTGATTCACAACATACCCAACAACGCAAATGCCAACGAGGTTCAGATGGAGAATAGAATCAAAGCAACGGGGATCGCCTGCACCACTAACGTGGCCAAGATCACTGTGCGCAGTGTTCCCGACCAACCGGGCGTGGCGGCAGCGTTGTTTGAACCATTGGCCCAGTCTGGAATCAGTGTGGACACGATTGTCCAGAACACCAGTGAAGACCGAACTACGGATATTAGCTTTACCGTCAGCGGTACCGACTTGCCCGCTGCCATAGCAAAGGTTGAAGAACTATCAAAAGAGCTGGGCGCCGGTGATTTAATCAGCGAGGACGGCCTTGCAGCTGTGAGCGTGGTCGGTTCTGGTATGCAGCACACCCCTGGTTATGCGTCACGCATGTTCCGGGTGCTGGCTGACGGCAACGTGAACATAGACATGATCACAACCTCGGAGATACGCATCTCCTGCATCATCAGGGAAGAACAGGCGCAGGAAGCAGTTAGATTGCTGCACCGGGGCTTTCAACTTGATGAACCAGACCCGACGGACTAGCCTCCGTATTTTGGCTCCCAAATCGTTATCTATACAGTTCTGAGACACAGGGAGTAAGTACTTGCCCGAACCATTCCTATCAGTAGTGATTCCGGCGTACAACGAAGAACCCCGGATCGCAGAAACCCTGGCGGAAGTTACCGAATATCTTGCGGCTCAGTATTACGAGTGGGAAGTGGTCGTAGCCGATGATGGCAGCACGGACAACACCGCTCAACTGGTTGGCCAGGTCATCGTAGAACACCCCAACGTCCGAATCCTACGTTTGCGCCACGGTGGCAAGGGCTGGGCGATGAAGAACGGTATGCTGGCAGCGGAAGGCCAATACCGATTACTCTGCGACGCCGATCTATCCGTCCCTATTCAGCAGGTGGAGCGGCTGTTGCCTCCCACCGGGCCTGACTCAGATATTGTGCTGGGCTCCAGAGAAGCCCCGGGCGCCAAACGGTACGACGAACCCGCCCGCCGCCATTTCATGGGGCGTCTATTCAACCTGTTTGTTAGCAAATTGGCCGTGTCTGGCCTTGCGGATTCCCAGTGCGGGTTTAAATGCTTTCGAGGAGAGGCTGCTCAAGACCTTTTCCCTCGTCTGACCATTGATGGGTTCGCCTTTGACGTGGAATTGCTGCATCTGGCCCGCAAGCTTGGGCGCAGTTATTCCGAAGTGGGAGTGGACTGGTATTACCGGTCTCAAAGCAAGGTACGCCCGGTCCAGGATTCACTGACCATGACCGTGGATTTATTAAAAATTAGGTGGCGGCACCGCAACACCTCGTAGCCAACCCTTGTGTTCCCAAGCAACACCTTCACCCTGGTCTTTCATTGACCGATTTTGAGCCCAATAATGGGCTGCATGTGTACTTTTGCCCCCAGCGGATGGAAGACACCAGGTACAAGCCGATTCGAATTAACATATTCATGCCCTTTTTAGGCTTGACCTTTGGCGAAGCGATACTGTAAATACTAAATAGACCCTAGGCATGAAACGAGCCTCGGAAAACCACTGGGCAACGGGTTAATAATAGGGTCAAGCAGACAGTATCACTAACGGTAATATTAGCAAGCTTGTTGGGGTTAGCCTGACCGTGTAAAGGCCATTTATTTATGGCCAAATGACGGTGAAGCAGCGCCAAACAGGAGACGAAATGGACTCTGAAGTACTAAGCACGCGGGGCAGCTTAAAATTGAAGCGGGATCTCAGTCAGGAAGCCGTGAACCTTGCCGTAAAAGGCGAATGGGAGCGAGCAACTGAAGTCAACATAGCGATTCTAGAATTGTTTCCCACCGACGTTGAGGCGATGAACCGACTGGTGAAGTCGTTGATTGAGACCGGCTCTTACGTAGACGCACAGGCTGCGTTGAATCAGGTCCGTGAGATTGCCCCGTACAACAACATAGCCAAGAAGAACCGGGCCAGGCTTGATCAGTTGACTGCTAATCCCGATTTGGCTAAATCTGAGACTTCTAAACAGGCTAGGAAGGCGGCTGGTGCATCTCAGACCTTCATCGAAGAAAGCGGCAAATCTGCGACGACCGTGCTTCGCAATTCCACCTCGCTCCGTAATTCAAATGGTAGAAAACCAACGGTCCACCTCGCTCCCAGCGACCCGGTGGTGTTATCACGTGAAAAGAACACGGTGATGGTTAAGACATTGGATGGACAGCTATTGGGTCAGTTGGAGCCCAAGATGGGCAATCGGTTGGCCCGGCTGATGGACGGAGGCAACAAGTACAGCGCAGTGGTTGTGTCTGTAAATGATGATGGTGTCTCCATCATGGTCAGAGAGACATTCAAGCACCCTAGCCTGCAGAACATGTGCTCCTTCCCGTCCCAGTCTGCTGCGAATTCAGACGGGGCTAGCCGGACGCGAGTGGACAAGAGGGCAACCCAGTCAGCGCTGGAAGAAGATGATGATGAAGAAGACGACGAAGAGAACATCATCGATGAAGAGGCATTGGAAGCGAGCTGGTCTGAGGACGAATAAAGTCTGCTAGTGGCTGCGGCCACCCGGCCACTCAATTCTGAGAACTTTGCCAGGTCATGTGGTAGATGAGCTACAGATAAACACACGTATCGAGTTGGTAAAAAACTGGCGTTATGTGCCTGGAAAGCAGGGCTTTTATGGTAGGGCCTTGCCTCGCCATGAATGGGCATATAGAATGTTTTATTGTTGCGCTCAAATCAACCTATGAATATTAGGAGGACAGGTGATTGGAAGTACTAGGTTCTCATCTCTTGTTGGAACTCAAGGACTGTAATCCCGAGCTACTTAATGACCTCTCTTACATCCGTAAAGCGATGATAGAGACGGCTGAAGACGTTGGCGCCACCATAATTGGCGAATCTTTCCACCACTTTTCACCTCAGGGCGTTACCGGAATACTGGCTATCGCTGAGTCTCATATATCGATTCACACCTGGCCTGAATACGGCTATGCTGCCGCAGATATATTCTCGTGTGGAACTTCTTTTCGGCCCATGGAAGCAGCTACCAAATTGGCTGAAGCCCTGGAATGCCGCGACCCGGAGATTCAAGAAATTAAGCGCGGACTGGCGGTTCAGGAGGCTGTGGGGCTCTGACCGAGTTCCCAGCTTAATATGGACATGTCCGGAAATTGGTTTATTGAAGGCGTTTACGCTGACCTGAACGTGATGCTCAAGGTGCGTGAGGTCTTTTACTCAGGCGAAACGGCCTACCAAAAAGTGGAAGTTCTGGATTCAGAACTGTTTGGCCGTAGCTTGGTTCTAGACGGCAAGACGCAGTCCACAGAACGCGATGAACACGTCTACCACGAAACGCTGGTACACCCCGCCATGCTCTGCCACCAGAACCCCAAGCAGGTTTTCATTGGCGGCGGCGGAGAAGGCGGCACCCTAAGGGAAGTTTTAGCCCACATCTCTGTTGAACGGGCGACGATGATTGACTTGGACCCAGAGGTGGTTGCGCTTTGCCGCGAGTATCTCCCCAATCACCATATGGGCAGCTTTGACGATTCACGTACCAACATGCTCCATGAAGACGCCCGGGGCTATTTGGAAAACACTTCAGATACCTACGATGTAATCGTCTTGGATCTGGTTGACCCACTTGAGGGCGGCACGGCTGCCCTGCTCTACACCCAGGAATTCTACGCGGTCGCCAAGTCTCGACTGAACCCAGGTGGTGTGCTGGTCACACAGTCTGGCCCGGCCGGATTGCTCAGTTTCAAAGAGTGCTTCACGACTATCTTTAACACTCTGGGCACGCTCTTTGAACACACCAAGGCAGTGCAGGTGCACGTGCCGTCTTTCCAGACTCTCTGGGGCTTTACGATCGCCTCCGATATTGCGTTTCCCCAGGTCTCAGAGGATGAGGTTGAAGCGGAGTTGGCTCGGCGTTTGACCAAGGAGCTGAAATACTTGGATGGCGAGAGTTACAGCAATATGCACTCTCTCCCCAAGTTCCAACGCGACGGCCTGAAAACCGAAACCAGAATTAACAAAGACTCAGACCCAGTCTTCATGATCTAACCAACTGCGTTGGGGAAAATACCTGCCGGTCCTCGGGCGTTTTGGAACGTTTGAGTCTGGTTGAATTCAGCAAACAAAAAGAGAGCGCCAATTTGGCGCTCTCTTTTTGTTTGCTTGGGTTTGTTGGTTCTTACGGGCGTATTAGAACCCTGGTTGTGCCGTCTGGGTCGGAGCGTTTGGTCAGAACCTCGTGTCCGGCTTTCTCAGCCCAGAGTGAAACGTCGTAGATGTTCAGTGCGTCGGCTAGGATGGCTTCGACGAAGGACTCATTATCTGCGCCAACCTGCTTGGTCAGGGCGGCAATCACGCCAGCGCAGCTCTTGCCACGACCGTCGATGACAACCCAGCCATTTGAGCCGCTCACCGGGATAACTTCGCCGTCGTGGACATCAACCTCGCCGCTCTTGCGGAGGTCAACCTGACGCTTGAATTCGGCCACGGATTCCCAGGCTACTGCCCGGTCCCGTTCTCCGTTGCCGCAGACTGCGCCCCTAACGCCCACTATGTCGGGGTTGATGCGGGCTAGCTCATCCAGGTCAGAAAGTTTCAAATGCCCGGACAATGCGGTGCTCATGCCCAGTTCCTTGCCCCGGAGTACCAGATCCTTCAGCACAGGCTCCGGCATGAAGTCGAATATATTCCGGCCATCTTTGGTCAGTGTGTCAATCAACCATCCATCGCACTCGCCGTCTTTAGCCAAATCAACCATACACAGCGGGTCTAGTCCGTCGTCAAAGAGCACGTTGTCGGCGAAGACAGAGCCAACCAACTTGCAGTTGAAACCCTCCAGGGCCATCCGAGACTCTTTCAGTACTTGCACTGCCTGGTCGTAGTTAGCTTCCTGGAAACCAACCTTCACTGAGGTGGCATCCAACATGGCGGCGGCATAGACGGCCATGGCCACGGTGCCGGGTTGGTTGGGGACAACACCCAGGGTTACGCTAACGTGCTTCTCCACCGGCATTATGCCCCGAACTGCTTTCACAATGTTGGGGTGGCCGGAACCAACCAAAGCCTCCTGCAGGTTCTTAACGTCGACGATATCGGCTCCGCCCTGTTCGGCTTCCATCGCTTCTTCCATGTTCTGCACGCTCACCATGAGTAACATGCCCGAAGCAAAGTTGTTATTTCCGTCTAACCATGCGCCACGTGACTTCGTTGGCACGGCGGGAATTACTGCTGGTTTTGGCTTGAGGGGTTCCAATTCTTCTCTCAACTCTGACTTCTCCACCGGTGATAAATTGAATAATGGCGGACGAACCGAACCGCCAGACATGCCCATGAGTTCGGCCCAATGTTTGACCATTGCTACCGGTAATGCGCCGTTGAACTTGGTTTGTGTCTTAGTCCACCAAGTATCTGAAAGTTCCTTCAAACGACGGAGCTTAGTGTCGTAGAATTGCTCGTCCAGATCGCCTTTGCAGGCACGATCAATCCACTGAACGTAGTTGTTTGCGCCGGGAACATCAAATCTCCAGTCGGAGGTGTTGGCAAACATCACCTGTTGCTGGATCCCAAGTTCCCGGCCCTTGAAGTATATCCACTCATCAGGGGTGCTGATAACGTGATCCTTCCCCAAAGACAAGTGCGTTTCAATGGAAATCTGTTGGTTGAAGCTGGCCTCTTTCACTCCGACCACGTTCGGTATGGCGCATAGCTGGCCCATTCCGTAGGGGCTCATGATGATGCCAAATTGTGGTGAGTTGTAAAACATGATGGCCAGATTTGTATTCTCGGCCAGCAGCCTTACGTACTCAACCACCTGGTCTTCAGTCTTGGTGGCCATGTACGGCGGGGCAACTATTAGAAGCTCAAAGCCCTGGGCCTCGGCGTGCTGAGCCAGTGAGATCATCTCGTTGGCGTTGGTGCTTGTTACATGAGCGCCAATGGGCCAGGTGCCCTCGGCGGCTTCGGCAACGGCATCCATCACCTGAAAACGTTCATCTTGGGATAGTGCCCAGAATTCGCCCATGTTCCAAGTGCAACCGGCACCAACGGTGCCCAGGCTGCGTACGTGGCGTACGTTGCGCTTCATCCCTTCAACGTCAATCTTGTTGTCGGGAGTAAAGGGGGTGATCAGGGTGGTCCACTGCCCTCTTAGCGTTTCCCAAGCCCATTCCTGGGCCTCTTCTTTCTTGTAACTCGCCATTGATTCCGCCCTCCATAGGGGACTATCTGCTGCTATTAAAACGGCTGACTATTCCTCGTCGCCGTATTGTTCCTTTAGAGAGTCTACCACTGCCGGGTCAGCGAGGGTTGTGGTGTCTCCCAGCGCCCGCCCTTCGGCCACGTCTCGGAGCAGCCGTCGCATGATCTTGCCACTGCGGGTTTTAGGCAATTCGGCGGCAAAAATGATGTCTTCAGGCCGGGCCATCGCACCAATCTTGGTTGCCACATGGGCTTTTAGCTCTACGATGACCTCATCTGACATGGCGACCGAGTCTTTCAGGGTGACAAAGGCGACCACTGCCTGGCCCTTGATTTCATGGGCCTTGCCGATGCAGGCCGCCTCGGCGACCTTTGGGTTGTCCACCAAGGCAGACTCCACTTCCATGGTTCCGATGCGGTGGCCGGAGACGTTGATTACGTCATCAACCCGGCCCAGCAGCCAGAAGTCGCCATCCTCGTCCAGCTTGGCGCCGTCAGCGGTGAAATAGATGTCCGGGTAGCGAGACCAATACTGCTCAACATACCGTTCTTCATCACCGTAAATGGTGCGGAGCATTGATGGCCAAGGCTTCTTGACGGTCAGATAACCACCGCCACCAGGGCCAACGAAGTTCCCTTGGTCGTCTAGAATCTCCGCTTCAATGCCGGGAAAGGCCCGTGTGGCAGAACCGGGTTTAAGGGTGGTGATTCCGGGCAGGGGCGCAATTAGGATGCTGCCGGTCTCTGTTTGCCACCAGGTATCCACCACCGGGCATCTGCCGCCGCCGATGTTCTTGTGATACCAGATCCAAGCTTCTGGGTTGATAGGCTCACCAACCGATCCCAGCAGCCGCAGGGAAGTCATGTCGTGCTTCTCGGGATAGCTTTCGCCCCAGCGCATGAAGGTGCGGATGGCCGTGGGTGCGGTGTAGAGGATGCTCACGCCATACTTGGCGACGATCTCCCAGAACCGGTCCTTGTCCGGGTAGTCTGGCGAGCCTTCGTACATCACGGAGGTCGCCCCGTTGGAAAGTGGGCCGTAGACGATGTAGCTATGGCCGGTGACCCAGCCAATGTCTGCGGTGCACCAATAAGTGTCATTTTCTTTGATGTCAAAGATCCACTTGAAAGTGGCGTAAGTGCCCAGCAGGTACCCTGCGGAAGTGTGGACGATGCCCTTGGGCTTGCCGGTGGTGCCGCTGGTATAAAGCAGGTACAGCATGTCTTCGCTGTCCATCTCTTCCGGTTCGCAGGTGAGGGGCTGTCCCTCCATCAGGTCGTGCCACCAAATGTCACGGCCGTCAACCATTTTGTCGTCGGCGGATTCAGTCCGACGCAGCACAATCACTTTTTCTACTGTGGGTGCGCCACCTTCTTGGCTTAGAGAGTCGTCGGCGTTCTGCTTCAGGGGCACTATTCCGCCCCGTCGGTAGCCGCCGTCTGCTGTGATCATTATTTTGGACTCAGAGTCGTTCAGCCGGTCACGTAGCGACTCGGCGCTGAACCCGCCAAATACCACGCTGTGGGCGGCGCCGATACGCGCGCAGGCCAGCATGGCGATGGGCAGTTCTGGGACCATGGGCATATAGATCGTGACCCGGTCACCCTTCTCAACACCCAGGCTCTTCAGTCCGTTGGCAAATTGGCAGACCTCTCGATAGAGGTCCCAGTAGGTGTAGACGCGCCGGTCGCCCGGCTCGCCCTCCCAAATGATTGCCGCCTTGTTGCGGCGGCTGGTGGTAAGGTGTCGGTCCAGACAATTGTAGGAAACGTTTAACTTGCCGCCAATGAACCACTGGGCGTGAGGCGGCTTCCAGTCCAGCACCGTGTCCCACTTCTTAAACCAGTCCAACTCCTCGGCGAACTTAGCCCAAAAAGCTTCCGGGTCGCGCTTGGCTTCCTCGTAAACGTTTGGGTCGGAGATGTTGGCCTGGGCCTTGAACGCCTCCGAGGGAGGAAATGTTCGATCTTCTTGAAGCAGGGAGTCGAATCTTCCGGAATCTTCTACCACTTGGCGACCTCTACTTAACTACCAGATTGATTATTCGCGTGCGAAAAGCATGTTGCTTGGCGTGTTAAAAATGGGCGTGCGAACCTGATTGTCTACAGGCAAAACACCACCCGAATTTTAAGACAAGCGGCAGGGCATTGCAATAAAAATACTACCTGGGTCTCAAGGCTAGGGCGTATCCGCTTTCAAACTAGAAAGGGTAGAATTTGGTACTCATGAGTACGTCACCGGAACAACCCCAATTAATCACTTCAGGCGGCGAGTCTAACTGGTCAAAAATGCCAATGGCTGTTGCTGCCACTTTGGGCATGTTTTTGGCTGCGCTGGACACGTCGGTAAATGTGGCACTACCGGCCATGACCGATGACCTAGGTGTCGATCTGCAGAGCATCCAGTGGGTGATTGTTGCCTTCATAGCTACTCAGGCGGCGTTGGTCATGGGCGCCGGCAGTTTTGGCGACCGGTTTGGATTGCGGCCCGTTTACATCTTTGGCGCCACTACTTATCTGGCCGCCATGTTCTTCATCGCCTTCTCGCCTAACCTGGAGACCTTGGTGAGCTTTCGGGTGCTGCAGGCAGTGGGCACCGGTAGCTTATTCGCCGTTTCTCCCGCCCTTGCTGCCAGGGTATTCCCTGCCAGCAGACGTGGTTTGAGCATGGGTTTCACCGTGGGCAGTCAGGCACTGGGCATGTTAGTCGGCACCATTGGCGCTGGGTTCTTGGTGGGCTGGATCGGCTGGGAATGGATCTTCTTGGGCCGCACGCCATTCGCAGTCATAGCCATCGTGCTGGGCGTCTATTTCTTAGAGGGCAAGCGTAAAGAGTCATCAAACACTGAAAACTCCGGGCCGGCGTTTGATGTGACCGGAGCAGTCCTGCTGGTTGGCGGATTATTGTCTCTGATAATCGGCTTAAGGCTGGGCCGGTCCTTCGGGTGGGAATCTCCGGCAGTACTGGCGTTGCTGACATTGGCCCCCATGTTCTTGATTGCATTCTCGCGCGTGGAACGAAAGGCCTCCTGGCCGGTTTTGCCTGGCTATTTGCTGCGCAACAGAGGCTTTACAACCTCCAGTGTGAGTATGTTCCTGGCCAATCTGGGCGTTTTTGTGATCTGGTTCATATTTCCGTTCTACGTTGCCGACAGTCTGGGCGGCGGTACCCTCATGCTTGGGCTGATGCTGGCAACTCTGGCCTTCTTCAACACCATATCGTCTGGCGCTGGCGGGTGGCTCTGTGACCGGTTCAACTACCTGCCGGTGGGGGTTGGCGGCCTGCTGGTAATGGCCGCCGGGCTGTTCACGATGAGTCTGCTTAACACTGAATCGAATTCATGGGAAGTTGCTCTGCGCATCGGGGTTGTCGGTGCCGGCCTGGGATTGTTCCAGGCTGCGGCGTACTCGTTGATGCTGGGGAGTGTGCCATCAGAGAGGTTTGGCACCGCCGGGGCGGCTCTGTCGTTGTCCCAGTCCTGCGGCCGGGTTCTGGCTGTGGCGGTCATCGGCGGGATATTTGGCTGGAGAGCCGACCATCACCTGTTGGGACTGGCAATAGGTCCAGAGGCTGACGGTCTGGCCTTTATCAAGGCATTCAAAGACGTTTTTGTGATTGGGTCGTCTATCGGATTGTTAGGAGCGGTCGTGTTTCTAATTGGCGGTTGGCGACAGACGAGAACCGCTGTGCCTGAAGAAACCTCAAATTAACACTGCCAGAGCCGCTCCATAAATTTGACACCAATAGTAAACTGCCACGGAATAACCACGACAAGCTAGGAGATTCGGCAAATGGCCCTTCAATTCGGAGTGTTCGACCACATAGAGCCTGTTCCAGGTTTGGGACTTCAAGAGACCTACAATCTGCGAATGGATCAGATTCGGGTGCTCGATAAGGCCGGGTACTACGCCTACCATCTGGCTGAGCATCACACTCCGGCGGTACACAGTCTGGCTCCGTCGCAGAACGTTTTCTTGGCCGCAGTCTCCCAGCGCACTGAGAACATTCGCTTTGGTCCCGGCATTTGTGTGCTGCCGCTTCATCACCCAGTCCAGCTCATAGAGGAATACTGCATGCTGGACCACCTCAGTGGTGGACGGTTGGAGATTGGTGTTGGCCGCGGCGGCGTGTTTGAAGCCTTCTTCTGGGGGCAAGACTCCGACGTTGAAACAAACTACGCCCGCTATCGGGAGACCCTTGCCGCCGTACAAAATGGGCTGAGCAACGACGTTTTGACCCATCAGGGCGAGTTCTACAATTTTGATGAACTGCCCATGCGTCTAAGGCCGATGCAACAACCCATGCCTCCTTTCTGGTACATGCGCAACGTGGAGACGGCGGCGATGGACGGCATGAACACCATCATCGTCGGCGGATTGGACAGCTTTGAAGCTAACGTCATGCGCTACCGTGAAGAATGGGCCAAGCATCAAGGTGTGGGTGCGCTGACCGCCCAGGGCACAGAACCCAAGATTGGCTTGGTGGTTCATCTGCTGTTGGCAGACACCGATGAAGAGGCGATGGCACAGGCAAAACCAGCCTGGGACCATTACACCTGGAACCTGGGCACCCCGCGTAGGTTGGAAGCCGAAAGGCGCGGCCTAACCCAATTCCAAGGTGAAGGCATGAACCCTCGTCCATCGGCTATACCTGCTAGGGAGATTCCCCAGGAAGAACGGCGCGACCTCTCTGCCACGCTGGAAGATGAGGAGCGAGTCGAACGGCGTCAGAATCTGCAGGGCCATGTGGCAAACCCAGATGGCGGCGGAGCGGGGTTTGGCTCTGTGGCCGGTTCGCCTGCGACCATCCGGAAATACATGGATGAATACGTCGCAACCGGCGCCAACTACTTTGTCGGCGCGTTCCAGTGGGGGGACCTATCCCACGAGCAGGCCATGCGGTCAATTGAGCTATTCACCAACGAGGTAATGCCCTACTACAGCTAGTGAGGCATTACTTGAGTCCTTCGACAGGTCCGATAAATCGAGACTCTCGACCTGTTGAAGTTGAGGATGGCTTTTGAGAACCGTCTGCCCCCACGTTCGATTTGTAGGGAGTCTTGGCATGGTCGAACCTAACCCTCCGACTGCGAGGGGGAGGGAATTTTGTGAGCCTGCTCAGCCACCCACCAACCGTCATTCCTGCGAAAGCAGGAATCCAGTGCACCTAGGTACTCGCAGAACCATTCATTGTGTTCGTCCTCGGAAGAATTTCTAGCCAGACTCCAGGAACTGCTCCCGCGAAACTCCGTAGAGTTCCAACTGTTCCAAGTTCCCCCATTTAATCGTTGGCCCTAGCTGTGAGCCCTCGTACAGCATGCCCGCGTTCTGCAGAACGTGGCCCGAGGCGGGGTTGCGACTGAAGTGGGCGGCGTAGACTCGATCCAGGTTCAATTTAGTGAACCCGTGGCTGACCAGAGCACTGGCGGCTTCGGAGGCATAACCCTGGTTCCAAAAGGGCTTGCCGACCCAATAGGACAGTTCGGCCCCTTTTCCATCAGAGTCCAGGTGTAGCGTGGCCGTCCCGATAAAAGCTTTGTTGTCGATGAGGGTGATGGCGAAGTGGACCAATTCTCCAGACTCTTTTTGACGTTGGCATGAACTGATCCATTTCTCGGCCATGCCATCTTCGTAGGGGTGATCAATATCGCGGGTGGTGGTTGCGATATCTTTGTCACCGGCCAGACGCTGAATGTCGGGCGCGTCAGACAGCGCCAAAGGGCGGAGCAGCAGGCGTGAAGTGTTGATGGTCAAAGTAGTCTAATACTAGCACGGTGACTTGCATGGCTATGCAGTCTGAGACCGGGCCTGTCTTGACTGGCGAAAGCGGCCTTTGTTAAACTGCGTAGGTGCGGGCGGTTAGCTCAGTTGGTTAGAGTACTTGCTCGACACGCAAGAGGTCAGTGGTTCGAGTCCACTACCGCCCACCACTAAAAAGGGCAACCGCACACGGACCTCCAGGTGGACCAAACCGGCAGACCTTAATTCAATCCCTGACGATACATCGGCGGCGGCTTGTGGCTTAAAACACTGGAGCGCACCGGTAATTAAATCGAAAATTGAAATCGAAATTACGAGTTAGTGAGACCAGATGGAAGCCGCTCAGTTACTGAAAAAAGCACCCAACCCCAAAATTCCTAGATTTAGCGCTGGCGATACCGTCAACGTAAACTTCCGAATTAGAGAGGGTGAGCGGGAAAGAATCCAGGTCTTTCAAGGCGTGGTTATCCGGTTGAACAATGGCAAGGGCCCCGCCGCCAGCTTCACTGTACGCCGGATCACCGCCGGCATCGGCATTGAGCGTATATTCCCCATCCATTCACCTTTGGTAGAGTCTCTGGAAATCACCCGCTATGGCTCGGTTCGCCGCGCCAGGCTCTACTACCTGCGTGGTTTGCAGGGCAGGGCAGCCAGGATCAAGGAACTCAATCCTGTGCAGCGTCGCAAGGTCCAGGAAGCAGCCGCAGCAGCCATGGCGGAACTTGAAGAACAAGCCGCTATGTCCACCGCAGAGGCTGAAGAACTGGTGGAGTTGGAGGCTGAAGAAGCCATAATCGACTCTGAAGGCCAAGCCACTGACGAGATGGTAGACACTGCGGACGATGAGGCTGAAGAAACTCCTTCAGAAGAACCGGCCGAAGAACCAACAGCAGAGGAACCGGTCGCGGAAGACCCACCGGCAGACGAACCGCCAGCGGAAGAAACAGAAAAAGACTAACTAAACGAAACCAAGCACGGCCCGCACTTAGCGGGCCGTGCTAATTTTAGGTCAGTTTTTATTCAGGCCGGCCAGTTATTGGGCCTTTATCACGGGCGCATTTTCAACCCAGGCATCCCAGGTTCTTGTGCGGGCTTATATGAACACCATGAGATACGCGGAAGTGGCGGTGGACGCAGTGGTGGGCCATTCGCGGACCTTCTCTTACTCCATCCCGCCAAGATTCACTGTTGAACCCGGCCAGCTTGTCTGGGTCCCCTTTGGACGCCGCGTGCTCCAAGGCCTGGTGATCGAACTGGTGGCCATGCCCAACGTCCCCGAGACCAGGGACATCATCCAGCCAGTTGAACCCTCTCCCCTGATCGGTCCCCACCATCTGATGTTGGCCCGCTGGATCAGCGAACATTACCGCTGCTCTCTGTTCACCGCCATTGGCCCACTTCTCCCTCCGGGCTTTGAGAACCACGTCCGCTCTCGGATTACCGCCGTGCCCGGTGTGGAGATCACTGATACTAAGTTGAAGCCTGAGGCAGTCGTTGCATTTGGGGAATTGGTTCAAAAAAGGTCCGGGATTTTAGAATCCGACTTTACCAAAATCATGGGTTCCAACGGTAGCCGTGAACTGACCCGGATGGTTGACCAGAAATTGGTCCAGCGCGAGCTGACCATGCCCCGGCCCAGAGCAGCCCCCAAGTACGAAACATTCCTGCTGCCCTCGCCAGTTGCGGCTGATGCTGAAGACCCAGATGAACCAAGCCTGCCGGAGCGTCAAAATGGACTACTGGCCGCCATCAGGGAGCAGCGCGCGCCCTATCCGGCAACCCTGGCCAACAAAGAATTCGGCAACGGCGTGGGTCAAGCTCTGTTCAGCAAAGGGCTGGTTGCCATGGAATGGGTGCGGGCCGACTCCGAGACGGTAGCCAGACCCGGCCTGCCCACGGAGCGGCGACAACACACTCTAACCACCCACCAAGCTGATGCCCTCGCTCGGATACAAGCGGTGCTGGACGACTCGGAGTTACAGCCACGCAGCTTCTTACTCCACGGCGTAACCGGCAGCGGTAAGACTGAGGTCTATTTGAGGGCCATCGACCAAGTGGTGCGCCAGGGTCGCCAGGCGATCTTCCTGGTGCCCGAGATATCGCTCACTCCCCAGACACTGGAGCGGGTTAATTCCTGGTTCCCAGGCCGCGTGGCCGTCATGCACAGTCGGCTGACAGCGCGTCAGCAGGTTGACCAGTGGTGGGACATCCGCGAGGGCAAATACGATGTTGTCGTCGGCCCGCGCAGCTCGTTGTTCGCCCCGGTGGCCAACCTGGGTCTAATCGTGATTGACGAAGAACACGAATGGACCTACAAGCAGATAGAGACCCACCCGCTGTACCACGCCCGTGCTTCGGCCTTGGAATTGGGCCGCCTGACGGGCTCGCCAGTGTTGATGGGCAGCGCCACTCCAGACGTTGAGACTTACCACGCCGCCACGCGAGGTCGCTACACCTTGCTGGAATTGCCAGACCGGGTGAGCGCTGGACCGGACCGAGTGTCTCGGCTAGCTCAGGTACAGGTCTGCGACATGCGCCTGGAGCTCCGTGAAGGCAACCGGAGCATCTTCAGTCGAGCTTTATCTCAGGGTTTGAAGAGCTGCGTCTCCGAAGGGCATCAGGCCATTTTGTTCCTGAACCGCCGTGGTGCATCGTCGATTGTGCAGTGCCGTGACTGCGGCCACGTGGTGGAATGCCGTAGTTGCTCCGTCTCACTGACCTATCATTCATTTATCGGCGAGGCTACGTCCAGCAAGTCCAGTCAGCGCGAATTGCTCTGCCACCGTTGCAACCGCCGCAGTAGGATGCCCACCACCTGTCCGGAGTGTAGTGGCTCGCACATTCGCCAACTAGGCGCCGGCACCCAGCGAGTAGTGGAAGAGGTCAAGAAGCTTTTGCCCGGCGTTAGGGTAGACCGGCTGGACGCGGATACCTCCCGCTCCGGCCAGGACACCGAAGACACCATGGCCCGGCTGAACAGCGGCGATACTCATGTGTTGGTGGGCACACAGATGGTTGCCAAGGGACTTGATGTACCCAACGTTACGTTGGTCGGTGTGGTACTGGCAGATATCGGTCTCTATTTGCCAGATTTCCGGGCTGGAGAGCGGGCCTTTGGGCTGCTTTGCCAGGTGGCTGGTCGTGCTGGTCGGGGCGCGGATATGGGCCAGGTGATAGTTCAGACCTATAACCCGGAGCATTACGCCATCCAGGCTGCCGCCGCCCAGGACTACCAGGCCCTTTACGAGTATGAGATCGACTCACGGCGGGAGCTGGGTAATCCACCGTTCAACGAGCAGGTCCATCTGGTGTTCCAAGACCCCAACGACGCCCAGGCACTGCGCCAGGCCACCGAAACCGGCAGAGGGCTGATACAGAGGGCACAGGCTCAGGGTCTGACGGATGTAGACGTTGTTGGCCCCGCGCCAGGGATTCCTTCGCGGCTCAGAGGGCGTTACCGGTGGCATCTGATCCTGCGCGGACAAGGTTTGTTGCGGTTCATCGAGGGAATGGAATTTCCCCAGGGCTGCACGGTAGACGTTGATCCGGTGCACGTTTTGTAGCTAATCGTGCGTCGGTGCGGAGCCGCCTTTACCTCACAACAGGCGTTGAATATAATAGCTAGGGTCTCGATACTGTGTTGTTGGGACCGTTTGAAGAAAATCGGCCGGGCCAACTGCTGTAGCCTGAATTTCCGCACCCGAGAGGTGGTTTCTGTGGCAATCTTGGACATGCGTCTGCTACCTGACCCAATCCTGAGAATGCAGGCGAAAAAGGTGGCAAAAGTCACTCCCCAGCTCAAGACCCTGGTTGAAAACATGATTGAAACCATGCGTGACCAGCAGGGCGTGGGTTTGGCTGCCAACCAGATTGGCTCTCTTCAGAAAGTTGCCGTCATTGAAACCCCAGAGATGGAAGAACCTCTTGTGCTGATCAACCCTGAGATCATGAAAAAAGAGGGCGAGCGGGAAGTTGTTGAAGGTTGACTAAGCGTTCCTGGCTATCGTGGTATGGTCACACGCGCGGAGAAAGTAAGGGTCAAAGCAATGGGACTGAACGGCAAGATCTACCGGCTAAACGCCGAGGATCTCTTGGCCCAGGCACTAGAACATGAGATCGACCACCTGAACGGCATCTTGTACATCGACCATCTGGTGGACAAGGATAGCCTGCAAAAGATTACCTACGGACAGGACCCCCAAGAAGACGAATTTGATGGGGAAGAGTTAGATGACGAAGAGTTTGAAGACGAACTGGAACACGATTCCGAAGTCGAAGATAATGTCGAATTGGACGAAGCCTTAGCATCTGAACTCGCCGCTGCCAAAAAAGAAGATTAAGTCCTGTCCGGCCGGTTGGGTGTATTCGACCTACACATACGTCCCCAGGTGAATACGCCACCTGAATTTGAAGCCATTGCCTCTGATGATGGATACCCATGCTAGATAAACTTGCTGCTTGTTGCGCTGCCACCGGAGCCGACGCCTACCTAGTGGGCGGGTTCGTCCGTGATTGGCTGCTTTACAACAAGCCAGGTCATGACATAGACATCGCAGTTTCGGGAGACCCGGAGCTTGTGGCGCAAGCGATTGCTCGGGAATTTGGCGGCGCCGTGATTCCCTTGGGTGCCGCACACGGGGTCATCCGAGTCGTGACTTCAGGGTTAGAAGACTCCAAACAAGAAGACTCTGGCATAGCATGGGCTGGCCACGAATCGCTTGCAGAAGACCTGGAGCCGTGGACAATCGATGTGGACGGGTTCACCGGGACCATTGAAGAAGACCTCAGACAGCGCGACTTTTCAGTAAATGCCATGGCCATTCGTTTGGATGAATGGCCATCCATAGAACAAATCTTAGACCCCATGGGTGGCAAGGATGACCTGGCGCAAAAGACCATCCGCGCCCTTGGTCCCACGGTATTTCAAGACGACCCTGGCAGACTGCTTCGGGCTGTTCGTCTGGCGAGTCAACTGAAATTCCGTATTGAGCCGGGCACCTCCAAGCTAATCTCTGCCAACGCCGCATTGTTGGCCAAGGTTTCACCGGAGCGGGTTCGAGAAGAATTCTTGAACATTCTCTCTCTGGACGGCGCCAAAGCTCAGATTGAAGTCCTGGACCATTTTGGTCTCTTTGAGCAGGTCATCCCAGAGCTACAAGCGGCCAAGGGCGTTGACCAGCCAAACATGCACTATTGGGATGTTTGGGGGCATACCATGCACACAGTGGAGTTCGCAGAACTGATTACTAAAGGTCACCAGAACTCGCCACTCTATATGTGTGTACCTTGGACTTCGGAAAGCAAAGCACATTTTGAACAGCAAGCCACCGACGGTCACACCAGAGGCACTGTGTTGAAATTGGCCGCGCTATTCCATGATATTGCCAAGCCCCAGACCAAATTCCAAGACGAAACTGGGCGCACTCGGTTCTTTGGCCACTCTGAACAGGGCGCTGAGATTGTCACATCACGCCTGGGGCAGCTACGGGTTAGCTCCAAGGGCATTGATATGGTCAGCAAGATGGTGGAGCAGCATCTCCGCCCCACAGGCATGAAGGTCGGCGACGATTGGCCCACAAACCGGGCGATTCATCGATACTTCAGGGATGTTGGCGATGTTGCCATAGATACTCTGTACCTGTGTTTGGCCGATTATTTGGGGGCAAAAGGGCCCGACTTGGTACATGAAGAATGGCTGAACCATGCTAGAATGGTCAGACATATACTCCATGTAGGTACCAGCGAGCCGGTTTCACCAACAACCGCTCGCCTTATCACTGGAAAAGACCTGATGACCCACTTCAAAATTCAACCTGGGCCAGAGGTTGGTGCTGTGTTGGAACGTGTCGAAGAAGCCCGGGCCGCGGGTGAGATTGAAACCAAGGAGCAAGCCCTGGAAATGGCTGCCAATGCACTTAGATATCTGGCGGAGCAACTATCGCCGGAAAGCCGCCACAACGGGTTGAAATAGCCGATGCGCTCGCGCAGCATACGCCTTTCTATTACCATCATCCTGATCCTGGGCATCGCCATTGCGGCCCTGGGATTCAAAGACATCAATATCGACATTCCCGGATTCCCCACGGTGGAACGCAACGGCACTGGGCCGTTGGGTCTCAAATTGGGTCTGGACCTCCGGGGTGGCGGTCACCTGGTTTACCAGGCTGATACCGGCACCAAGTTTGATGTCACTTTCGGAGGCGACGTTTCTTTCGGTAACGTTGCGGCCACACTGCAGAGTTTGACCTTTGGCGAGGACAATTCAGCTCTTGAAAACCTGCGGGTATTGCCAATCGGCCCAAATCGGTTCCAGATTCGCACTGACATCCTGGCTGAGAGCGACCCCAGACGAACAGGCTTAAACGAAGCCCTGGCAGAAGCCCACGGCAATATCTCCCTCTTTAGGGCAGACACCATTGGGGAGCCATCTGTAGACCAGATGCAGGGTGTGTTGGACAACATTACCCGCCGTGTCAACAAGTTTGGTACTGAAGAGCCAATCATCCAGATATTTGGCGATGACCGTCTAATCGTCCAGCTCCCCGGGGCCAGCGGTTCGATCACTGAAGTTACCCTGGCTGACCCCATCTTGGCTGGAATACCCGCCCCCGTTGCCGATGGCGCTGAAGACCAAGACGCAGGCGCCACGGAGCCAGAGACCCCCGCTGCACCATCTCCAGAGATAAAATCGCCCGACGAATTGGCGGCATTGCTTCCAGCATTGCTCACTGAGGCTGGGTACGAAGATTTTGATATAGATATAGAGGATGCACTTCACTTCACCATCCGTTCCAACACGGTGGACTCTGCAACCCAGAGCCGGGCAGCCATAGCGATAACCCAACAGATTGGCACGCTGTTCTCGTTCGGAGTGAACAGCGGTATCGACGCCGCTAAAGCTCTTATTGGTCAAACGGCCAGGCTAGAGTTCAAAGAGCGGACCTGCGATTCAGCCGCTTGTACCACGTTCACCGACACCGACCTGGGTCTCTCCGGTGATGACCTGACACGGGCCGAGGCTTCTACAAACTCCGTGGGCATCGGCTGGGTGATTAACCTGCAATTCAACGGTCGAGGCTCTGATATATTTTCAGACCTGACCCGCCGCATATCCACCGCCGAATCCCAAGCTACCAAGCGGATAGCGATCATCATGGACGACCAGCTCTTGCTGGCTCCGGTGGCGCGGGCATGGATACGCGACGGACGCACCCAGATTAGCGGAAACTTCACCAGGGAAGAAGCCCAAACCAGGGCCATCCAACTGGAGTCAGGTCGTCTGCCGGTCCCACTAAAGCTGATTCAAGAGAGCGATGTAGACGCCCTGCTCGGTGAAGAATCGCTCAAGAACAGCCTAATTGCGGGTCTGGTGGGCCTGGGTCTGGTCTTTGTGTTCATGATCATCTACTACCGCATGGCCGGTGTCGTCGCGGCCTTTGCGTTGATGTTCTACGCCGTCATAGTTTTGGCAATATTCAAGATGATTCCCATCACCCTGGAGTTGGCCCACATTGGCGGGTTCATCCTCTCCATCGGTATGGCAGTAGACGCTAATATTCTGATATTTGAGCGTATGAAAGAAGAGGTCCGCATTGGCCGCACACTGGCTTCCTCTATGGAAGTTGGGTTTGGTCGTGCCTGGCCAGCGATTCGTGACAGCAACATTTCCACCATGATTACCTGCGTGGTGCTCCTTTGGTTTGGTGACCGGTTAGGTGGCGGCCTGGTAACGGGCGTGGCCATCAGTCTGTTCATTGGTGTGTCAGTCAGCATGTTCACGGCTGTGGTGGTCAGCCGTAACTTGTTACAGCTGACGGCCTGGATTGGCCTGGGTAGACGGATAAACCTGTTTACGCCAGAGGCATTGCAGCGCTCTGCACCGAACACCGTACAGACTCCGGCCACGAGAGGAGGACGCTAATGCTAGATATCGTTGGCAAACGGGGTTGGTATTTCCTGATCTCCGCGTTGGTCATAATTCCTGGTCTTATATCAATGATCGCCTCTCCTGGTTGGATATCTGGAGGATCAGGCCTTAAGGCAGGTATCGACTTCACCAGCGGTTCCGTGATGAACGTTTCATTCGCCAACCCGGACATCGATGAAGAAGACATTCAGGCGCGGATGAGCGAACTTGGCCATGACGAGGCCTTGATTCAACGCATCGGGGGAAACACTTTCTTCATCCGGACCGTGGTCTTGAAAGAGGCTATCGGTGATGACATATCAGAAAGGGAAAAAATTGAGAGGGGATTGGATGAATTCCTAGGACTGGAACGAGACCGGGTGGAGTTTGACACCGTCTCGCCAATCGTTGCTGAAGAAACGGTCAAGACGGCCTTCTACGCTCTGATTGCGGCCTCGGTGTTCATAATGTTCTTCGTTTGGTACGCCTTCCGTCGGGTGCCAAAAGCCCACCGGTACGGAGTGAGCGCCATCCTGGCATTGGTCCATGACTTGTTGATAATCCTTGGAATTTTCTCGATCCTTGGCCGGGTAATCAACCTTGAAGTGAACTCCATGTTCATTGTGGGGCTGTTGATTGTGGCTGGTTACAGCGTGAACGACACAATTGTGGTGTTTGACCGCATCCGTGAGAACGTCTCCCGGCATCCAGACCGTGAACTGGCGCCCATGGTCAACCTGAGCATCATGGAGAGCATGGGCCGGTCGCTCAACACCAGTATCACAACCCTGGTGGTGCTGCTGGCTATGCTATTCATCGGCGGCACCAGCATTAGAGAGCTACTGCTGGTGTTGGCGATCGGCGCGGTGTCCGGAACCTACAGTTCCATTTTCATTGCCAGTCAGTACTTGGTTATGTGGGACCGGGGCGAGGTCGGTCGGTTCTTCCGGCGTGGCCCTGCAGCCACGGCTTCCTCGCTGCTGCACCTAATCGGCATCGGACGCTAACCCGACAGACGACTATATAAAAGGGCCACCAACTTGGTGGCCCTTTTATATTTAACGGTTGGGTAGCAATACGAGTCGACCGATAGGCATACGCTCTGAGACTAACCGGAAAGCTTCTCGCGCTTCTTCCAGTGGCAATTTGATATCCACAACTGGGCGCATCTTACCCTCAAGAACCATCTGACCGGCCTGCTCCACCGTTGCTCGAGACACACCAGACGTGCCCAAAACCTGCGCGTCCCGGAAGATAATCTCTGCTGGGTTCAGAGTCACACTGTGTCCCTGTATCTCCCCCAGCAAAACCAACCTGCCGTACTGGGCTAGGCAGCGCAGTGTTGAAGGAAACAACGCCGAACCCACCGTGTCGATGATGGCATTTGCGCCCTCGTCTCCGGTGATGGCCATCACCAACTCGGCAAAGTCGAGACCCTCATCAGCGGGAACTTCAGCTGCCAACACCTCCGACGCGCCCAGTTCACGAAGCAGGTCGATCTTGTCGGGAGACGACGACACCGCCAACACCGTGGCTCCAAGCGCAGCTGCTGCTTGCACTGCATGGATGCCAAGGCCACCCCCGGCACCAGTGACCACAACTGATTGTCCAAGGCTCACCTGGGCCGTTTCACGCACAGCCTGTAACGCTACTCCCATAGGGCAGGCTAGGAGTGCTGCACCCACCGGGTCTATTCCAACTGGGACTTTTACCAGGCTGTGCTCGGAGAGGGCTACGAATTCAGCAAATCCGCCGTTACGACCGTGGCCAATACCCTGGCCCTGCCGGCACCGGTGCTCACGGCCATCAGCGCAGCGGTCACACTCGCCACAGGCCTCCGTGAGGATGCTTACCACCTGGTCGCCTGGCTTGAGACTGGTAACGCCGCCGCCGATCTCTGTCACCACGCCCGAGATCTCGTGCCCCAGGATTATGTCTGCGGCAACCCCTCGCCGTAGCACTCCGGCCATAACTGACCGGTCATGGTGGCAAAACCCGCAGGATGTCACCTGTATCAGCGCCTGCCGGTAGCTGGTTTTAGGAATCGGCACGTCGCGTATTTCCAGTTCTGGCGGGTTGCCGGGTTGTTTTATAAAAAGGGCTTTCATACCGGTTTTCATATGGGAAGATTATATTCCTGGGAGCGTATACCGCCAATGCTGAGCTAACGTATAATTGGCGATGCCGATTCACCTGGTTCAGGCACAAATACGGGCTGATGACTCGAGCGTTTGGGACTTTGACAGGATGGCACATGAAGATTGGAGCCCATGTTTCCACGTCAGGTGGGATCAGCAAGGCAGTGGTTAGAGGCCAGGAGATTGGGTGTGAGGCCATCCAGATATTTGGCTCGTCACCTCAAACCTGGACATTCAAACCCGTGCCTGGCGAGCAGATAGAACTGTTCAAACAGGGTCTGGCTGACGCTGGTATTGGCCCGGTCTTTCTACACGCCATTTATCTGATAAACCTGGGCACACCCGATAAGGAAAAGCTCAAAAAGGGAATCGACTCCCTGGCCAACTACATGAAGTTGGCTGCGGACTTGGGCGCTGCTGGCGTGATATTCCATCCTGGGAGTCATGGTGGCCGAGGCTACGAAGCGGTTCTGCCGCAGACGGTTGAAGCAATCAAGATAGTCTTGGACACCGCACCTGAGGGGCCGGTGTTGGCTGTGGAAAATATGGCAGGCATGGGCCAGCATATCGGGGCTAAATTTGATGAACTGGGCGGAATTCTGGACGCTGTGGATAGTCCCCGACTTAAGATTTGCCTGGACACCCAGCATTCTTTCGCGGCCGGGTATGACCTGGCCAACCCAGAGGGCATCCAGGCGATGCTGGATGAATTAGACGCCGGGCCGGGCAGCGCCAACGTTGCTGCGGTCCACGCGAACGACTCCAAGCGGGTTTGCGGCTCCGGAGTTGACCGGCACGACAACATCGGCGAAGGGTTCATCGGCGAGGAAGGCTTCGCGGCCATCATGGCTAACCCCGCATTTGCCGATGTCCCATTCTTGCTGGAAGTTCCCGGCTTTGAGGGCAACGGCCCCGACCAGCAGAACATGGATATTCTCAAGAGAATCAGACAACAAGTGGGACTTTCCGGTTGATCAAGATGACTAATCGGGAGTTCGTCCGCCTAGTGCGACAAGCCTATGGCGAGATACCGCTACAGGTGATAAAAACGCTGGACAATGTGGACGTCGTTGTTGAGGAGTGGCCTGGCCCCGAGGAAGAAGACATGTTGGGCGGCGACGGAACGTTGTTTGGCCTCTACACCGGCATGCCCCTGACCGAACGCGAGGGCGGAGACCCCATGCTCCCGGGCCGTATTGCCATCTACCGTCAGCCAATTTTGCGTAACTGCTCCAGTCGAACCGAGGCTGAACGCGAGATCAAGATCACCCTGTGGCACGAGATCGGGCATTATCTGGGTCTTAGCGAAGATGCCCTGCACAAACTGGGGTACGGCTAATGGCTTCGCTGATGAGTAGGGTTGGTTGGGCGATGGGAACCGGGATTGGCATTGGCTTGGCCCCCTTTGCCCCAGCCACCTGGGCCAGTCTGGTGGCGGTGCTAATCTACGGATTCTCTCCGTTGGATCAAGATTCCATCGGCTTTTTTCTGCTCTGCGGGATAGGGTTCTTGGTTGGCATCTGGGCCTGCCAGACGCTGATAACCGAGACAGATCACGATCCCAAGAGGGCCGTTTGGGACGAGTTTGCCGGGATGTGGGTCACCTGCTTGTTCTTGCCAAAAACATTCGTCTGGCTGGCTTTGGCTTTTGTGGTGTTCCGGGTTTTGGACATCTGGAAGCCGTGGCCAATCAGAAAGTTTGAAGCGCTGCCAGGTGGCCTGGGCATCATGGCCGATGACGTGGTCGCCGGAGTCGTTGGTGCCGTTGGCTTGAACGTGTCCTACCGAGTGTTTTTCCAGTAATCAACGAGAAGCCTCACTGGCTTGTGAACGTAAGATATTTCTGAACGGCGGCAAACGTACGGTCGGCGAATACGAGCCTGGCTACATTGCCCGTCAAAATCCCCTATGTTATACTCCGACAAGCATTTAACTGCCCCAGCCCCAGCTTCGGCCTAGGCGTCGAAACCGGGATGTGTTGCAGGATTTTTGCGGGTAACGCTGCCCACTTGCAACGGACCCTCGGACGTAGTCGGCTAAACAGGCCGACAAAAGGAAAAACACAGTAAATGGTTGAGTCCAACGAACTTCCGGTAGAGCCGACAGGGGAACCTGCCGCATCGCCTGCCCCGGCCCCAGCTCCCGAACCTGCCCCCGCTGCCGCACCGGCTCCAGCACCAGTTGCCGCCGAGGTGCCAGCACCCGCTCCAGCACCTGAACCCGCCGCAGCCCCTGCACCAGCACCCGCTCCTGCTGCTGCACAAGCCGCTGAAGCCCCCGAACCCGCTGGTGGCGTAGCTGTTGCCACTGCACCGCCTCCCGCACCGGCACCGGCTCCCGCTCCGGCGCCTTC
>Ga0209501_10000938_pt1 | contig 33260 bp, 20 predicted proteins | sample ArcticOcean_MG_C_4_FD_187434 | JGI IMG/M metagenome (GOLD analysis project Ga0209501, IMG submission 187434) | Marine microbial communities from western Arctic Ocean - ArcticOcean_MG_CB4_134 (SPAdes) (version 2) | ecosystem: Environmental > Aquatic > Marine > Oceanic | place: Arctic Ocean...
TTCATATAATACAAAGAAGAAAAGCATCATCATCAACTTTGAAAAATCGACGTTGGACACCAGCATTACCTATCAGAATTATATCTTTAGAGAAGAAGGTCGGAAGACAATAACTCAACAGGTCGCACCTTTCGAAATTCCGCCAGGCGAAAAAGTGAAATTTCGAATTTTTGCAGACCGTTCTATTGTTGAGGTGTTTGTCAATGACCGTATTTGTTTAACGCAGCGTATTTATCCCACCCGGGATGACAGCCAGGGAATAAAATTATTTGCTGAAGGAGGAGAAGTTCAAATTCCAGAACTGAGTGTCTGGAAAATGCAGCCATCTAATCCATGGTAATTCAAAAATCAGACCACGCCAACTATTGACAGCTTCTCCGACTTTGGCATTGATCAGTGGCTGGCGATGTAGCCGCATCTAATAAATTTATAGGTTGTTTTGATTGTCCAAGAATGTGGCGACATATTGTTGATCACCATCGAGAATCCTAGTCGAACTTTCAATCAGCTTCATAATAGGGGATTCTCTGCTGGGAATCGAACAATTATATTAAATAGTTCTATAATCGATACTGATATGGATATCGTTTTTAAATCTGAAACCTGATAAATTATAAATAATCATAATAATATCTAAAACAACTCCTATATTATACTTACCATTGTTCTTTTACTCGGTTAGGATCTTTTATTGAATCGCTGTAATAATAATGCTTGCAATCAATAAAATTATTTTTTGATATTTCTCTCCCTTCTGAATAAGCAATAAACGCATCTACTGTACCTGTAGCCATTTTACGGGGAAATTGTTGTGGTGAATCATATAATTTTTTTTCAAATACGGCCTGTTTACCTGCTGGTGATGCATCAAACCCAACAATTATTATCTCTTCAACTTTACCACCTTTTTGAATAGCAGCATAAGCTCCCAATGCCGAAGGATCATTGATTGCAAAAATTCCAACTATATCAGGATGGACCTGAAGAATATCGTTTGTAACACTAAATCCATCATTACGGTTACCTCTTGCCGAAAGCTCAGTAACAATCTGAAGACTACTATTATTTTCTTTTAAAATATCACGGAAGCCATTCACCCTAAACTGGCAGGAAGTAATTTCAGGAAAACTGAGTATAGCAATTTTACCTTTATCACCAGTTGCTTTCATCATACTCTCACCTGCCAAGCGACCACCTTGATAGTTATCACTGCCTATGTGCGAAATGATAAATTCTTTAGCATTATCATCGGTTACTTGGATATCAAATGTAAAAACAGGAATTCCCGCAGAATGAGCTTTTTTTACACCTTCACCTGCTGATTTTGAATCAACAGGGTTTAAAAAAATGGCATCATACCCCTGAGCCACAAAGTCTGACAGCTGGTTATTTTGTGTTGCAGGATCCTGATTGCCACTTAAAGCAATAACTCTATATCCATATTTTGCTGCTTCATCTTGCATTTCGTTTGCGATCAGTTTGAAAAAGGGATTGGTTAGATCCATGCATGTCATTCCTATTTTACCCTTAAACTCTTGCTTTGAATTACAAGAAAAAAATAGCAAGACAATTGCAATACATCCGGTAGTCATTCCTATTCTATATTTTCTATTCATATTCTTTTACCCTGCCAATATTATCGATAAAATTTCTTGATACGTGCTTTATCTAATAGAACTGCCATAAGAATTACCAACCCGAGTACAACCTGTTGTGTATAACTTTCAATCCCAAGAAGATTCATTCCATTTTGGATTACTGATATTACGAAAACTCCTATGAGTGTACCTAATATTTTACCCGATCCACCAGCAAGGCTAGCGCCGCCTACTACCACTGCAGCAATAACATACAACTCATACATAATTCCCATATTTGGTGTACCGGTATTCAGCTGTGAAGCCTGAATGCTCCCACTTATTCCTGCGGTGATCCCGCTTATAATATAAACAAAGGTAATAATATATTTTACTGGTACACCGGAAAGTCGCGCTGCTTCTTCATTTCCTCCAACTGCATAGATATATCTTCCGGTTTTTGTATGCGACATAAATATATGGGCGGTAGAGTAAAGGAACACCAGTAAAATTACAGTATTTGGAATACCGATTGTAGTTCCCTGCCCCAACCATGTCAATGCATTGGGAACTTGGTAAATTGAAAACCCATCGGTAATCATAAACGCCAGTCCCCTGCCCATTAACATAATTCCAAGTGTTGTAATAAAGGGGGGAACTTTAAACCGGGCCACCAAATATCCTCCGAAACCGCCAATTAATCCGCAGGCAAATATTCCAGCTAAAAATCCGACAAAAACTGCCCATGCCGAAGCTTCCAATCCGCCCATCATTTTCATAATAATTGTACTAATAACCGCTGAAACAGCAATCAAACTTCCAACAGACAGATCTATTCCACCGGTAATAATCACCATCGTCATACCAATCGCCATAACCGCAATTACAACAATTCTGTCCGCAATAGCCACAAGGTTGGATTGTTTGAGAAAATCCGGCCAGAGATATGTCTCCGGAACAATTATTTCGCAATCGGAAAATTCCGGGTACAATTCAGGTAACAGTTCAATTACTCGCCACTTTTCAACATCGCCTCTTGTAGCAATCACTGAAGGTTTTTTGCCAGATAGTTTTAAACTATCAAGAGCGAGCCGCAAATCACGCGGAATTCCTGTGACCAGAAGAACATTAGGATGGTTCTTTACTTCAAGTTTTTCTTTCAATAAAATTGCAAACGACTCGGAGTGTTTATTAAAAGCATCAACTGTTATGATGATATCATCCTGATTGTAAGAATGTTCAATTTTCTCAATGATTTGATCAGCTGCGCTGCTGCTATCAGGACTTTGTTCTTTGAGAGTAAGAATACTGAATAGTATGCATAATCCAAATAACACCAGGATCATGCTATAATTTTTCATTAGCCTATTTACCATAATGGTTCCTAGTTTGCATTAAGTGATAGCCATTTTTAAAATATCTTCTTGTGTAGCAGCAGTGGGATCACTTATTTCACCCTTAACATGCCCTTCATGCATAACTATAATCCTGTCACACATACCGAGAAGTTCAGGCAATTCGCTACTTACGATAATGATGGATTTTCCTTCATTAGCAAGCTGATTTATCAACAAATATATTTCATATTTTGCACCAACATCTATCCCCCGAGTAGGCTCATCGAAAATAATGATATCTGAATTTGTTTCGAGCCATTTTGCCAGTACAATCTTTTGCTGATTTCCGCCAGAAAGGCTCGAAACCATTGATTCATGATCAGAAATCTTAATTTTCAGATGATTAATATAACTATCAAAAGCATTCCGCTCCTTTTCCTTATCTACAAATAGAAATCTGATATATTTCTTGAGATTCGGTAATCCAAAATTCTCACGACAAGAATGGATGAGTACTAATCCCTGGCCCTTTCGATCTTCAGTTAGCAGACAAATTTTATTTCGTATTGCATCTTTTGGATTTTGGATTTCTGTTTCAACACCATTTAAGAATATCCTACCGGAATCCAAATTGTCAGCACCAAATATCAGACGCATCGTCTCAGTCCTCCCAGCGCCCACCAATCCAGAAAAACCGAGGATTTCTCCTTCATGCAGATTGAAACTCACGTCACAAACATTTTTACCCACAACCAAATTTTCAACACGCAATTTTTCCTTTCCTAACACAGAATGATGTTTGGGGAATTCAGACTCTAACGATCTGCCAACCATCATCTCGATCAATCTGTCACGGCTGATGGCTTTAGGATTTTCTTCTCCGATATGGATCCCATCACGGAGTATCATGACACGATCAGCCATTTCGAAAATTTCATCGAGACGGTGACTGATGTAAATAATGCCGATATTTTGTTCTTTCAGTTCTCGGATTATAGAAAAAAGTGTCTCCACCTCTTGTGTGGTAAGGGTTGCTGATGGCTCATCCATAACGATTATTTTTGCATCCACAGACAATGCCTTGGCAATCTCTACCATCTGTTGTTGAGCAACAGTCAGGTCTGAACAAAGCATATCCGGGTCAAGTTTCAGTCCAATTTTATCAAATAGCAGTCTGGATCTTTTTTTTTCGTCAGCAGAATCAATCAGTCTTCTTTTCGTTTTTTCCTTTCCTAAAAATATGTTCTCCCGCACAGTCAATTCCGGAATTAAATTAAATTCCTGGTAAATAATAGAAATGCCCATCTCCCATGCTTGAGCAGGTGTATTAAGTTTTATTAATCTATTTTTTATAAATATTTCACCTGAATCCACTGAATGCGCTCCTCCAAGAACCTTGATCAAAGTACTTTTTCCCGCTCCATTCTCTCCTAGCAATGCCAGAACTTCTCCTTCTTCCAACCTAAGGCTCACTTTATCAAGAGCCCGAACACCAGGAAAAATTTTAGTGATATTCTTCATTTCAAGTAACGGGGCCATTTGAGAAACCTCTTTATTTATATACTATATTTTTTACTACTAAGACATTTAGTAAAATTAATTATTATCTTTGTATGATAGATAGGATTGATTCTCTTGCTATTTCCTCTGATCCAAGATTAATGTATTCTGGTGCAGGGGTTCCCCCTCAACAATATATACAGTTTGTCGCGTAGGTATCTTCTGGAATGATTGGTGTAAACCACTGGGCCACAAGATATCAATTTGATCAATTGTATCTGCTTCCTTAAGCCCAAAATAGAGTTCTTTTGCATTGCTAGAAAAATATCCTTGCCCTGATGACAGGGCCTGTTTTTGAAGTTTATCAGCAGTGCGGACGCTGACGATGGCTCCAAAACCATCTCGGTTTGATTCTGTCCCTTCCAAACGGACCTTAATCCAGCTGTTCTCGGTTTGGGTTTCATTTCGCAACAAGATTCCTTTTCCCTGATTGGCATCGAATACAATGTTTCCATTACCGTCTTCTATTTGCTGGCCATTCACAGTTACATAAATATCTACCCTACCATCATTATTGTAATCAGCAAATATGGCTCCACGATGGATGCGTTTACCGGTGGCAAGCACTCCCGAAGATTCAGATATATCAGCAAAGTGCCCCAGCCCGTCATTTTCAAACAACAGGTTCGATTGCCGGTTATCACCGCTCACGGAATTTAAATGACCATTGGAAAAGAACAGGTCCAGATCTCCATCATTATCCAGGTCAAACAAGCCAGGGGCCCAGCTTATTATGGGCCAGGAGAGTTTGTGCACCATAGGGGAATCAAAGTCGTGGACAAATACTGCATTGCGCAGGCTGCCTTCATTGCTGCTTTTATTATCAACAAGAAATGCCAGGGTGTTCACTTCGGCAGCAAAATTGGTATAGACAAGATCTGTCAACCCGTCTCTGTTCATATCCCCCAGCGCCACGCCCATACTGCCATCAGTGGTGCTGAGTCCACTGGGACCGGAGAAAGGCTTGAAAGTATCATCCCCGCGGTTCAGATAGAGACCATTGGCATCTGTATCATTCGCTACGAATAGGTCAGGAAATCCATCTTCATTAAAATCATGAAATATAGCCTGCATAGATTTCCTGGATGCGTCAGCCAACACAGTGATTATTGATGTTACATCTGTAAACGTGTCATCCCCATTATTTTTATACAGCGTATTGGGCAAGCCACCAAAATCCATGGGGAACCTTAAGTTGGTATAGCTCGGCTTGCGGGAGAAATCCACGTATCCCGAGACATACAGGTCTAGGTTGCCATCAAGGTTATAGTCGCCCCAGGTAGACCCTCCATACCACCAATCCCTGATGCCTTCCGGGAACGCGGCTGCGCTTATATCGGTAAATGTTTTATCTCCATTATTCTTGAGCAATCTGAAGTTTCCGTAATTGGTGATAAACAAGTCGGGGTACCCATCGTTATTGTAATCGGCAACAGACACAGCCATGCCTTCACCATCATCTTCTGCACCTGAATTATGGACCCGGAGAAAGCTGCCATTGCCCTGGTTTTCGTACAGGGCATTGGTTATGTTCTCATTTCCTTGGCAGTTTACCAGGTAAAGATCCCAATCTCCATCCCGATCATAATCCAGCCAGGCACCACCGGAACCGTTCATTTTAATTAAATGGATATTGGCAAACTCGTCCATAGTCAACAACCTGTCGTTCGATTTCCAGAATTCTCCTTCTTCCTGAAACACAAGACTTAATTCTTCATTTGTAGCAGTGCCAACGACAGATGGCCCAATTTCGCACCAGCGCGGCCTCGGGGCAAAGTGTACAAAATCAATTCCTGCGTTTTGACTATTATCCTTCAGATAGATCGATTCTCTTGACTCACCACCAAGACAAATATTAAAGTTGAAAGACAGAACCAAAGAAATTATTAGGCCTTTATAAGTAGGTTTTATTAGATACGCCATCATTTAGATTTAATTAATAGAAAAGGTAAAACATAATAGTTTAGATTAGTCTCTTACTAATCATTTGATTGGCTCGCTAAGAAATTGTTTAAAGGGTTCAGTAGTAACGATCCGGGTGTTATATTGTCTTCTATAGGCGGCATGATCTTCATCTGAAGAATAAGTATCTTCTGCTCCAGCGGGATAAGATGTCATACCGTGAAACGGCAGCGGTTCTACAGTCTGCCCGCGGGCAGTGTTCAAATCACCATCCTTCAGCCAGCCGTCGTTATAAAACATGAAGTCCCTACTCCAGCCATCCTGTAACTGCGGCAGTGCAGACGCATCAAATTGAAATGTTATTTCATCGCCTGCATTCATAATTACATATTTATTATCTGAGTCAAGCAAAAGAGATAATACATCACCATATCGGGTATAGGCACCAGTAAGGTCACGCCACCTTGGTCCCGTGGTGATAGAATCATAATCCGGAATATGGGGACTGCTGAAATTACTGCGAGAAATATGGGAAAAACCGCGATAGTGCAGGTTTGCCGTAACGGGCTGTAACTCTACAGTTCTAAGTTTATTCCCTGGTACGGTGCTGGCAATAAATATGTGATCCCAGTATATCTGCATGTTGGTACGAAGACGAAGACGATAATCATCAGAAGGAAATCTATCTGTCAGATCTATTATCATGGTTTTATTTTTGCCTTTTGGAAAACCCAGATTCTCTACTATTGTGATCCAATTCCCCTGTGCATCTGGAACCTGCAGGTAAGGAAATATTGAACGAAATAAACTGGATTGTGAAATATTTACATTTATACTGGCATCCGTGGGGAACAGCCAGCCCTGGAGAAATAGAAAAAGTGAATCAGCATCACTTAAATTCTCAAAAACCAGTATAAGGTCGTGGAGTTCGATCACTCCTTGATATAAGCCTGGAACAAGATTGGGAATGTATTCTTTATCCGGACGAATGATCTTCTCCAATACATCAGTCCCCTGGCCATCTATCGCTGCAATGGGTAACTGCTTATCTGTGAAATTATACATACGAAACGGCGGGTAGGGTGGTGGAATAAATGTTTCATCGATAAATACATTAAGGCTCTCAGGGTGATCTACAACCAGTAATTCTATTTTATCCAGATAAGGTGTTTCCCACAATTCTGTTGTGAATTGCAAAAAATATGAACCATCTTTTATTTCCAGGCTGTTCCCAGGTACCCTTAAATATTCGTCTGTTGAATTGGGAAACGCATACAGTGGTTCACCCGCCATGATTCCTAGTGGCATGCCAAGTGCACTGGGCCAAAGTACATCAGTTATAAATTCGTATCCAGAATCGGTCCAGCCAAATAGATAGGGACAGGATCCTTTCAAAAACTGGGTTTCCACAATTGTCTGGTTTCGTTCCGGCTTAAAGCGGTTCTGCGGTACTCCATTACTCCACAACACCCGTACAACATCTGCACCATCTCGATTACCCAAACCAAAATGTGCAGTAGGCTGTTCCATGTATCGTACCTGATATAAGTCTCCTGCCTTGACTTCTACCTTGGCGCCAATCCCAAAATAATTATTCTTACTGCTGCCCGTTCGCAAGCCAGTTAAACGAATAGTTAAAAAATTATTTATATTTCCGCCATCGTTGCGCAGCAATTGAATTTGACCCTGGCTGGTCGCCAGAAAAATATCTACATCGCCATCATTGTCATAATCAGAAACCTCTACCTGATCGATGGATCCCAGGCTATCAGGAAGCAAGGATGATGCATTGAGAAACGCTCCGGATCCATTGTTATATAATAACCGTAGACCTGATTCTTGCTCTTGTTGATTATCTGTGCTTCCTGCAATCAACAGGTCTAAATAACCATCATTATCAGCATCAAAAAATTCAGCGTCATGGCCATTTATTTCTTGAAAGTCTTTTTTAGAATCATGCCATTTGGAATCTGACTCGAATATTCCCTCGCCAAGATTATAATATAATGTGTGTTCGTTTCCAGTACGGTCTGTGATAAACAGATCAACAGAACCATCATTATTATAATCCCCAGCAACCACGGCACCCGGTGTACTACTGGTGACTAATCCTCTATTTTGTGTGATATTCCGAAAATAACCCTGACGGAGATTATCATAATACTGGTTGTCCCCATCTTGATTCAATACAAACAGGTCGACATCCCCATCATCATCAAAATCTGCGTAAACAACATTTCTACTGGGAACGCTTGAGTCGCTGATGCCTGAATCTTCCCCTCTTTCAATAAAGGTACCGTCTGAATTATTACGGAATAAGCGGTTCTTGGAATCAGTAGCAAGAAACAGATCCAGATCACCCTCCAGATCCAGATCCACAAATACAGCAGCAGTGCTATTATCTTTGGTGTTTATACCAGTATTGATCGCTGGCTTAAATGTTCCTTCTCCCGAATTTTTATATAACCTGTTTTCCTGGGTATTTGTGACAAATAAATCAAGATACCCATCATTGTCATAATCTGCAAATATTGCAGAAAGATCCCTTGATGCATGATTAATACCCGCCCTAACTGCATGATCTGAGAAGATTCCCTGATCATTGTTGAACAAATATTGATAGCAGGTATTTTCAATATCAGACCATTTAGATACAAACAGGTCTTGGTCACCATCGGAATCATAGTCTCCCAGGGCCATAATTAACGGTGCATATTCGCTACTTTGGGAAATGGATTTTTCATCTGAAATAACATTGAATCCACTTGATTTCGTAACATTCCTATAGATGAGAGTGCCTGGAATTTGAACTGTTTTATCTCTAGCGGGTATTTTTGTACCAAGAAAACGGTAAACAGGAGCTCCGGCGACAGGACCGCTTGTTCCTCTTAATTCTTTAAGTGCAGCCTGGTAGATAGATGTAGGTTTCATGAGATTGTGAAGCATAATGACCGGCGTATAAGCGTTTTTTGTTTCCCCATTTTGCATCAATTCCAGTATCCTGCGAAATAAATTGTGTGAGTCATCCGGCAATATCGGCAAGGTCTGCTGAAGGATCTCCAACTGCTGCAGCGCGTTGCCAGGATTCTCACCTTGTAGCAACAATTCAATCAATCGCAAGGTGGCAGTAATATTTCCCGGCAATACATTTGCTACCCGAGCCATATTTTCTGCTGCTTTCTTTTGCGATCTTGGATCATGTATCTTAGAATAGTATAATGCCAGTTGATAAAGTGACCGAAGGTGATCAGGGTATTTTTTGAGGGTATTATCAAGCAAAGTCACGGCCTGTGATTCTCTGTTGGTCAACTCGTAAACTTTGGCTAGCAAAAGCCGAATATCAGGATCATTTGGAACTAGTTTCAAAGCCTTCTGCAGCGATTCTTCAGATTGTTTTAGTTTGCCACTCATACGCATATAGGTTAGACCAAGGTTAGCATAAGCCAGGGGTTCTTTAGGTGCAGTCTCAACCAGCATACTAAACTCATTAGCTGCATCAGAATATCTCTCTTCCTCCAAATAAGCTAGGCCCAGGTTGCGGTGGGACACCATCTGGTTGTAGGTAATCTGATCCACCTTTACTTTATGTTCACAGCCGCTGATTAATAAAAAGACTATAAGCAATATTGGAATAGTTTTGAAGTGTGAAGTGGACCCCATAGGTTGGACATATTTTTCGCATTTTAAGTAATAAAATTCTGCAAGGTTTTTCATTATGCAGCCAATCCTTTTATTGACTTGCTGTTTAAATATAGGCCAGCCATAAGTCTTTAAATATAGCTAGGGGGATTGTGTAAATCCGGATAAATTTTAATATCTGGTAAATAACAGGAGGTTGAGAGAGTTGGCGTATAATCACGGGTGGAGATGGGTTTTATATTTGTGGGATTAATTTATATTGTTTTAGATTCAGCATCCATTAATAATGATCTTAGTTGAAATGGATCTCTACTTTTAATTCCTCTAACCCTTGATGAAAAGGAATGGTAAAGCTCTTTTTGTTTTTGATAGATATCTTGATATTCTGGTTGTGGTTTTCTCCTTAATGATTCATCAAATTGCATAAAATTATTCACCACATAATTTATTTTTGTATCATAACCTTGATCCATTTTCCAAATCCAGGCTGCGTGTAATGCAGCACCCATAGCAGCACCTTCACCTTCTACTGGTACCGTTTCGCAATCAAAAATATTCGCAATGGCCTGGCACCAGGATGGAGATTGAGCCAAACCACCAGTGAGATGGATTATTGCCGGTTTGGCAGGTAATTTCCGAAACCCGTCATATAAATTATGAACATGTCCTTCCAACAGAGCTCGTGCCATATTTTTTTGATCAAAATCTCCTTGTTTAAATCCGAAGTACAGCGGTGCCGCTTGAGGTAGATCCGGTGTGCGTTCTCCTTCGAACCAGGGTATAAGCAAGTTGCCTTTATTACCAGGAACTGTAAATGCTATTAATTCATCAAATTGAGTATGAGAAAGAGAATGCATTTTCAAGAAATCATTATATCCATTGGCCATATTGGAAACGCATAATAATGGCAAATAGTGACCAGTGCTATCGCAAAAACAGGCTATTTCACCATCTTGGTCAACATAGGGTTTTTTCATGAAAGTATAAGCAGTACCGCTGGTACCCAGGCTCACCGTTACAATCCCTGGTTTTATATTCCCAGTCCCCACTGCGCCATACATATTATCTCCAGAACCAGCACCTATTTTACATTCTAGTGAAAATCCAAACCGTTTAGCGATTGCTGCAGAAATAATGCCGATAAATTGTGTAGCAGGCTTCACATCCGGTAGCTTTGACTTTAAATCTTCAGATATGCTAGAGATAACATTATTTGACCAAGTTTGTTTGATAGGATTCCACAATGCTGTACCCGATGTGTCACCGGGTTCCATAACAGCTACACCTCCTGTCAGGTACCAGTTAATGTAGTTGTGTACCAATAAGAAGATTTCAGTTTTATCATACGCATCTTTTTCATGACGAAACATGTTATATATTTTACTGGCTGTGTATCCGGTGCGCTGGGTGTTTCCAATTTCTGCAATCATTTGATCTTCACCACCTACCTTCTGGGTCAACAAATCACATTCTTCCTGAGTGGAAAAATCATTCCATAGTTTGCTAGTTGGTCGTGATAATTCTCCATTTTTATCCAGCGCAACTAGGCCATGCTGCTGACCTGAAACGGAAATTGCTTTAACGTTTTTAAGAGGTATGGAATTTTTGTTGGCCCGTTCCAGGAGCAATTCCACAGCTGCAATCCACATCAGCGGATCAGATTCGGAAACACCTTTATTTTCATTCGGAATTATACCGTTCATTGTACCATAAAAAGGCAGATCACGGTCGTACTGTATCGAATCCACATAGAGTACAGATTTATTTGTCCAATCTATTATTACAAGTTTGGATCCTTGAGTGGATACATCAATACCTGCAAATAATACATCCATTCTTAAGATAAATTAAAGTAATATACTTTTCGACTCATCATCAGTGACAATAGAAAAGGCCTATTAAGTGAGTATAAATAACATGAGAAGACCGTTTTTTACAGGAATATTTGTTTAAGTATTTTAGCATATATAGTAATTTTAATTACTATGTTATTTTGTTATGGATTTAAGTAATTGAATTATTTATAATTTTGAGGAGTAAATGATTTTTTTCCCTTACTTGATTGGTTTGTCTTAGCTGCATATTTTTCAATTTTACTTGCGATCATCTGGTGGATAATGCAGCAAAAACAGGAATCAACCTAGGATTATTTTGCTTTTGGGCTGGGTTTTCGCTCCCTTCTAAATGCGTAGCAGTGTTTTTACCATGCCGGAATTTCTGGAGCGACGCTACTCATCCGGAGCCAGATGGATCTTATCAATCATATCTTTAATTGGATATGTGCTGATAGTTTCGGTTACCGTTTACGCTGGTGCAGTTGTGTTTCAGACTTTGATGGGTATAGAATTCTGGTCCGGAGCACTGATAATTGTGTTGCTCACTGGTGTCTACACAATACTTGGTGGTCTGCGGGCTGTGATCTATACTGATGCGCTGCAAGCCGTTGTTTTGATATTGGGGTCATTAACCATATCTGCAATTGGTTTAATGAAAATAGGCGGCTGGGACAATCTGGTAACAAGCGTTGGACCCGGTCACTTTAACATGTTTCTACCGGCTGATAATCCAGAACTCCCATGGATAGGAATGACCTTTGCCCCCCCGATTATTGGTATCTGGTACTGGTGTACGGATCAACATATTGTGCAGCGGGTACTGTTTGCACGCAATGAAACTGAGGCCCGGCGTGGTACCATCTTTGCCGGCTACCTAAAATTATTACCGATCTTCTTGTTTTTTATCCCGGGCTTGATTGCTTTTGCCTTGGTCAAGTCTGGTCAATTGAATTATGAATCTTATGACCAGGCTTTTCCCACTCTTGTAGGTGGTTTTTCCGCAGGCATAAAAAAAGATTTAATTAATTCGGCTGTAATTATTAATATCTTGACACTAATATTAGTGTGTTTTTTGTAACTTAGAATTAACTCAACTTAAAGGAATAAATTATGACTAAGAGTATTGTAAAAGGTAGTCGAGAATATTTCCCGAACATTAAAAATATTATCTATGAAGGTCCCGAGTCTTCCAACCCTTTGGCCTTTAAATTTTACAATGAAGATCAGATAGTAGCTGGTAAATCAATGCGTGAGCATTTCCGTTTTTCTGTCGCATATTGGCACACCTTTTGTGGTACAGGCGGAGATCCATTTGGTCCTGGAACAAAACAATTTCCGTGGGGCGAATCGCCCGATCCTATGCAGGCATCATTCGACCGGCTGGATGCAGCGTTTGAATTTTTTACCAAGCTTGGTATCCCTTTTTATTGTTTTCATGATAGGGATATTGCACCAGAAGGTTCTTCTGTTGCAGAATCTGAAAGGAATCTTAAGAGATTGGTTAAGGCAGCCAAACAAAAGCAAGATGAGTCTGGAGTAGAGCTGTTATGGGGAACAGCAAATTTATTTTCTCATCCACGATACATGAATGGAGCCGCAACCAATCCAGACTTTAATGTAGTAGCCCATGCAGCGGCACAGGTAAAAGCTGCTCTGGATGCGACTATTTTTCTTGGTGGAAAAAACTATGTATTCTGGGGTGGAAGGGAAGGCTATTTCTCACTCCTAAACACAGATATGAAACGTGAGCTGGACCATCTTGGGACATTTCTTCATAAAGCAAGAGACTATGCCCGGGAGAATGGTTTTGAAGGAACGTTCCTCATCGAACCAAAACCGATGGAACCTACAAAACACCAGTATGATTTTGATGTTTCTACAGTCGTTGCATTTATAAAAAACTATGGTTTAGAGAATGATTTTAAACTAAATATTGAAAATAATCATGCAACCCTTGCGGGACATACGTTCTCTCACGAGGTACAGACTGCCTGCAACTACGGTCTCCTTGGGAGTCTGGATATTAACCAGGGCGATCCCCAAAATGGTTGGGACACGGATGAGTTTTTACACAATATATATGATGCTACCCATTTAATGATGATCCTTCTTTCTGAGGATGGTATCGGTAACGGTGGGATGAACTTTGATGCAAAAACCAGAAGAAGTTCCACCGATTTGGAAGATATATTTATTGGTCATATAAATTCTATGGATACTCTGGCCCGTGGGCTATTGATTGCAGATAAGATTTTAGAAAAATCTGATTATGTAAAGTTAAAATCGGACCGGTATGCGAGCTTCGATACGGGAAACGGAGCTTCCTTTGGAAAAGGTCAATTAAATTTAGAACAGCTCACAACCATTGCTAAAGAAATTGGAGAACCAGAAAAGATAAGCGGAAAACAGGAACTATTCGATTCTTTGGTAAATCAATATTTATAAAAGCCTACTTAAATTTCTATTATTTGAATTCAATCATCATAACAAGCCATAAGATTTTATTCCAACATACTAAACTAATTCAAATTTGTTGTGATAGCAATATGAGCTAGAATGTTAAAACCCTGAATATTTTAAAAATTCGAAAAATGCTCCATAATAGATCTCGCCAGCTCCAAACATTATAGCCCACCAGGAACCATCAATGGTCGAGTATCTAAGAGAATTTTTGATAACGGGTTTGGGAACTTTCATCAAACTATAAAAAAGTGCTTAAATAATTAAAGCATCGTAAAATTTAAAATAGATTATTCAATAAGGAATTGCTTAATTGCGCAAATTGGTATAAAAAGTTTCCTCGAAAATTAATAATTTTTTGATGAATTACATTTTATTTCTATTATAGATTAAATATTGCTTGATTTATTAATTCACATTGCACTACCTTAAGCTTTGGAACAGGAGATTATTAGGCTTTTGTTCAAATTAAATCCAAATAATATTTTCAGTAAGGAAATCTTTTAATAGAGTATCGTTAAAAACACATTCTAATACATGATTTACAATACTATTTCGCTTTTGAGATATAATGCTATAGATATCTAGTGTTAATTGAACTATTAAGTAAGTGAGGAGCAGTTTATGAATAAAATGGAGAATCTTTCAGACAAACAAAATCAGTTATTGTTTTGGGGATGTTTTGCAGCATTGGCCGCTACTTCATTTGGTTTCATTGTTAGAACCCAAGTTATCGGTGCCTGGGGGGTTGAATTTGGTCTGAGTGAAACGGAAAAAGGTGAAATATTTGGTGTGGGACTGTGGCCTTTCAGCATAAGTATAATTTTATTTAGTCTAATAGTTGACAAAATTGGCTATGGTCTAACAATGATTATAGCATTTGGTCTCCATGTGCTATCTGCAATTGTTACCATACTGGCAGATGGATATTGGATGCTTTACATTGGCACATTTATTCTGGCGCTTGGTAATGGAACGGTAGAAGCAGCAATTAATCCAGTTGTAGCGACGATATACCCAAAAGAAAAAACAAAATGGCTAAATATTCTCCATGCTGGTTGGCCTGCTGGTTTAGTATTAGGGGGCATTTTAGCAATACTAATGGGACCTGAAACTAGTTGGAAATGGAAAGTTGCTTTAGTCCTGATTCCTGTTTTTATATATGGTTTTGTATTATACGGTCGGAAATTTCCTGTCCAAGAGCGAGTAAAGGCAGGTGTCTCCTTTAAGGATATGCTTAGTGAAGCGGGTGCTCTGGGCTTCTTTCTGATTCTATATATTATCTTGCTTGAAATTAACAGGCTTTTGGGCCTAAGTCCTTTAGTTGAAGGCGAGTTATTTAGTTTGCCTCATATATCTCTCACGCTACTACTTGTTGCTGTAACTGTGGCATATTATATGTATACAAAATCTTTTGGTAGACCATTATTTATTATACTATTGCTCATTATGGTACCACTTGCAACTACAGAACTTGGGACGGATAGTTGGATTACTGAGTTGATGGTTCCTTTTCTAGGGGACAATGCTGGCTGGGTTGTAATCTACACGGCATTGATCATGACGATATTGCGGTTTTATGCAGGCCCAATTGTGCATAGAATTTCTCCACTAGGCCTTTTAGCACTCAGCAGTGCAATAGCATTGGTTGGATTGATGATCCTATCAAGTGCTACTGGATTTATGATATTTATAGCAGCAACGATTTATGGTTTAGGTAAAACATTTTTTTGGCCAACCATGCTAGGAGTTGCCGGTGAACGATTTCCAAAAGGTGGAGCTCTAACATTAAATGCTATTACTGGTGTAGGAATGCTTGCTGCTGGTGTATTCGGTGCTGCTTTTCTTGGAAATATCCAGGATAAACAAATTGACCGTGATTTATTAGCACAGGACCCAGCGGTCCATGCGATAGTAATGGGAGATGAGAAATCAAGTATTTTTGGGGATTATAAACCAATTAACCAACAGAAAGTGAGTTCACTTCCTTCATCTGATAAATCAGTGATATCGAATATCCAAACTAATGCAAAACAAGGTGCGCTAACAACAGTTGCAATTTTTCCAGCGATTATGCTTGTTAGTTATCTTGGTATGATGATGTATTTTAGATCAATAGGTGGTTATAGACAGATCCATCTTAATGAAGAAGAAATAAGTGAGGATAGCGTTGATTCTGTAGGTGAAGAAGAGTAAATATATTTATTACTTTATTTTATAGGAGAAAATATTATGGAGAACAATCAGAAAGTTAATGTTGCAATTATTGGTTTAGGTTTTGGTGCAGAGTTTATTCCTATCTATCAAAGTCATCCGAATGCAAATATGTATGCAATATGTCGCAGGGATGAGAGTGAACTGGGAAAAATTGGAGATGCATTTGGAATTGCGAAACGTTTTACGGATTACAGTGACTTGTTAAAGGATCCAGATGTGGATTTTGTACATATTAATTCTCCAATTTCTGACCATGGATGGATGTCAATTGATGCTCTAAAATCTGGAAAAAATGTTATTTGTACGGTACCCATGGCAACAACAGTTGATGAGTGTGAAGAGATCGTCAATTTAGTTAAAGAAACTGGTCTTAAATATATGATGGCTGAGACAGTGGTCTATAGCCGTGAGTTCCTTTTTATCAAAGAAATGTATGATAAAGGAGAATTGGGAAAAATACAATATATGAAGGCATCACACCCTCAGGATATGGAAGGATGGCCAGAATACTGGGAGAGAATGATTCCCATGCATTATGCTACACATGTTGTTTCTCCAGTACTTGGTATGGTAAATGGACATGCAGAATATGTATCATGTTTTGGTTCTGGCACAGTGAATGATAGTATTGCTGAAAAATCAGGTAACTCATTTGCTGTTGAATCCTGTCATATAAAAATAAAAGATTCGGATATAGCTGCCCAAATATGGCGATTTTTATATGATACAGCACGACAATATCGTGAATCAATTGATGTTTACGGTTCAAAGAAGTCTTTTGAGTGGACACTTGTGGAAGGAGGTCAACATGTTGTTCATACTGCAAAGAAACCAGAACCAGAGATCCCAGAATTAGTGGAAGTCCCGGACTTTGCACACTTGTTGCCAGAAGAAATACAGTCATTTACCAGTGATATTCAAGATTCTGACCATCTATCATTTATTCAGGGAGCGGGCCATGGAGGTTCTCATCCTCATATGGTGAATGAGTTTGTTAACGCATTAGTTGAAAATCGTGATCCATGGCCAAATGCTGTTACCAGTGCAAACTGGACATGCGTAGGTATTTGTGCCCATGAATCTGCCTTAAAGGGAGGAAGTATTGTCAATCTACCCAGTTTTACTATTCCAGATTAAATATATTTTGATAGTCTCATTCATTTTTTTAAAACTGAATATTTAATTATTTTGATATTTAATAGCTTGCCAGTAGTGTATATGCAATCAAGGGCATTGGCTATAACAAATTATTTCATGTTGTTGGTTTTTTTACTTTGTATGGTTGTTCAATACAATGATCCTGATTCTTTAATTTGGATGACAATGTATGGGCTTGCCGCAATTACTTGTGTTTTATCTATACGGGATAAAATACACTTTTCAATTTCAATTTTTATAGGTTTTGTTGGTATAGTCTGGGCGCTAACTTTATTACCTGATGTAATATCTAGTTATTCTACAACTGATAATTTGTTTACTTGGAAAATGAATGATCTTGGGGTTGAAAAAGTTCGGGAGATTGGAGGCTTATTCATTATTATTCTATGGATGTCTATACTTACTCTTTCAAATTATTTAAACCAAAAATAATAATAAAACTAAGGAAAGGTGAAATTATGAAAAAGTTAATTAAAATTCCATCAATCTTGATGACTGTAATTCTAATCAGTTTTAATTGCTCTTCGGAAAATCCTAATCAATATGGATCCCTATCAGAAACCAATTTAAGATTAAAAGAAGACAAAGTGCTTGGGACAATTTCAGTTTATCGAACTAATGGGAAATTACCGATACTAACTCAAAATGCAAGATCAGATCACAGACCATATATACATCCAATCATTGCTCCAGATGGTAAAGGACCAATTACTGAATATAGCCCAGGTCATCATAAGCACCAAACGGGACTATATTGGGGACTTACTAGGATAAATGGTAATAATGATCTCATTCCTGATGATAGCCTTTACTCCTGGTTCTATGGTAGGGAATTTAGAAATTTTAAAAAAGCAGATGGATCCTGGGGTAAAGCTCCAAGAACAATTGAACAACAAGAAAAAATAGCTCAAGCAATGGGGAGAGACTATTTTCATAATTATGGCCCGGAGTATTGGCAGTTAGACTCGACAGTGATGATTGATTCGATTGGTGAAAAAGTATCTTGGCAAACTGTTTATAATATGCTCGATGAGAATGGGGAAACAATTATGGTAGAAACCCAAAGATGGTCAATGAGATTAACTGAAGATCAATATATTTTAGACCTAGAGTGGCGGGGTGATGCAAAAACTGATATTACAATTAATAAATTTGATTATGGTGGAATGTTCCTCAGAATGCCCTGGAAAGAAGGTGTACGTGCAGAAGTTATTAATGCTTCAAGACATCGTGATTTAGAAGCTGAAGGTAAAAAATCAATGTGGCTCGATATTGGTATGCAGGTTGAAGGGCGTGATGATTTAGCACACATAGCAATCTTTGACCATCCATTAAATACTGATGCTCCCACACCCTGGCGAGTTGATGGGCAATTTGGTGTTGGTCCTGCTCGATCTATCGATGGTGATTGGAGTATAGAAAAAGGGACTACTGAGAGTATTAATTACCAGTTAAGAGTATTTACAGGGGAATTAAATGACCTTGAGCTCACAAACCAATGGGTAGAATGGGGTGGCAATCCTTACCCATACGCAACCCAACTATGGAATCAGGCGCAGGAAGAAGGGAAAAAAGAAAAGTTTCTCGATCCAAATGAAGCAGTTGAAGCAATGACCACAATTGAAGGTTTTAAAGTGAATGTATGGGCATCTGAGCCAATGATTACACAGCCAATGGCTTTTTGCTGGGATGACCGTGGACGTATGTGGATCGCAGAAAATAGAGACTATGAATCCCGCGGTGATGGTTTCTCAAATTCTGGCGATAGTCGAATTCTTATTCTTGAAGATTCAGATAATGATGGTCAAGCTGATAATATGAAGGTTTTTGCAGAAGGGATTCCTTTCCCTGCTGCAATTGCAGTTGGTTTTGATGGACTCTATTTGGGTGCCCCACCAAATTTCTTATTTATTCCAGATAAGGATGGAGATGATAAAGGAGATATGGAAGACATTGAAATTCTACTCACAGGATGGGGAATCCGAGATCGTCATGAAACAATCAATAGTTTGCACTGGGGCCCAGATGGATGGCTTTATGGATTAGAAGGATTTGCAACTCCATCGGTAATAAGAAAGCCAAATGGGAAAGGGAAATTATATGGTCATAAAGATCCATTTCCTGAAGATTTATTAGAAGCAGATGGAGTAGATATAAATGGGGGAGTTTTTAGATATCATCCAACAAAAAAAATATTTGAGGTCGTCGCACATGGATTTAGTAATCCTTGGGGTATAGATTATGACTCAAAGGGTCAGTTGTTTATCAGTGCCTGTGTGATTCCTCATCTTTTTCATGTAATTCCAGGGGGGATATATCACAGACAGGGAGGTCAACATTTCAATCCATATATTTATGGCGATATTAGAACAATAGTAGACCACAGGCATCGTTCAGCTCATGGTGGAGCACGGGTCTATCAGTCTGATGCATTTCCTGAAGAGCACCATGGTAGAATTTTTATGGCAAATATTCATGAGCACGCTATTCTTTCGGATAATTTAGAAAAGAAAGGCTCAGGCTTTGTCGCCAGTCATGCAGATGACTTTATGTCCGCTAATAACGCTCAGTTTGTTGGTTTTAGTATGGAAGTTGGTCCAGAAGGTGGGCTTTACGTGTTAGATTGGCACGATGGAAGTATATGCGGCAATGAGGTTATGCATAAAGAAACGGGCAGGATATTTCGTATGCTTCCTGAGAAATCCTTAGCAGAAAATTGGAAAGGAAGATATAGTGATTTAAATGAAATGAGTGATTTAGAGCTTGCTGAATTACAACTAAGTAAAAGCGATTGGCATTCACGTCGTGCTCGCGTAATTCTTCAGGGCAGAGCGAGCAATAGACAAATTGATCAAGATGCAGTTAAAAAACTTCAAGATATTTTTAATAGGAATTCCAATGCAGACTATCGTCTTAGAGGAATGTGGGCTTTACATGTCACCGGTGGGTTTACGGAAGATGATCTGATTAAATCTTTGCAAGACAGAGACGAATATGTACGTGCTTGGGCAGTGCAAATGATAGCTGAAGATAAAGATCCGTCTGATAAAGCACTAGATAAATTTTTGAGTATGGCTCAAAAAGATAGATCAGCTGTTGTAAGAATGTACATAGCAGCTGCATTTCAGCGGATTGAAGAAGAGAAACGTTGGCCAATAGCAGAAGCATTAATGGGTAATGATGATAATGATGATCATAATATACCAAAGTTGATTTGGTTTGCTTTTGAACCACTTGTTACTTCTGATCCTGATCGTGCAATCGAATTCGCTAAAAAAAGCAAGATTAATTTGCTCAGTGAGTACATAGCAAGGCGCCTTGTTGATGCCGATGAGTTAGATGTTTTAGCAAGCGGGATTCAATCTCATTCTAATGGAAGAGCATCGATTATGAAGGGGATGCTTGATGGTATGGAAGGATTATCTGATATTGAGGCTCCAGAAAATTGGAAAGAAGTATATGCGAACCTTAAAGTAGACAAAAGAGTTTCTGAAGCTGCAACTGAGATTGCACAGCAGTTTGGTGATATTGAGGCCACCATGCAATTAATTTCAACCTTAAATAATGAAGATGAGTCAATTGAAGCAAAAAATGCTGCCATCCGTAGTCTGGCAAATAAACAACATCCTATACTAATTGATTTAATCCCTGAACTAATCGAAGTAAAGGGACTTAGGAAAGAAGCTATTCGTGCTATGGCAGCTTACCACTCAGATTGGGAAACGGGTAATCTAGGTGGTTTAATGATGGAAAAATATAATGAGTTTGATTCATCAGAAAAACTTGAAGTTGTTCAAGCAATGGCATCCCGCCAAATATATGCACGGCGTCTGAGTCGGGCACTACAAAAGGGATCTTTACCAAAGAAGGATATACCAGCATATACTGCCAGGCAACTTCGTCGCGTTCTTGGAAGTGGATTCTTAGAAGTATGGGGACCACTACAAAAAGAGACATCTGAGAATATGGCTGCAATGGCAGAATATAAAAATATGTTAACAAATGAAAAAATTAGTACAGCTGATCCAGGAAAGGGTCGATACATATTTGATGGACTCTGTGGGGCTTGTCATGTCATGTATGGAGAAGGGGGCATTTTAGGTCCGGAGCTTACAGGTGCAGATAGATCAAATATTGACTATCTATTAAATAATGTTATGGATCCAAGTGGAATTATACAAGATGATTACAAAATGGTAATGATCACAACACGCGATGGTCGTACTTATGCTGGAAATATTGCAAATGAAAATGATCGATCTATAACCCTAAGAGTGGTTGGCCAGGATGCTGTTGTCATAAGTAAATCTAGCATCCAATCCATGGATAGCTCAGAGTTATCTATGATGCCAGAAGCAATGCTAGATGATATGTCTACTTCACAGATACTTAATCTATTCGCTTACCTAATGTCCAAAAAACAAGTTAAACCCATTGTCCATTAACTGATATTTGGTTTGATTATGTTGATATACCAGCATAATCAATGGAAGTTAGTTTACTTTAATTTATCTTTTTAATACTTGAAGATGTCTACAAAAAGTAGCAATAGCGCAACAGTTACGAGTTCACTGTATGGAAGAACTGCTACTGGGGAAGTTATTGATATATTCTCATGTACTAATGAAAATGGTTTGGTACTCAAGATGATAACCTATGGTGCGACTATAGTCTCACTAGAAGTGCCGAACCGTGATATGCAAAATTCTAATATAGCCCTTTGCTATAAATCTTTTGAAGATTATTTGGGAGGCCAATCTTATTTTGGCTCAACAATTGGTCGTTATTGTAACCGTATTAATAATGCGCAATTCAGTCTAAATGAGAAAAAATATACCCTAGCGATAAATGATAACTCAAATCACTTACATGGTGGGAAACAAGGTTTTGATAAGGTAATATGGGATGCAAGTCCCATTATTGACAGTGAAGGTGTTGGGATAGAATTTCAATATAGAAGTATTGATGGTGAAGAATGCTATCCTGGTAATCTAGATGTCACAGCGATCTATATGCTTACAAATAGCAACGAACTAAAAATTATATTCTCCGCTATGTCCGATAAACCTACACCGGTGAACCTGACAAATCATAATTATTGGAATCTCGGAGGTGTGGATAGTGGGGATATCCTAGACCATGAATTATTCATCAATGCCAAGAAATATCTTGCAATTAATAATAGTCTAATACCAACGGGAGATCTTTTGGATGTAAAGAATACACCTTTTGATTTTACTTCATCCCGCAGGATTCGGGAGAGGATGAGTCTGATTCCACAGATAGAGAGTCTTCCAAATGGATATGATCACTGCTTCATTCTAGAAAATAATCACCGCGACTTTAAAACTGCTGCTATTGTAAAAGATCCTCGCAGTGGTCGATCGATGGAAATATTTACGACACAACCAAGTATCCAGTTTTACTCAGGAAATTTTCTCGATGGTAGTCAAGGTTGCGGTGGCTATCGTCAGTATGATGGCTTTTGTTTAGAAACCCAGCATTATCCTGACTCTCCAAATCAGCCGGAATTTCCTACTACAATTCTGATACCTGGAGAAAATTATTATCATGAAACTATTCATCGCTTTTATAATGAATAGAACATCTTGATTTTATTATGAATACTTAGGAGTACGTTATGCTAATCAATATTGATCCCATATTATCTCCCGAATTATTGAGTATCATACGCTCAATGGGACATGGGGACAAGTTAGTTTTATGTGATGCAAATTATCCAGCCATCTCTACATCCAACAAAATTATTCGGATGGATGGGGTAAATATTCCTAAAGCAGCGAAGGCAATACTATCTGTTTTTCCATTAGATAGTTTTATCCCAGAACCTGTTAGAAGAATGGAGATTGATAGTAGACCTGATGATATTAATGATGTACATAAAGACTTAATTGAAGTTGTTAAAAAGGTTTCAGGATTAAATTGGCATGTTGGTTCAATCGAAAGACAAAAATTCTATAAAGAGTCATTAGATGCATTTGCGACGGTCGTAACGGGCGAGTCAAGACCATACGGGTGTTTTATATTTACTAAAGGAGTTATAAAGCCTGATGGAAGTGTCTGGATCCTTGGTGAAGATTAATTCCTATGATTAATTTTATAATCAAGAAATCTATTTGAAATAGGAATGGTTAAAATTTAAATAACAGGAAGGGTGTAATTAAGAAGCGTGTTAGTCGTGTAGTATTATCCACGCTCGATAAAATATAATATTGCAACTTAAACGGTAGTTATATTATTCGCAGTCTTATCAAAGAGATAATAGGTATTTCACTATCTCGTTGTTATTGATTATTTTAAAATGGTTCTGGCACGCTGCCTGTATATGAGATTACCCTGCCTAAATGCAACTCCATTCCTAAAGCTTCATACCTTTTTTTACCAGAAACTTCTACTTTTAAAACATGGTCTGAACAGGGCAAATTGGTGACCCAAACCGCAGTACATTGGGATGAATCATTATATTCATTTTTTGTATACATATCTCGAGTTTGTACTAATTCACCATCGATATAAGCATTAAGAATACCGCAGCGTTCGTGCAGGTTACCCTGCATATAGATGCAAGAGCCAGAAAATTTAATTTCAATATAATCACCAGCTTTATTAGAGACAAAAAAATCAGGGAAGTGTTTATGTTTTTCCCAATTGCCATATAATTTTATTTCAGGAGAAAGTTCAGGGTGGATTGTAAATACATTCGCGAAAGATAGATTCTTGAATGAGACTTCAAGCTTACCATCAAATTCGTAGTGTTGTGTTTTTATACTGATTTGCTCATTATCAATTTTACCACCATTATCTAAAATATTTTTAAGTGCTAAATCATAACTTAGTTCACTCGCAGAATTTATAGATAAGCTCGTATAATAATAATTCCTATCCATGTATGGATTCAGCTCATCTTTCACCTCCTGCGGAAGTTCTTGGTAGCCGGTAATTACTCCCATAATACCTCCACAGTTTGCTACATTGGAATCCGTATCTTGTCCACAGCGAGTAGAAATTTTTATTGATTCTAAGTAGTCTCCCTTACCATAGAGCAGACCTATTAAGATATAAGCCCCATTAAAATGTCCTTGGATATTAAATTTACCGGTAATTTTATCCTGAATGGTGGGGGGATCAGATTTGGCCCAAGGGCACAGATCGTGGTTCCATTTTTCTTCTAGTTTTTGCCATGTCCATTTCCAGTCATCAGGGTTTTTATCATACCATAAGAGGATATCATTAATTATAGATGAATAATTGCATTTTTCAGGTATCGCCATTTTAGCCTTTTTGATTATGCTAACTATATCATTATCTATATAGGAGTATGTATAAAGAGCAGCTAAAAAAGCACCAGCGTAAAATCCATCTCCATAGTTCATAATGTGTCCAACCTTGTCAGCAATATTTTGAGAAGTCTCTGATAATCCTGGGGAGACTATTCCAATAAAATCACATTCTATTTGAAAATCTATATCATCAGCATGGGGATTATATTTTGGATGACCTGACAGTCCCGGTTTAATGCCTTCAAGAAGATTTTGTCTAGCCTGACCGTTAGCATGCCATAGCAAAAATTTTGATTTGCGAAATATATTGGAAAAATCATCTTGACTTGCATGCAGACCATTATCTCGCATTATTTCCAAGAACGCCATATTGGTATACAGATCATCTTCTTTATGCAGCCAAGTCTTGGGTGCTTCAGGTTGTATATCTAAGCTGCCACTGTAAATAGCGCCCTGTGCATGAAATTCCATTGGTTCACCCATCATAGCACCGTATGATTTCCCGGTCCAACCGCCAAGGATTTTATTTTTTAAATCATCTTTTGTCACATTAAACATCATTTATCAATATTTTTCTGTTATTCCAATGAAAGAATCCAATTTGCATCAATTCTGTGAACAATAGTTTGTCCATGCTTTAAGCTACATTAAGGTAAAATAATCAAACAAGATGAATCTATATTAGGATTCATGATTATAATACCCCTATGGAATTAAATTTAAGCTTGAATTCAACTCTTAAGTGCAACTCAATGACTGGCTGTGAAAGAATCGGAGCCGCCGTAGGCTGCGCACTTTTCCCACCGTGAAAATTAGAAGCATAAATCAACCACTATAGCCAGCTTAAGGTAGAAAAAAGATACGGAATATATTAGTTATTTAAAACAGGACAAACACAATCGAAGATTGCCGAAGTGATTGGCATTCATTAATCGATCATTAGTCGAGAACTTAAACGGAATCGATGAAGTCAGGGCTATGTCTCTATAACGGAAAGAAAGTCGGGACTTTAGGACCATAATAGATAGTGAAATAATCCATGCCATGAAAAGACTTAACAATCGTCCAAGAAAAAGACTTGGGTTCAAAACACCTAATAAAGTATTTTTTGGAGAATCATTCAATGTTGTACTTACTATTTGAATCCAAGAATTTTAACTATCTTGAAAGTGTTGATATAAATAATAATGAATCAACTAGTATCCCTTAAAACTAGGAATATTTATCATTTGCTCTGTTGGTTAGGCATTGTATTAATGGTTAATGCATGTACAAGCATCCTGGATAGAGAAGAGATAAAAATTTTTACAGATATGACAAAAATATTAATGGTTGATTTTCATCATGAACCTAGTAATGATGGTGAATATCATATGTCCGAGAGCATAGGTTCTGGTGTTGCAATCTTCGATAGTAATAATGATGGTTTAGTCGATATTTATTTCCTTAATGGATCCAATCAGAAGGATGGCATCAACAATAAAGTTCTAAGCACAAATGAATTATTTGTGCAGACTAATAAAAATATATTTGAAAATAAAACAGATTACTCTGGATTGGGAAGCACCCAATTTAGTATGGGTGTTGCTATTGGTGATATTAATAATGATGGATATCAGGATGTATACTGCTCTAATGTTCGATCTGATCAATTATTTTTAAATAATGGTGATGGAACATTCTTAGATATAAGCCAGGCTGCCGGAATAAAAAATTCGGAATGGGGTTGCTCTTCTATCTTTTTGGATTATAATCAAGATGGATATTTGGATATCTTTGTTACAAATTATTTGCGCTATGATAGTTTGCAACTATGTACTGACCGGGCAGGCAGGCAAGATTATTGTGGCCCCAAATCCCATAGAGGTATACCAGATGTATTATACAAGAATAAGGGCGACAATACATTTAGTAATGTTTCAGATTTTTCCAATATAGGTAAACTTAATGGCAAAGGTCTTGGAGTAGTTGCTAATGATTTTAATTCAGATGGTTTGCTAGATATATATGTGGCAAATGATGGTGAAGCCAATTACCTTTGGATAAATCAGGGTGATGGTACGTTCTTAAATAAGGCAGTAGTTATGGGAGCGGCATTCAATATGATTGGGATGCCGGAAGCTGGTATGGGGTTAGCTATTGGTGATGTCAATAATGATACAAACATGGATTTGTTTGTGACACATTTACGAGGTGAGACAAATACCCTGTATATCAAAACAGAGTGGGGTTTTCAGGATATGACTGATCAATACAAACTGAACAGAGATAATATCTCCCTTACAGGTTTTGGTACTGGCTTTATCGATTATGATAATGATGCCGATTTAGATCTAATTATAGCGAATGGACGTGTAACTAGAGGGCATTTACATCAAAAAGATCCCAATCCTGACTTTTGGGATTTTTATGCCGAGCCTAACATATTATATAACTATGATAAGCAAGCCGGTTTTGTAACCAATAGATTTGATTGTGGTGATTTTTGCGAACAGATAAATAATAGTAAGGGATTAGCTATCGGAGATATTAATGATGATGGTAAAATAGACGTTGTTATCAATAATGCAGGGGGTCCTGGTAAAATCTATCTCAATACTTCTCCAATTAGGCATAATTGGCTTATTGTGGATGCAATTAATCCTGAGAATAATAGACGGGATATTGGTGGTGAGATCACAGTTTTTACTAACTTACATAAGACCACAAAATTGGTAGCATACGGGTCAAGTTTTCTTAGTTCAAATGATGCCCGAGTTCATTTTGGTTTAGGTATTGACTTAATGGTACAAAATATAATGGTAAAATGGTCTGATGGTTTGGAAGAGGATTTTGGAGAGTTTGATATTAATCAGCACATAAGGTTAGAAAAATTGACAGGTTCAATACTGCAATAGCAAAATGAAAAAGAAGCAATCATCTAGGTTATCTACCATTACCCTAACCTTCGTTTTTTCCTTATTATCCTTCAAATGTAAGACGGATCAAGCATCGGTAACTATTCCGGATGATAGTCAGTTAGAAAAGGTAGAAGTACAAGTCCGCGAAACAATAAGACGAATGGCTGACTCAGTATTGACAAATCCAAATGATGCACAATATTGGGCAGATTATGCTATGCTCTTGGACATTCATGATTTTACTGCGGAAGGATTAATTGCATATCAGGAAGCCGAAAGATTAGATAAAACTAATTTTCGTTGGCCACTTTTCCATGCAATTTCATTACAAAGTTTAGGAGACAAAAAAAACCTAGAATTGTACAAAAAGAGTATGAAGATTGATAGTGGATATACACCAATCTATAGTTTATATGGTAAAGCATTATATGATTATGGCCATATTGATTCTTCCATAGTTTATTTTCTAAAGGCTATGCGAAAAATTCCATGCTCAATAACAGCCTTAAATTATTTAGCTAAAACGTATTTAATTGAAAATCGATTCGATTTAGCAAATTTGATTCTAATAAAAATGAAGGAGTGCGGGAGCACCGGGAAAACATATTATACTTTATTATCCGAGCTGGAGCGAAAAAAAGGTAATACAACATTATCCTTGGATCTCGCTACAAAAGCAAGCGAAATGCCTGTTGATAGTGATATTATGTATAATCCAATTTATGATCAGGTCATTAACATGGGTATTAGTTCTGCCTGGTATCGTTATAGGGCACAAAAATATATGGATAATCAGGCATATGAGAGCGCTATCAAAGAGTATATTGAACTGATAAAAATAAAGCCACTCCCCGATGATCATTTTAACCTTGGGCTAGCATATAACATGATCGGACAATTAACAATGGCTGAGAATCATTACAGGATCTGCTTAAGTATTAATCCCCATTATGGCGATGCATTTGAAAAATTAGCACAAATTTCTATAGATAAAAGCGATATGAAAAAATATTATTTTTACCTTAATGAACTTGGCAAGATAAAGTCTAGAACGGATATTTAAAGGTTCATTATTATTGTGGGTATTTAGATGATTATTAGAAAACAATTATTAAAAAAATACATTAATAAAAATTCACTATTTGAATTTCACCAAACCAGAGAGACCCCTGGACTTTTTATCTTTTTAATTATAGCATTGCTAGTTAGCTCAACAGTAAATAATAATTGTAGGGGGAGAAATACATGGCAAGATGCAATTAACAATTTTGAGTATCTTTACGAAAAGGGGGATTTTGTTGAATCAAAGAAGGCAGCTGAATACGCATTAAAGATAGCTCGGGAAACAAAAAAAAATACAAAATCCAGATTAGTAGAATCTTATATAAATCTTGGAATGGCTGATATATCTATCCAAAACCTTAAATCAGGGGAAAAAAGCTTATCCAAGGCTTTAGAAATAGTGAATAGTGGCTTAGGAGAAAACCATCGGTTATATGCTGTGTGTAATATTCACATTGGGCACCTATATAGATTAAAAAATGATATACCTAAAGCGATGCAGTATTTAAATATCGCTCGCCAATATTTTTTGAAAAATAATGAATTACAATCAGATGATTATGCAAAACTATTAGAGATTATCGCTCAAATTCATTTTTCAATTAGCGATTATAAAGGCTCAGAAAAACTTTATCGTGAGAGCTTAAATATTAGAGAAAAGTTTATTCTTGATAAACAAAACAGTTTAGCACAATGCTCGAATAATTTAGCAGCAGTATTAAGAATTAAGGGAGAGTTGCAAGAGAGTGAGTATTATACAAAGAAAGCTCTGGAAATATGGGAAAGTATTTTTAGTAGTGAACATAAAAATGTAGGCATAGGCTTAAATAATCTTGGGGTTATCTATAAGCTTCAGGCAAGATATGAAGAAGCCGAAACTACACTTTCAAAAGCGTTAATCATTAATGAAAAATGTCTTGGAAAAGATCATATTGAGCTTGCTCCGGATTACAATAATATGGCTCAATTAATGCACTCCAAAGGGAATTATGTACCAGCAGAAACATATTATCAAAAAGCGATCAATATTTTGATGCAGGACGAAGAAGAATATAGATTTGAGATAGGGCAAATTTCTGCAAATAGGGGAGAGTTACATTTTAGTATCGGGAATTACAAAAAAGCTTTAACCTGTTTTTTGGATGCCATCAATCAAATCTCATTTTCAAATGTAGAACAAAAATCAGCTATATTGAAAAGTATGGATAAGAGGCGGAAGCAGATTGAAGAGATTCTAAGTTATAATTTTGATAAGGAATAACATATTTATCTAATACCCGAATAACATTAACAGTATTGAGAGACTTAGAACGCTAACTAATGTACTAAATAAAACATTTTTTGAAACAATATTAATTAGTGAGTTATAACGATAGCTCATATAATAGGTCTGTATGCCTGACGGTAGTGCAGCAGCGAATGTTGCCATGAATGTCAGATCTGGATTTAGATGAAAAACAAATTTGGCATTAATAAATGTAATCAATGGGAAAATAATATTCTTTATTATTGTAAGAATATATATTTTTTGTAGGCTGTTGGTTATACTAATGCCAGCAATTGTCATACCCAGTGATACCAGTACTGAAGGCAGGGCAAAAACGGTTGTTGGTACGAGTAAAGTTTTAAGGCTTGGATGTATTGGAACATTTGAATAGTTGACAATGAAACCTAAGCAAGACCCTATGATTAGAGAATTGAAAAATATTCCTCGAAAAAGATCCACTAAGCTCCTTCTATTGTCATCTACACGATGAATAAGAAATTCAGTTAGAGGGATAAAAATAATTCCCTGTGAAACAGCAAGTATTATAAATGGTGTTGAGTTTCCAGGACCAATAACAGATAATATTATTGGAATTCCAATAGATACAAGGTTCCCGTAACAGGCAGAAAAACCAAATACTGAAGAATCATTACCATTTAGCCCAATAGTATATCTCCCAAAAAAATAAGAGGTTATAAGAATAAAAATTCCTGATATAAAAAAAGTTGAAAAAAAGTGAATATTTATATTTGAGAAATCAGAAAATATAATATTTAGTGCCACTGCAGTTGGGAGGAGAAGATTAAAACTTAAAAAATAAATCTTTTTTTCTACATTTTCACTTATTATTCTCATCCTTTTGAGTATGTATCCGGCAAGAATAAACATAAATGTGGTAAGCACCTTTAAGAAAATATTAATCATTTTTGTTTAGGATCTAACTATTACTGACGCATCAATGATTCAAGACCAATAATGAAAAGAAAAAAGTAAAAATTATATCCCGAGCTGGTCACGGATTTGTGATGCAACCTGATATACCGCTTTTGCTTCAGCGCTGTCAGCTTGTATTGAACTATTCTTAAACAGGATACTGGGAATAATTCTCCCTTTCTTGACCTTTTTTAAATTCTGATAAAAAGATTTTGGGTCCCATGATGTAGTTCCTGTTTCTAGAATTGCTTCTTTTTGACGCCATGGATTAGACCAAATACTTCGACCCGGTTTCGTCGGGTGTCCATATTCAAAAAACCGCACGAAAGGTTCAAAAAGTAGTTCTTGTACAATTGGCTCATCTGCATTTTCCATAATTGTTGCAAAGGGATATAGGCCTAGCACTGGCTCTGATGTGCCTTCACCTGAGATTACAACTTCTAGTGGTAGAGCTTCTCTAAGTTCCCTAAATAGTGCAGTTAAGCCTCGAATATGATTATGGCGGTTGTCATTGATAATGGTTGTAGCCTGATCTAGATGAACATTATCTATATGGTATTTGTTTACAACTTTTAGTATCTGGCCAATAAGATAATCACGCCAGGGTTTATGATCTGGTGAAATGTACGCAAATATTTTTTCATCCACTTCATCTCCATCCCAATCGTATTCCCAGTCCACCCTCCTATCTTGGACGTCTCGTACTTGGTGATCTAGAAAGTGTTTTATTTTCTCATAATCGGGATTTCGATAGCTTAGGCCCATAACATTCATATGCAAATCTAAATGGTAGCCAAACGTATGCGCCTTATTTACTAGCTCCTTCAACCCCTGTTCTCCACCTAGTAGTGGATCAGGGGTCAAATTTGGCCAGGTATAGTCCCATTGGCCATCCCAGCCAACTATGTGAATGTGTGTATGGTTTGGGTCAAAATATTTTGCTGTTTCCTCTAATTTTTCTCCTATGGTGGTAAAAGTATTTAAGATTGCGCCATCTGTTGCGTGGCAATGGAAATTAAGGTTTAAACAAATATTCTTCACCCATTTGGGAACATCTTTTCGATCATCAAAGGGTACGAGCCTGTAGGCATTTTTCATCCAAATTGCGTGCTTTTTTACGCCATCAGCTATACTATCAACATTCTCAAGAAAATAGTGGGGAGTTGAAAAAAACTTATCCTTTTGTGATGCATTTGCTTCAGTATAGGTAATAAGGTTTATTTTTTCCCCTTTTCTAAAGAACCAGTACCGTTTGAACTGAGGAGGATAGTCTTCGCTTCTTAATAATATGGTATTATTAGGGGCATTAATTAACATAAACTGTGCTAGCGCTGTTGGCAGCCAGGAGCCTTGATCGTCAATACCGCTTGTGGGCAGTATCCTGCTTGGATAAACACCTGCGGGGAATGCTGATGAGTATCCACTGCCATCATCGATATGAATTTTTTGCCCAAAAGGATTAATTAAACTCTTGAATGGAATATTAGTTATTTCGACCTTGATTCCTTTTATCAAACGTGGGCATGTAGCATTAATCATCCAACTTATATCTCTATTATGGTGACCCGTTCTTAGTTTAAGTATAATAGACCCTTCATCGCTTTGGGTCCCATTTCCAAATGATAAACTTTTTGCGACAGCATCAATTCCATTCTTTTGTGGTATTTTATCAAAGCTGTGTGCATCGTACAATCTATCTTCGGCTAGAACATGAATGTAGAATTGATGACCCTTAAACTCTATGAAAGGCCTTTGATATTTATTTATTTCAGTGGATAAAGTCACCATTAGTTTCCTCAGCAATGGTTAATTATTTTGATTCTAAGGAGATATAGATTTTATCATGCATACTAAAAAAGTAATCTCAATGCTACATATGTTCAAATGCGCCGATATCGGGACTTGAGCCCATTGGTACAAGGTTATTATCGTGGTCTAATTTGTATCCTAAATCCAATCTGGTATCAATTGCAGGACTTTGATCTTTAAGGTTTAAATTTAAACTATCCATATTAACAAAAAGCGGATCAGCAATTATATCTCTTTCACCGATTGGTAATCCGCAAGGATTTGTTTGGTTTCCATCAGAAATCCAGTATAAGTTGTGACCAA